>ERZ772942.275-NODE-275-length-22289-cov-3.293829_pt1 | contig 22289 bp, 16 predicted proteins | sample MGYA00511135_ERZ772942 | MGnify/ENA primary metagenome ERZ772942 (study PRJEB29015, sample SAMEA2738099) | human oral metagenome | biome: human oral; feature: human-associated habitat; material: saliva | place: China | collected 2265 ... | reverse complement strand
AGCCCCTACCGTAGCGATCGTCGAGGCTAACCATGCCTGAGCAGATTGCTGGAGTTTCTTTCCTCGTGTGGCTGGCCTGCGTGTACGCGCTCGGCCTGGTCGCCGTGGGTTGGGGCTTCGATATTCTCGCCAAGCGCACCAGCCAGCGCATGGTGGCGGCGCGAACCTTCGGGTTCACCTACCACCAAGAGAGCGACGCGTGGCTCTGCCCCGAAGACCAGTGGCTGTGGGCGACCGCATTCGACTCGGATAACCGAGTGATGCGTTACCGCGCCAAGCCGAGCGTGTGCAACACCTGCCCGATCAAGGACAGCTGCACCGTCTCGGCGAACGGCCGCGAGCTTACCCGTGAAGTGGACGAATGGCCCTACTCCGAGTCGGGTCGTTTCCACCGCGGGCTGGCTGTGGCAGTGTCACTGCTGGGTGTGGTCACCCTGATTGGTGCCGCCATCGTCTGGCACTCCCCGCTGGAGCTTCTGGTGGAGGGTGCCGCCGCGGTGGTCTGCCTGTCGCTGACCTACCCGCTGGCTGTGAAGCTCATGCGTTCCCCCGCGAACTTCGAGAACGATCCGAAGCATATTCACGCATCCACCGCTGATGAGTCGGTGAACGTGAAGATGGATCGTTTCGCGGCGAAGTGGGGTGGCGTTTCGAATGAGCGTAAGCGCCGTACCGATCAGGCACACAAGCAGATGATTGCGGATGCAACCCTGCCGGTTCGTACCTCCGTCCTCGACCCGGACCGCCCCGCCTGGAGCGGTACCGGCACCTCGGTTAAGCGACTGCACAAGACCACGAACGAGGTCTTGCAGGAGCAGAACCTGGCTGAGGTTGAGGCCGCGGAGGAAATGGCGAAGAAATAGCGCTGCATAGGTTTTTCCGTTCCGGCGGCTGACCGGCTGGCTGGTCCCGTCTGTTAGCTTCGGTGGCTGCCCCGCATGGATTTCTCTTTTGAGTTTTCCATGCGGGGTACCGCCGGGGCGCCGACCACCGCATGCCACCGGAACGGAAAATTCCCCTCCCTAAACTCCCCCACACACAGCCCGGTACCGGGCACCCCCTACTACACACCCCTACTACCTGCACCGTATGAGGCGCGGGCAGGTGGGCACACATACCGTCCTCCCCCAATACTTGTGAAGGAAAACCATGGATCCCGTCACTTTGGCAACTATCCTCATCCCAGTTGCCGTCATTGTTCTTTTTATTCTGATTCGTATGTTCCGCGTCATCCCCGAATACGAGCGTGGCATCTCCTTCCGCTTCGGTCACCTGCGTTCGGAGCTGAAGCCCGGCCTGAACGTCGTCTTCCCCCTCGTTGACTCCCTGCAGCGCGTTGATATGCGTGTCATCACCCTGACCATTCCCCCGCAGGAAGTCATCACCAAGGACAACGTCCCTGCCCGCGTGAACGCCGTGGTCCTCTTCCGTGTGACCAACGCCAAGAACGCCGTGCTTGAGGTTGAGAACTACCCGATTGCCACCAGCCAGATTGCGCAGACCACCCTGCGTTCCCTGCTCGGTCGCGTTGACCTGGACACCCTGCTCGCACACCGCGAGGACCTGAACGAAGACCTGCGTTCCATCATCGGTTCGCGCACCGAGCCGTGGGGTATTCAGGTGGAGCTCGTCGAAATTAAGGACGTTGAGATTCCCGAGGCTATGCAGCGCGCCATGGCTCGTGAGGCTGAGGCTGAGCGTGAGCGCCGCGCAAAGATCATTTCGGCACGCGGTGAGCTCGAGGCTTCGAGCGAGCTGAAGGAAGCATCCGATATTCTGAGCCAGTCCCCCGCCTCCCTGCAGCTGCGTTACCTGCAGACCCTGCTGGAGCTGGGTGCCGACCAGAACTCGACCGTGGTCTTCCCGCTGCCCATGGACGTGATTGGCCCGCTCATGGGTGCGCTCAAGGGCGAGAGCAAGTAGGCTACTCCCCTTCCCTGATGTACTAGCCTGAAGTACCCGCCGCGGCGGCTGACCCGCAGCGGTGAACATAGAAATATCCCGTGCAGATGAGAGTATCTGCACGGGATATTTCTATGCGGAATTTATACGCGAAACGCTTTCAAACCGAATGCTTTCAAACGGAGCCCCGGGAATAAAACCCGGGAGGAAAAACCCGGGAAGGAAGGCGTTTGGCCCGCCGCGGGGGTTGGATGAGGTGGTTGCGACGGGCCAAACTTTCCTAGGTCGGCTACACACCGTAGAGGTGCGGGCGCGGCAGGTACATCAGCCAGTTGGGTGAGGGCCGGAATCCTACCGCAAACGGTTTTCACCGACGCCTTAAGCATAACCGGCACACACCCCGAACCGGCGGCAGTCTGAGTGAAGCATCAATCACCCATCTCACGCCATGCCGGGGCGGTATTCAGCCCAAAAACCGGCGCCTATCATCTAGCGTAGCGCCCGGCGAACTAACGCAATGCTCGGTGCGCCTGGTCAAAGAACTCACGCTCATACACGCACGCCGACAGGTACGCCCGCGCCGCACGCACACGCTGAGCCGGTGAAGCCGCCTCAAACGCACGCTCCACCTCCGCGAGGCTACGCGCCACCTCCGCGGCAAACTCTTCGCCACCGTACATGCTCAGCCACTCCGCGTACGGGTGGTCCGTGTGATTCTGTGAGGAGAGCACAGCGCCCACCTCTTCGTACAGCCAGTAGCAGGGCAGGATCGCCGCGGCACCGACCACGTAATCATCACCGGCGGCGGAGGCACGCAGGAAATTCGTGTACCCCATCGTAATCGGCGAGGGCCCGCCCAAACGCGCACGGTTCGCCAACCAGCCCTCGTGCAGCTGCGATTCGGCGGCAATCGCCTCGTGCGCACCGGCTGCCCAGTGCACCTGCGCCTCAGCGGTATCGGCACGCGCCGAGAGAGTCGCGAGCGCACGCGAATAGTCGCGCAGGTAGAGGGCGTCCTGGTCCAGGTAGAAGGCGAACAGGTCCTCGTCGAGGGTGCCGTCACCGAGGGCACGCACGAAGGGTAGGTCCAGAATCTGGTGCCAGGTTTCGCCACCGGCGGCCCAGAGGGCGGCGGTCCAAGGACCGGCGGGCTGTACGACGGCTTCACCGGCGGGTACGGGGCTGACCGGCAGCAGACGCTCCGGGCTGGGGCCGTCCAGGGGATTGCCCGGAGTCGGTGGTGGCGAGCAGGTGATGCCACGGATACGCGGAGGCGGCAGCCTCCAGGCGGCGGGCACGAGCGGCGTGGTCCACCGGGCCATGACCCTCACCGGAGCCGACCTGCAACCCGGCACCTGCGGCAATGGATTCGTGGAGCCAGCGGGTGCTCCACTGCAAGGCGCGGTGGGTATCTTCGCTGGTCAGAGCATTATTCTCGCCCTCAGAAGATTCTGCGGCTTCGGTATGCTGGAGCAGTTCCACGCCCAGGCGGGTTGCCAGCGAGGAGGACAGGGAGCATCCAGTGCCGTGCGTATTGCGGCTCTCCAGGCGCGGGGTGCGCACGTGCGTGCAGGTGCCATCCGGGAAGACCGCGGTGTTACCGGCGTCCTGACCGCACAGGTGGCCGCCCTTCACAATCACGGTGGTTCCAGTCGCCGCCGCAAGGTTCGCCGCCTGCTCATGCGCCTCATCAAAGGTCTGGGCGGGCTCCTTCTGGCAGAGCACGGCAAGCTCCGGAATGTTCGGGGTAATCACATCCACGAGCGGCACGAGGTCGCGCAGCGCCTGCTCCGCCTCCGCCTGCAGCAGGCGGTCACCGCTAGAAGCAATCATGACCGGGTCGAGCACGACCACGGGCACGGGGTGCTCACTCAGCCAGGTGCTGACGGTGCGGATCGTGTCCGCGTCGCCGAGCATACCGATTTTTACGGCGTCAACCGTGACGTCATCAAAAACGGCAGCAAGCTGCGCGGTCAGAAATTCCAGGGGCGGGGTGAATACTTCGCGGACTCCGCAGGTGTTTTGGGCGACCAGTGAGGTGGTCACGCACATGCCGTAACCGCCGGATGCGGTAATGGACTTCAGGTCCGCCTGAATGCCCGCACCACCGGAGGGGTCGGTTCCCGCAATGGAGAGGACCCTCGGCACCCTAGAGGTCCCAGGTGCCCCGGATACACTCGCGCCGGGTGCAGGGTTGGAGGGGGTTGAGGGGTTGGTGGGTGCGCACGCGGGCGCGCTAGGCTGCTCTGCCATGATCGATAATCCCTTCGCTAGTTCGAACTAGAGCAGGTTCAATGGGTGATTCTCTCAGCCTTGAGTGTTCTTACGCCGTTTCGTGCGCCCGCTGTGCCGTAGCTCTTCGCTGTGCCGTAGCCCTTCGTTGGGCGGTCAGTTGGGCGGGTGAGCGGGTCGCGGGCGTCTCAAGGCACCCCATATCGCTCTGCCAGGTTATCACAACGATTCTCAGTAGCTGAAAGTTTTGCGGGTGGCAAGTGAATCTCTCCGAAATTTTCGTTTGAGCATTGCGTTGCTGCACCGCCACTCCGGCGCGGCTTTTCCAGCGCAGGTTTCAGCGTACACCCCACCCAGAACTCGCCCATTAAAAGTCCGTTAAAAGGCAGTGCCCGGCACCGCTTTAGACGGTACCGGGCACTATCAGCCGGGCATATCGCCGGACATATCCACCGGGCTTAGGCTAGGGCTTAGGTCAGGGCGAAAATCTCCGCCGGTGAGCCCTCCGCAATGATCCTACCCTCGTGCAGCAGGACCGCGCGGTCAGCCAGGGAGGCGATACGCGCATCGTGCGAAATGATCAGCACCGCACGGTTCGCCAGCACGGCACGCAGAGACTCGGTTGCGTCCGCGAGTTCCAGCTGGGTGGTGGACTCGTCCAGAATCACGGCGTGCGGGTCAGCCAGCACGATACGTGCCAGTGCCAGCTGCTGAATCTGGTCGCGGGTTAGAGGCGAATCCGCGCCGCTGACGACGGTGTCCATGCCCTGCGGCAGGTCGCGCCACCAGCGGGCACCAACAGCGTCCAGTGCCTCACCCATCTGCTCGACGGTTGCATCCGGCACGACCACCGTAAAGTTATCGGCGAGAGTACCGAAGAAGACGTGTGCTTCCTGGGTGCATACCAGCAGGCGCGGGCGGCCGTCGGCGGCGGCATCGGTCGGGAAGTCGCCGTGACCGACGGGGCGGCCCATCACGTTAATCGTGCCGTCCAGGGCGGTCAGCGAACCACCAATCAGACGTGCCAGGGTGGTCTTACCCGAGCCGGAACGGCCCACCAGGGCGAGCGCTTCACCGCGGCGAATCTTCAGGGTGATGTCTTCCAGAACGAGGGCGTCCGGCGAATAGCCGTACGAAACCTGGGAGCAGTCAATGGCGTACTCCGGGTTCTTCACGGCTGCATCAGACACGGCGGCGAAGGCTTCAGCACGGTGCTTCGCACGCGCCTCACGCTGCTTCTTCGCCAGGGACACCACACCAAACACACGGCCCATGTTCACGAGCATGATGCGCAGGCTGCTGACGTGGTGGTTCAGCATGTCAGCGAGGGTTCGCAGGCTGAAAACCATGACCGAGGCGGTCGCCACGGCGCCCCAGCTTGCCCAGCCGAGAGCCACGCAGGCGGCGCCCCAGAGCATGCACAGAACCGTGGGGATCCAGGCGTTGATAGCGTCCACGGTGAAGTACAGCTGGCGGATGCGCACCATGCCCAGCTGCGCAGCGAACTGGCGCTTGTTCTCACCGGCGAAGGCGTCTTCGCGGGCGGTGTGAACACCCAGCTCACGGATCGTGGAGGTGCCGCGAATGTTCTCGGTCAGCACGCTGTTGAGGTCGCTCACGCGCTCCTGGGCGGTCTGGTTGCGTGCCGCCATGAGCGGCAGCATCTTCGACATGATGAGGGCAAGACCCGCAATCATGGGCAGCATAATCAGACCCATTGCCGGGCTCACAAACGCCAGGGAGATCGTGGAAACCAGGAAGTACAGGACCACGTAGATTGCCCCGAGAAGGTCTGTGCTGACAGCGTTTGCTGCCGAGGACAGGTCGTCGGTCACGCGGGTCAGCAGGTCGCCGCTGCCGGCTTCTTCCACGGTGCGTGCGTCCAGGTCGAGGGTGCCGTCGAGGGTGTCCTGGTTGGCGTCACGGGTGACGAGCGCACCCAGTCGCGCCGCACTGTACGAGGAGACCATGAGGGTCACTGCCTGCACGATGAACGCCGCCAGGATAATCAGAATCGGCTGCCACGGGTAGCTGGAGAACTTGCCCGCCACCACGTCGTCCACGGTGGCACCAATCTGCAGGGGCACCACCGCACCCATGAGGGTGCTGACCATGTAGATGACGAAGGTGTAGAGGGCTCGCCCCTTATGCGCCGCGAGGTAGTTCCACATGCGGCGTGCCACGTAGGCGGGGGTTTCGATGGGGAGCTGCTTTGCCATGCTAGTTCACCTCCTGATTCTGAGTAGTTGAGGGAGTTCCCGAGTCGGCGGCTGGGTAACCGTCGCGTTCCATGCGGCGGGTCGTCTCCGCGGTCGTGGAGACAACGTAGACCTGCTCCAAATCCTGCAGCAGGCCGGGGTAGCCGACGGGCAGGCGGTCGCTACCGATCTGGGTTTCCATTGCGTCGTAGATGTAGCGCTGGCTGGGTTCGTCCACGGAGTTCAGCGGCTCGGTCAGGATGAGCACCTGCGCATCCTGCGCGAGCGCGCGGGCGAGTGCCAGACGCTGACGCTGACCACCGGAGAGGTTCGCACCTTCACTGGTAATGCGGGCGGCGAAGTAGTCTTCGGGGTTGCGTCCGCCCAGTCGGTAGGCGATTTCGCGGGAGTCGGTAATCTTCAGCAGCTCTTGGTCCTTTGCCTGTGCCAGCTCCTCGTCGGGGTTCGGCACGGTGCCCAGGCGCAGATGCTCCTGCAGGGTTCCCGCAAAAATCATGGGGTTCGGTTCACTCAGCAGCACGCGGCGGCCGGAGGCGTCCTTGAGGTCCTCTCCCCCACGGCGCAGGGTGCGGGCGAGCGCCTCGGCGTAGTCCTGCGCGGTGAGGTTGTAGTCGCGCGGGTTGACGTACACGATGCGCGGGTTGCTAGCACCGGCGGGGGCGACGGGTACGGGCACCTCAAGGGTGCTCGCCTCGACCGCCTGTTCGGCGCGTGCCAGCTGCGCCATTTCTTCGTCGGTGCGCGGGCTCTTCAGCACGCCCTGACGCACGCCCGCGTGACCTTCGAGGCGGGCGACCTTGGCGAGCGCAATCTTGGCGTATCGCCATGAGGTGAGGAAGTTCTGGGTAATCCAGATGGGGCCGCCCATCATCGCGATAATGGAGGCGACGGTCACCAGGGACGCGGCGGGCGTGTCGGATACCCAGCGGCCGTTTTCGACGTGGCCGGTGAGGGCGAAGCCGAGGCCGAGCAGGGTGACGGCACCGCCGAGCAGCGCACGGATGAGGTACATCCAGCGGTGCGTCTTTTCGTAGCGCATGTAGCTGTCGAAAACTTCGTCGGTGGCTCGGTGGTAGCGTTCACGCATCTGTTTTTCCGCGCCGAGGCCGGCGATGGTGCGCAGACCGGTGGCGATGTCGGAGGCGCGTGAGGAGGCTTCACCGTCCTTTTCGCGGTATTCGCCAATCTTCGATTCGAGGAAGGACGAGTACCAGGCAATCACGCCGACCACGATGAGCGTGCCGACGAGGGTCACAACCGCGGTGACGGGGTTAATCAGCCAGAGCTGCACGGCACCGAGAATCGCGATGATCATGGCGTCAACGAATAGCGGCAGTGAGAAGTAGACGTCCGTGATGCGGCGTACGTCTTTGTTCATGACAGTGACCGCTTCGCCGGAGTCTACGCCGGCGCGGGTTTTACCCATGAGTCGGTTAATGTAGATGCGCCAGTCGCGGCCGAGTTCCGCACTGAGGGTCATGGAGGTACCCCAGCCGAAGAACTCGTTAATCACGATGAAGGTGATAGCGGCGACGACGACCCAGAACATGGGCCAGGCGTCGTGGGCTTTGCCAGCGATGTGCTGGTTGATGAATTGACCCACCATGACGGGAATCAGGATTGCGCCGATGCCTGCGGTGGTTTCTCCGAGGATGGGGATTACCCAGCGGTGCCAGGGGTATTTGTGTCCGGGCGCGGTGACTCGCAGGGCGAGGCGCTTTTTGAGGGCTTCTTCTTCAGCCTTGCGCAGTTCGCTACCGGTTATTTCCGGTGCAGTGTTTTTCTGCGCAGCATTTTTCTGCGCGGCTTTTTCCTGCGTGGTTTTGTTATGCATGGATTCTTCATGCGTAGCTTCTTCACGCGCAGCGTTTTCTTGTGCCTTGTCAGCGTTGTATTCAGTCATTCAACGTCTCTCCTTTCTCTTACCCTATTCCTTTATCAATGTGGCACGCAACACTATGAGTGCATTAGTGGGGCGTGTCGTCATTTTGTGCAACGTATCTGGGGCGTGTATCAACCGCGCAATATAAGCCGGCATCAATCGGCGGACTTGAACCTACGCGGTCATTTATGCGGTCTGGCGCCCTACGGCATGGAGCCCTGCAGTGTGGAGCCCTGTGCCTTCAACCTTCTGAACGCAGACTTTCTGAGCGCGGGGTTGTGCATCGCTGCACCTAACCTGCACCTAAAGCGCTTTGTTCTACCCTACCTGAACTTTGTGGTTTCCCGCATTAGAGCACGCGCCTTCGCGCCCCGCCGAGTTGTTCCCTCGTAACGATAACGCCCCCGCGCCCGCCCTATTCCCGATAGACTGGAATTCTCATGAGTATTTTGAATTTTCTTTCTCCCTCGCTGGGCGAGAACCCCGGCGACTACAATCGACGTGATTTCAAGGGCAACCCCCTCACCGCCGAAGAAATCTATGAGGCGTTCACCGAGTGGATTTCAACCCGCGGCATGACCCTGTACCCCGCGCAGGACGAGGCTGTTCTGAGCATTGCCGCCGGACATAACGTGGTGCTGGCAACCCCGACCGGTTCGGGCAAGTCCACCGTGGCTGTTGCCGCGCATTTTACGGGCCTGGCGACCGGTCAGCGTTCCTACTACACCGCCCCCATTAAGGCGCTGGTGTCTGAGAAGTTCTTTGACCTGATCGATATTTTTGGTGCCGAGAACGTGGGCATGATTACCGGCGACTCCGCCATTAATACGGAGGCGCCCATTATCTGCTGCACCGCGGAGATTCTCGCCAATATTGCCCTGCGCGAGGGTAAGGATGCGGACCTCTGCCAGGTCATTATGGACGAGTTCCACTTCTACTCTGACCCGCAGCGCGGCTGGGCGTGGCAGCTTCCCCTGCTGGAGCTTCCGCAGGCGCAGTTCCTGCTGATGAGCGCGACCCTGGGCGATACGACTCGCTTCCAGGAGGAGATGACGGCGTTGACCGGTCGCGAGAGTGACCTGGTGGCGCATTCTGAGCGTCCTATTCCGCTGCATTTCTACTACTCCACCACCCCGGTTCAGGAGACGGTGCAGGAACTCGTGCAGACCAAGCAGACTCCGGTCTACATTGTGCATTTCTCGCAGAAGGCGGCGCTGGAGCAGGCGAATGCGCTGCTGTCGGTGGCTATTGCCTCGAAGGAAGATAAGGAACGCATCGCGGAGCTGATTGCGAAGTTCCGTTTCGGTCCGGGTTTCGGTAAGGCACTGAATAAGCTGGTGCGTGCCGGTATCGGTATTCACCACGCGGGCATGCTGCCCAAGTACCGCCGCCTCGTGGAGCAGCTGGCTCAGGAGGGTCTGCTCAAGGTGATCTGCGGTACCGACACCCTGGGTGTGGGTATTAACGTGCCGATTCGTACCGTGCTGATTACGGCGCTGTCGAAGTTTGACGGTGCCCGTAGCCGCCGCCTGCGTGCCCGCGAGTTCCACCAGATTGCCGGACGCGCAGGCCGCGCCGGTTTTGATACCGCCGGCACCGTGGTGGTTCAGGCACCCGAGCACGATATTGAGAACGCGCGCCTGCTGGCTAAGGCGCAGGCAAAGTTCGGTGACGACACCAAGCGCATTAACCAGTCGCTGTCCTCCAAGCGTAAGAAGGCGCCGGAAGGCTTCGTTGGCTGGTCTGAGAAGACCTTCGATCAGCTGGTAGAAGCCGCCCCGGAGCCTCTGACCTCCTCCTTCGACATCACCCATTCGATGCTACTGAACCTGATGCACCGCCCGGAGAACCCGGTCATTGCCGCGTACCGCATCATTCAGAACAACCACGAGAGCCCGGCACGCCGCCGCGAGCTGCTGCGCAAGGCAATCGGCATCTACAAGGAGTTGCTGACCGGTGGCGTGATTGAACGAACCAACACCCCGGACGAGCACGGCTCCTACCTGCGCCTGACCGAGGACCTGCAGGATAACTTTGCCCTCAACCAGCCGCTGTCCGCTTTTGCGGTCGCCGCGCTGGAACTGCTCGACCCCGAATCCCCCAGCTACGCGCTGGACGCGCTCTCCCTCATCGAGGCGACCCTGGAATCGCCGAACCAGGTGCTGTACGCGCAGGAACGCAAGGCGAAGAACGAGCTGTCGGCGCAGTTGAAGGCGGACGGTGTGGACTACACCGAACGCATGAACGAGCTGGACAAGGTCACCTACCCGCAGCCCCTTGCAGAGCTCATCGAGCAGGCGTACACGACCTACAAGCAGTCCGCACCCTGGGTTGCACGTTTTGAGCCGCGCCCCAAGTCGATTGTGCGTGACATGTACGAACGCGCGATGGGCTTCAACGACTTCGTGCAGTACTACTCGCTCGAACGCGCCGAGGGCGTGCTTCTACGCTACCTCTCTGACGCGTACAAGGCGCTGCGCCACACCATCCCCGATTCTGCCGTGACCGACGAGCTCGACGACATCATCGAGTGGCTCGGCGAGCTCGTGCGCCAGACCGACTCCTCCCTGGTGGACGAGTGGGAGAAGCTGGCTGCCGGCGAAGACACCGCAACCATTGCGGCCGAGCACGCCTCCATCGAGGAGGAAGAGCCTCCCGCCGTGACGAAGAACCTGCGCGCCTTCCGCGTGATGGTGCGCAACGCGCTCTTCCGCCGTGTGGAGCTCTTCGCTGAGGAGCGTGACCGCGCCCTGGGCGCCCTGGACGAATGGTGCGGCTGGGACGCCGACCGCTGGGCGGACGCCATGGACGACTACTTCGACACCTACGATGACATCTACACGGACGCCGACGCGCGCTCGCCTCGCCTGGTCAGCATGGATGAGGACACCGCCGCGCATCCGGGCGTGTGGAAGGTTCAGCAGAGTTTCGCCGACCCCGAAGATAACTTTGACTTCGGTATTCGTGCCGAGGTTGATCTGGCGGCCTCCGATGAGGCTGGGTACCCGGTGCTGAAGATTCTGAGCGTGGGCGAGTTCTAAGGCTCCGCCTGAGGCTTGCCCGAGGCTCCGTCCAAAGCTCTGTTTGAGACTCCATCTAAGGCTCCGCCCAGATGTTGCCCATAGTGGGCTAGAATACAGAGTATCTATCTATTTGAATGAAAGAAGGTTCACCGTTGACCGTTTCTTCGCTTCCCAAGGTTGAGTACCGCAAGGGTTCGGTCGTCAAGCACGACGGCTACGAGATTACCGACCACTGGTTCCAGGTTCCCCTGACCCACGGTCTGATTTTCTCCAAGGGCAAGGATGCCGCTCTCTCCTCCCGTTTCGCGGACCAGACCATCACCGTGTTCGCCCGCGAGGTTGTGAGCACCAACGAGACTCTGACCGTTTCGGCTGATAAGCGTCCTTACATTGTGTACCTGCAGGGCGGCCCCGGTTTCGGTTCGCCGAAGACCGGTTCCATTGGCGGCTGGATTGCTGAGCTGGCGAAGACTCACCGCGTGGTTCTTCTGGATCAGCGCGGTACCGGCATGTCTTCCCCGCTGTCTGCTCGCAACATCACCGCTGTGGGTGACCCGCAGGTTCAGGCTGAGTACACTGAGCTGTTCCGTGCGGACTCCATCATCGCTGACGCGGAGGCTGTCCGCGAGGTGCTGCTGGCTGACCGTGCCGACAAGCGCTGGTCCACCATTGGTCAGTCCTTCGGTGGCTTCCTGACCCTGTCCTACCTGTCGTTCGCGCCTCAGTCGCTGCGTGACTGCCGCATCACCGCGGGCCTGGCGCCGATTCGTACCTCCGTGGACAACGTCTACCAGCACACCTTCGACCGTATGAAGGAACGTGTTGAGGAGTACTACAGCTGGTTCCCCGAGGACGCCGAGCTGGCAACCCGCATTGCTGAGCACCTGCGCACCCACAAGGAGTACCTGCCCACCGGTGAGCGTCTGACCGATCACCGCTTCCAGATGGCTGGTCACTTCCTGGGTGGCCGCTGGCGCGAGCGCGGTCTGCACTACTTCCTGGAGACCGCTTTCGCTGAGGGTAACGACCACCTCTCCGATCAGTTCCTGACCGCTATGGGTGCAGAGGTGACCTTCCAGGCGAACCCGCTGTACGCCCTGATGCACGAGACCATTTACGCTGACGGCCCCGCTGACGGCGTTCTGCCCGGCATCCCCGGCTACACCATCTCCCCCTCGCCCGCTCCGACCAACTGGTCGGCGGCCCGCGTGGCGGCTTCCCGTCCCGAGTTCGCACCGGATGCGGATCGTCTGCTCTTCACCGGCGAGCACATCTTCCCCTGGTACTACGAGGAGGATCCCTCGCTGCGTCCGCTGGCTGAGGTTGCTAACCTGCTGGCTGAGAAGAAGGACTGGGGTCGCCTGTACGACCACGCACAGCTGCACAAGAACGAGGTTCCCGTGGTGGCTGCGGCGTACAACCCGGACGTGTACGTGGACTTTGAGCACTCCATGGAGACCGCTCGCTGGGTCGGTAACACTCAGGTGTGGACCTCGAAGACCCACCACCACGACGGTTTCGGTTCTGACCCGCTGACCATTCTGGGTCACCTGAAGAACATGCTGGCTGAGGTTCACAACCAGTAAAACTTTCAAGAGAGCGAAAGCCCCTCACTCCGGTTGATCCGGTGTGAGGGGCTTTCGTGTAAGCGCTTAGCCTAGTGAGGCCGCACGCTCAGTAGCTCAAACTACTACTTGGAGGAAGCGTGCGCATCCTGTGCGGTGCGGGCACGCATCACGAGGGCGTGGTATTCGTCTTCCTTCTCAATCAGCTCGTCACGCAGCTTGGCGGGAATGGCGTTGAGCTTCTCGGTTTCCTGCTGCCAGCGGGCGGTGATATCCGCGCGCTCGGCGGCGGGTGCATCATCGGGCAGTGCCAGGTACTTCTCGGAGAGCGCCTGAACACGCTGGATGGTCTGCAGTGCGCGGCCCTTGGGGCTGAGCAGCGAAGCAAGCACGGTAATAATGAGGACGCCCACGATGACCATCAGCGACATTTCGGTGGTAATCTCCACAACGTGCACGGGCTCGCCGTGGTTGATGAACGGCAGGTTGTTCTCGTGCATTGCGTGCAGGATGAGCTTCACACCAATGAACGCGAGGATGGTCGCCAGGCCGTAGGAGAGGTAGACGAGGCGGTCCAGCAGGCCGTCAATGAGGAAGTACAGCTGTCGCAGACCCATGAGGGAGAACGCGGTCGCGGTGAACACAATGTAGACGGACTGGGTGAGGCCGAAGATCGCGGGGATCGAGTCGAGCGCGAAGAGCAGGTCGGAACCGGCGATTGCGACCATGACGAGCATCATGGGGGTCATGACGCGCTTGCCGTTTTCGATGGTGAAGAGCTTGTCGCCGTCGAAGTGGTCGCTGGTCTTCAGGTACTTCTTGGCGAGGCGAACCATGATGTTGTCGGCCTCGTCGTCGCCGTCGCCCTCGGTGAGTTCGTCCTTGAGCAGGTTACCCGCGGTCATGAGCAGAACCAGGCCGAAGATGTAGAACACCCAGGCGAAGGAGTTGATGATTGCCGCGCCGGCGAAGATGAAGGTGCCGCGCGCCAGAATCGCGAAGACGATACCGAAGAGAAGGACCTTCTGCTGATTCTCACGGGCGACGCGGAAGGTGCCCATAATGATCATGAAGACGAAGAGGTTATCGACCGAGAGCGCCTCTTCGGTGATGTAGCCTGCATAGAATTCGGTGGCGGCGGAGGGGCCGTTCGTCACGAAAATGTACAGGCCGAACAGCATCGCGATGCTGATGTAAATACTCGACCAGATGGCCGCTTCCTTGACGGTGGGTTCGTGCGCCTTACGAACGTGGAACACGAAATCGAAGGCCAACAGACCCGCGATGATGAGAATAGTAACCAACCATTGCAACCCGGTAACTTCCATGGGGAGCCTTTCTTGTGGTGTGCGTACAGGACCACAAGTCTCTCCCTCCGACCTGAATGGAGGTCGGCCCGATTCACCGGTTAGGCGCCTTCGGCTAACGTGCTGACGATGAGTCGATTGGTGGGATACTCCCTTGCTCGGTGAAAAATTATACCTTAGGGTTTATGATTCTCTGAAGGTCCAGTGAAGTTTTTATGTTTCTGACGGTTTATTAGGTGGTTTGAAGGGCGCGAAATCACCGGTATTTATAGATTATTTGTAGGGTGCCGAAGGTCGTACTAGCACAGTAGGCATGCTTCCGTACACGCAAAGAGGGACCCGAAGTGGTGCCACTCCGAGCCCCCCAAGGTGAAGAGCCTCCGCGGTTTAAGAACCAGCGGTATGGGTTTAGATGTTCAGCTCGCGCAAACGTGCTACAAGCTGCTGACCCAGGTCAGTACCTGCAGAACGAGCAATATCTTCAGTACCCGGCATGCTCAATGCGCCGTACACGTACACGGGTTCTGCCCACTTCATGCTGGAAAATGCCGCGGTGTTCTGCAGAGGGTTGAAGATTTCGGGGAAGTTGTTCGGCAACTTCTCCGCATAGATTTCTGCGTTTGCACCAGCACTTGCGGCAACTACGAGGGTCTTACCGGCCAGCTTATCGCCGTCGCTACCGTAGGCGAATCCGTAGGTGAAGACCTCATCCAGCCACTGCTTAAGCAACGCGGGAACCGAGTACCAGAAGACGGGGAACTGCAGAACGATAACGTCCGCTTCCACGAGAGCCTGCTGTTCTGCGGCGATATCAAATGAACCATTGACGCGGTGGGTTGCAATTTCACGCACCTCAACGTTTTCTCCCAGGGCATCGGTGACAACACGGAGAGCTTCAGCGTTGGCGGTCGAAGATTCGGGAGTGGGGTGACCGTAGATGATAAGAGCCTTAGACATTTGTCTTCTTTCTGTAATGCAGTTTTCAGCTAATGATTATGAATCGTTCCGACGGGGTTATCCGGTCGGATGCGACGTTCTAGGTTTAGCGCTGACTAGTTAGCAACAGTGAAGCGGTGGCCCGCGTGCTTGGGCTCCTCCGCCTCGTCAACCAGGGCGACAGCGAAGTCCTCGGCGCTAATGAACTCACCTGCGGGGGTGTCCAGTGCTGTGTTGTACTTGCCGGTGCGCTCACCCGGTGCGATTTCGAACGCCGGGGAGACCATGGTCCAGTTCAGACCCTCGGAAGCGCGGTACTCGTCAAGAATCTGGGAGAATGCCTTCGCCTCGGGCTTGTACTCTTCGGGGAAGCCTTCACCGTCAACGAAGCGGTTGCCGTTGCCGTCCTCGAGGGAGCCAGCGCCGCCAACGACCAGCAGGCGACCGGTGGGTGCCGCCGCGATCAGTGCGCGGTGTGCGTCGATGACCGGCTGCGCGGAGGTGCCGCGACCGCCCGGGACGGCAACAATTGTGACGTCGTGGTTGTTGACAATGTCGACCAGTGCCGCGGTGTCTACAAGGTCGATGCTGTGGGCGGTAGCGCCTTCGGGTGCCTTGCCGGAGCGGGTGTAGGCGTCGACCCGATGGCCGCGGGAGATTGCTTCTGCTGCGGTGCGTGCGCCGACCATGCCGGTTGCACCGATGATTGCGATGTTCATGAGGGGTTCCTTTCGGGTAGGTCTTCTATAGTTTTTCTTGCGGTGTTCCGCGTGATGGTTTTATAGTATCTATTGGAAACCGGGTACCTCAAGGTAACTATTAGGGGGTTTGAGAAAATATTTAAAAATATTTTTCGCACCCCGCTCCCCCTCAAACAGCCCCTTAGCAGATTGAAAAGACAGCAGCTATGACCACCATGCTCACCTCCCCCGCACGCGAAACCGCAACCACACGCGAAACCATAGAAACTACCCGTACCCCGCAGGACGACCTGCCCGCCAATATTCTCACCAGCGCCTGCCCCTCCCGCACCGTGATGCGCCACCTCACCGACCGGTGGACCCCGCTCATTGTTGCGGCGCTCTCCGAGCAGCCCGTCGCCCGCTTCGGCGAACTCAAGGCGATGATTCAGGGCGTCTCCCCCAAGGTCCTCACCCAGACCCTGCGCTCCATGGAACGCGACGGCCTGGTGGAGCGCCGGGTCACCGCATCCATTCCGCCGCGCGTGGATTACGAACTGACCGCGCTCGGTACGACCCTCATTGAGCCGATGGCCGCCCTGCGCCACTGGGCGCAGGACAATATGCAGGCGGTACTCGAAGCCCGCGAGCGCTACGACGCCGCCGAGCTGAAGAAGGGCGCGCTAGAGAACGGCGACGCATAAAAGGCACAGCGTAGAGCGGCGCAGTGTAGAATGTGGCGCATTGCGGATCGGCACTGTGCAGACCAACATCGCGCAGACCAGCACGCATAGACCAGCACCGCGTAGCAAGCCCACATCAAAGTAGCCCTCCCCGTGAACTATTACGGGGAGGGCTACTTTTCATTCAGTGAACTTTTCATTCAATGAGGAGATTCAATTAGGAGGTCGTCATGTTGAAGGTCGGCGGGGTGAAAGCAATCGCGTTCACCTGCTTGTTCGTATCCAGTTTGTCGTTCTCATGAATCGTCGGCACGGTGATAACCACCTCGAACTGGTACATGCCTTCCATGAGCTTATCGCCACGCAGGGCAAAACGCGCGGAGATGCCGGTCGCCTGATCATTCACGCTCGATGCAAACGGAATGACCTGACCCTGAACGGTCTGAGTCTTGCCGTTGCGGGTCATGACGGTTGCCTTGCCGGTCGGGTCGGTCGTGAAGACCTGGCGGTCAATGATTTCGCCCTCGGGCGAGAAGAAGTAAATGTCCATGGACGGGTGCAGGTGCGTGGTGCCGGCCGTCGCCTCCAGCGCGGAGACGTTGTAGGTCATCACGAACTCACCGCAGTTCAGGTTGAGGTCGCCCTCAGGGCCGTGAGTCGCCTCGTACACGGACATGAGGCGGATCGTTGCGGGGTTCGGGGAGGTTGCATTCTCCATGGACCACCACGCCTGACCGGTCACCGGCGCAGTCACGGGCTTGTTCTTGGTGCGCGACTGCAGAGCGCCACTGGCGGGGTTGGTAATCATCCAGCCGCCGACCTGGGTGAAGTCCGGGCCCTTAACCGTCTTGCAATCATCAGCCGAGGCTGCGAATGCGGGCACCGCCGTGGAGGCGGCAATAGCGGGCACAGCCCAGAGCGCGCCGCGGGTGAGGTTGCGGCGGGTAACGGAACGAACTCCCGTAGTGTGTGCGTCTGAAGGGTTATTTGAAATAGTCACAGATTTTTCTTTATCGTTCGGAAGCATCACGGTGTTATTTGACACGTAAAACACTTTGATAGTGTACAGCATGTATCTGCACTCAGTGGAACTTCACGAGCAATGAATTATCTCATGGCGAAAAACCCAAGTCAGACCCCTAAAAACCGGGCTTAGAACACGGTGTTTAGAGCACCGGGTTTAGGCGTGACCCGCTTCCTTCATCAGGCGCAACTCCTTCTTCAAATCGGCAAGCTCATCACGCAGACGCGCCGCCAACTCAAACTGCAGGTTCTCCGCCGCCACGCGCATCTGCTCATTCATCTGCTCAATCAAATCCAGCAGATCCTCCGCGGGTGCCGCCGCCAGGCCGTCGGCACGAACACGCGCCTCCGCACGGGCGAGAAGCTCCTCCGACTCCGGGGTGCTCGTGGCAATCTTCGACGAAGTCGCAGAACCGGTCTTCGCACCCGCACTCACCGTGCGGGCACCCTTCTTACCGCTCTTACGCAGCTGCAGAAGCTCACGGGTGTCCTCTTCCTCGCGGGCGAGAACATCCGTAATATCGGCAATCTTCTTACGCAGCGGCTGCGGGTCAATGCCGTGCTCACGGTTGTACGCCTGCTGAATCTCGCGGCGGCGGTTCGTCTCATCAATCGCCACACGCATAGAATCCGTAATCTTATCGGCATACATGTGCACCTGACCGGACACATTACGCGCCGCACGACCAATGGTCTGAATCAGCGAAGTGGTCGAACGCAGGAAGCCTTCCTTATCGGCATCCAGAATCGCAACCAGGGACACCTCGGGCAGGTCCAGGCCCTCACGCAGCAGGTTAATACCGACCAGCACATCAAAAGTACCCAGGCGCAGCTCGCGCAGAAGCTCCACGCGGCGCAGAGTGTCAACGTCGGAGTGCAGGTACTGCACCTTCACGCCGTGCTGTAGCAGATACTCGGTCAAATCCTCCGCCATGCGCTTGGTGAGGGTCGTGACCAGCACACGCTCATCACGCTCAACGCGCACGCGAATCTCCTCGAGCAAATCATCAATCTGACCCTTGGTCGGCTTGACCACAATCTCCGGGTCAATCAGGCCGGTCGGGCGAATAATCTGCTCCACATAACCATCAGCCTGCGACAGCTCATACTTACCGGGGGTCGCCGAGAGGTAAATCGTCTGACCGATACGCTCCAGGAACTCCTCCCACTTCAGCGGGCGGTTATCCATCGCCGAAGGCAGGCGGAAACCGTGCTCCACCAGGGTGCGCTTACGGGACATATCGCCCTCATACATGGCGCCAATCTGCGGGACAGTCACGTGCGATTCATCAATAATCAGCAGGAAATCATCCGGGAAATAATCCAGCAGACAGTTCGGGGCGCTACCGGGGGCACGACCATCAATATGGCGCGAGTAGTTCTCAATGCCATTGCAGAAGCCCATCTGCTCCATCATTTCCAGGTCGTAGGTGGTGCGCATACGCAGACGCTGCGCCTCCAGCAGCTTGCCCTGGGATTCGAGGGTCTGCAGGCGCTCGCGCAGCTCATCCTCAATGGAGGTAATGGCCTTCGCCATACGCTCCGGGCCAGCAACATAGTGGCTTGCGGGGAAGACGTACATTTCTTCTTCCTCGCGAATCACCTCGCCGGTCAGCGGGTGCAGGGTGTAAATCGCCTCAATCTCATCACCGAAGAACTCAATGCGGATTGCGTTCTCCTCGTACATGGGGATGATTTCGACGGTATCGCCGCGCACACGGAACGTGCCGCGGTGAAAGTCCATATCGTTACGCGCGTACTGCATCGCCACGAATTGGCGTAGCAGCTCGTCGCGGTCAATCTCCTCACCGCGACGCAGAGTCACCATCTGCTCAATGTACTCTTCGGGCGTGCCCAGACCGTAAATGCAGGACACGGTCGCAACCACCACCACGTCACGGCGAGTCAGCAGGGAGTTCGTCGCCGAATGGCGCAGACGCTCCACCTCCTCGTTGATGGAGGAGTCCTTCTCAATGAACGTATCGGTCTGCGGCACGTACGCCTCAGGCTGGTAGTAGTCGTAGTAGGAGACGAAGTACTCCACCGCGTTATTCGGCAGCAGTTCGCGCAGCTCATTCGCCAGCTGCGCCGCCAGAGTCTTATTCTGCACGAGCACCAGAGTCGGACGCTGCACCGCCTCAATCAGCCAGGCTGCGGTCGCGGACTTACCGGTACCGGTAGCACCCATCAGCACGATGTCCTTCTCACCGTTCTGCACACGCTCGGTGAGCTCGGCGATAGCCTTCGGCTGATCACCGGCAGGCTGGAAGGGGCTAATGACCTCAAAGGGGGCGACGACGCGGTTAATCTGGGGTGCGTAACTCATGTATCCATCCTAGGGGAAAGCCGCCCAATGCGCGCTACGATTGGTCGCCCCTTTTCTACTGGCGCAATATGATGATGCGCAATGCGCTCGCCACGCCCCCCCTGCCCCACCGCTAACTGCCCCACTGGTGACTACACGCCAGTGGGGCACCTCGCGGGTAAGAATTTAGCGCACCTCCACGGTGGCTCCGGCGAGGCTCATCAGTGACCGGTTCGTCAGCGGAAGGTACCCGTTCAGGGCGCTCAAAATCAGCTGCATGGTGCGCTCTTCATCCTCCACGCTCAGCCCGCGCGGAATACCCACACCCGGCACGCAGATACGCTGCTTATACAGGTCAATCACCGCGCACACGGTACGGTTCGGCACACCCAACACCGGCAGCATGCCGCGGTGATTGACGGTGCGCAGGCCCTTACCGACCACGGCGGCGGTGCGAATATCCGGGAGGGCGTTGCCCTCAAATCGGGAGGCGCCCGCACCGTTCGCAAAAGCGGCAGGGTCGGGAATGCTATTGGGCACCGCGCTCTTCTCGTTCAGCACAGACAGTAGCGGCTCCCCCACGGCGGCGGTGACCGCCACGTAGCGTACCTGCCGGTCCATGGCGTTGAGGAAGTCCAGTTCCGCGTACTCCTCCACGCGGTAGTTCTCGACCAGGCCGGCTTCGCCCGAGCCGGTTTCTTCCACGGTTCGGGTGATGACTTCTTCATCGTAGAAGCTTGCCACGCACACCTGCGGGGCGCCGCGCTCAATGCGGGCGCGGCACCGATAGTCGTCGTCGAGCAGCCAGAGGGACAGCTCGTAGCCGTCGGGTACATCGCGCACACCGGTCGCGAGCAGCACTTCGCTACTGTCCAGGGGGAACGGCTCCCAGCCTGCCGGCTCGAACGCGTTGAGGGCACCATCCAGGGCGGGATTGCAGGATCCGAGGCTCGGCGCCTGCTCAGCCGGGGTGAACGCCTCGGTGGAGGGCATGGCGATGGTGAGCCCGCGCATCCTGCCGGCGAGGCAGAGTTCAACCGCCATGAGCAGGTGACCCGCACCTTCACGGCTCAGTGCAGGGCTCTGCACCAGGTGCGCCACACCGGAGTTATCCAGGCTGAGGTGTTCGCCGACTCCGCGGGCGGCGTTAGAGTAGCGGTTGTGCAGGCGCACCAGCTCGTCAATGGGCAGGGCGCGCCCCACGGTGCCGAACGCCTGGGCGATAGCGTGAACATGTTCGGGGAAGACGCGGCAGAGCCTGCCAAGCTGGCGGGCAAATTCTGCCGGACGCTGCGTGAGCACGCTCAGCAGGGTGCCGAGGTTCTGCTGGCGGTAGGCGTTGAGTAGCTGGGCGACGGTGGCGGGTTCAAGCTGCTCAGCGCTGTTCCGCTTGTGGAGGCGCGTTCCTGCGCGGTTGAGGGTTGCGGTGCCGCCGCGGCTGCCCGCGGACTGCTCTGATGAGTTTTTGCCTGCTTGTTCTCGGTAGGTTCCCGACTGCGTCACGTTTTCACGACCTTGAGCTCTTCAGAGCGTTCGTTAGCTGATTCTTTATAGAGTGACGGGCGGGGCTCGGCGCCTACCGGCAGATGGTTCGCACACACACCACCGTCTGCCGGATCGTATAGTACCGGCATACAGCTGTGCCTCGTTCCTTGAGTAACTAAGCTATAGCTTCAAGACGTCAGCATCAGGATCTCAGCGCTGAGATAGTACCCAGTTCTCCGCGCTGAGATGTCAGCGTTGAGCCCGCCCGTCGGTGCGGGCGCACCCGCTCCCCCGTGGAGGCGCCGGGCTGGGTTACCGCTGGTGATGAACCCGTTGCCCATGCTGTGGAGGGGCGTGTGCGTTCCGCAACGCTTTTTAGGCTATCAGCTTTAGCGGGCAATTACTAGGGTTAGAGTAACTATTGACTAAGGTTGAGCTATGTTTCAGGTTTTGAGAGCTTTATACGGGCGCTTTAGCCCGGAAATCCGGGAGGAACGGAAATACAGGGCCGAAAATCTGGGAGCGGAAATCTAAGACCGGGAATCCAGAATCTGGAATCTAGAATCTGGAATCTGGAATCTAGGGGCCGGTAACCTAGACCGGCAAATCCACCCACTGCGTATCGCCCCAGGTCACGCTCGCCGCACCGGAACTCAAGCTCACCACCAGTTCCTCGGCACGTTCCAGCTCCTCCGGGCGGTCAAACACGCCCAGGGAAATCGTGGCACCCTCCGCACCGTACTCGGTACCCAGCACGTTCAGACCGGCGGCACGGATTTCGTTCTCCAGGCGGCCAGCATCCGCATGCGAACTGGGCACCTGACCCAGGCGCAGACGCTCACGCGAATCAAATAGCGCACCGTCCAGGGTCTGAACCACCGAATCAGTGTAGGCACGCACCAGACCACCGGCGCCAAGCTTAATGCCGCCGAAATAGCGCACGACCACCGCAACCACATCCGACAGGTCGGTGGTGCCGTCCTCGCGGGTCTGACGCGCCAGCAGCGCCTGCATCATCGGCACACCAGCGGTACCGGCGGGCTCACC
>ERZ772942.274-NODE-274-length-22321-cov-9.215620_pt1 | contig 22321 bp, 24 predicted proteins | sample MGYA00511135_ERZ772942 | MGnify/ENA primary metagenome ERZ772942 (study PRJEB29015, sample SAMEA2738099) | human oral metagenome | biome: human oral; feature: human-associated habitat; material: saliva | place: China | collected 2265 ... | reverse complement strand
AAGTTAGGGACTTCCAAAGTGAGGATTTTTTAGGTTCATTAACTAACATAGATTCTTTGAAATTAGATCGCTATACAGCTTTGAAGGAGATGTTTTATGGAAATATAGTTGGAACTCATCCAGGGGGAAAACTATACAAAAAAGAAATATTAATGAAGTTTCCTTTTCCAAAGGGTATGATCTATGAAGATTTGGCTGTCTCTTTTGATCATATCGGAGCATGTAATGAAATTGCCGTAGGATGCATCAATTTATACAAATATTATCGAAGACCTGGAAGTATTGTCAATTCTTCTTATAGTGATAAATTTTTAGACTTCTATAAGGCTATAGAGTTGAATCGAGAATATGTTGAGAGAGACTATCCTAATGATCAGGAAATGAGAAGAGCTTTAAATGTCCGCTACGTCTTTAATGGTCTACATGTTGTCCATGCTATGCTCAGTTCAGATATGTATTCTGATGTCAATAAAATCAGAAAAGAATACACTAGATATTTTAACGATATTATTCCTAATCCAAATATAACAGGGAAAAATAAAGTGAAATACTTGATGCTTTTGGTTTCTCCAAAACTGTATGAAAAAATTAGAGAGAAGATGGGTTAGGTAAGAATGAAGGTTTTAAAAAATTATGCATATAATCTCTCTTACCAGCTACTAGTGATAATTCTTCCTATTATAACAACACCTTATGTAACCAGGGTGTTTAGTTCAACTGATTTAGGGACTTATGGTTATTTCAATTCCATTGTAACCTACTTTATTCTTTTGGCTACTTTAGGTGTTGCTAACTATGGTACAAAAGAAATTTCAGGCCATCGTAAAGATATCCGAAAAAACTTTTGGGGCATATACACCTTGCAGTTTGGTGCGACCATTCTGTCGATATGCTTATACATTCTCTTATGTCTGTCCTTGTCATTTATGCAGAATCCAGTTGCCTATATATTGGGATTGAGTCTGGTATCTAAAGGGATGGATATCTCCTGGTTATTTCAAGGGTTAGAGGATTTTCGCAAGATAACAGTTAGAAATATTACTGTTAAACTGGTCGGTGTCATTTCAATCTTCTTATTTGTAAAATCAGCAAATGATTTATATCTTTATGTGTTTTTGCTAACAATATTTGAATTATTGGGGCAGTTTAGTATGTGGTTGCCAGCCAGAGAATTTATCGGGGAACCACATTTTGATTGGCCCTATGCTAAACAACACTTGAAACCAGTTGTTCTCTTGTTTTTGCCGCAAATAGCTATTTCGCTATATGTTACTTTGGATCGTACTATGCTAGGGGCATTAGCCTCAACTAAAGACGTCGGAATTTATGACCAAGCCTTAAAATTGGTCAATATTTTGCTTACACTAGTGACTTCGTTAGGAAGTGTGATGCTTCCTCGTGTTGCCAATCTCCTATCGACTGGAGATTACAAGGCTGTAAACAAAATGCATCAGATGTCTTTCTTAATATACAATTTAGTCATTTTTCCTATAATAGCAGGGATGTTAATTGTTAATGATGATTTTGTGCAATTTTTCTTAGGACAGGATTTCCAAGATGCTAAATATGCGATAGCAATTATGATTTTTAGGATGTTCTTTATTGGATGGACAAATATTATGGGTATTCAAATCTTGATTCCACATAATAAAAATAAAGAATTTATGATTTCGACAACTATTCCAGCTATTGTGAGTGTCGGATTAAATTTAATATTACTACCTAAATTAGGTTATATCGGAGCAGCCATTGTTTCTGTATTAACAGAAGCCTTAGTATGGGCTATTCAACTGTATTTTACAAGAAACTATTTAAAGGAAGTGCCTCTTCTAGCTTCGACTTTTAAAATTATAGGAGCATCAGCTCTTATGTACGGTGTACTATTCGTTGTAAAAACTACAGTGAATTTTACGCCTGTTATAAATGTTATGGTATTTGCTACAATAGGAGCGATACTTTACATTTCTCAAATACTATTCTTAAAAGTAATTAATCCAAGAGAGTTAAAACAGCAGTTATTGAATAAGTGAAATTGAAAGGAATAAATAGAAATTTCAGTAGCTTATAGTCTTATTGTAAAATGAACTCTTGTATAGATTAAATTCGCTTTGGTTGATTAAATAGTTAGGAAAGGGAGGATAGAAGAGTATAAGTGAACTAGAAGATTAAAGAAATATTATTTTTTCTCATTCAATTCCATATTTCTTTTTCTTATAATTCACCCTGTATGATTCTTTTTCAAAAAGTATGATAAAAATTAAATTTGAAAACCTACTAGTCAGCATTGTTGTATCTGTAGTGGTGTTTTTTAATACCATATCAACTACGATGCTGGATAGGACTTTTTTTCAAGTCAAAGTAAATTTCCTATTTTTGGTTGTATTGCTTTTAGGACTTCGTTTTTTGTATAAAATGCGGGTCTCATACAAATATCTAATACTTTCTATTCTATTGTTGCTTTCGGGGGGGTTAGTGTATTTTCAAACGAATAGGCTTAATTTTCTAGTCTATTCGATGCTACTAGTCCTCTTGGTTAATGTAGATATGAAAGTAGTTTTGAGGAACTATGTAGTTGTAGCTGGTATTCTCGTAGTTGGTGTTTTTCTTTTATCGCTGGTTGGCATGATTCCTAACCTGCAATATAATCGTGCGGGAGTTATTCGAAATTCATTTGGTTTTATCTATCCTACGGACTTTGCATCGCATTGCTTCTATCTATTTTTGGCAATTTCATATCTTCTAAAAGATAAATTTATTTGGACCAGATCCTTGTTTGGAGTCTTGCTATCAGCTTTCATTATAAAATACTGTGATGCACGTTTAAATGCTTTGTCAATTTTGTTAGCGACAGTTATTTTCATTTATTTTTATTACAGCAATGGGAAAAAAATAAAAATATTTGCCTTGCTACCTTATTCGGCTGTTGTATTCGCATCAGTTGTTACCTATTTTTCATACAAGTTTTCATGGTCTAATCCATTTTTGGTATCGATAAATAAATTAATTACCGGAAGGCTAGCTCTAGGTAGGAATGCATTTGATACGTTTGGAGTGCATCTATTTGGGACAAGAAACGTTCAATTTATAGGTTCGGGTGGTAAAACAGAATCTGTAATAGGGTATAACTATGTTGATTCCTCATATGTGCAGATGTTGTTTACATATGGAATAGTGCCTGTAGTACTATTACTAATAATTTATGTTGTCGCCTCAAGGAAACAGTATAAGGATGGTCAATATTTATTAGTTGCGATTTTATCATTGATTGCTTTTAACTGTATGATTGAAGCCTTCTGGTTTGTTCCTACATATAATATATTCATGTTTTTACTATTTACAACAAATACCTTTAGCGAAAAAGAATCAAATGATAGTGTTACATTAAATATAACCTAGCTTCAGCATTAATTTTTAGATAGGTATGATAGACGATATGTGGCCTTCTAGAGAAATGTTGACTCTGAGTCAGCATTGATAAGAAATTGTAGAATTCATTAACGGAGTTTTAAAATGTATGATTATTTAATTGTTGGTGCAGGTTTGTCTGGGGCAATCTTCGCACACGAAGCAACTAAACGTGGTAAAAAAGTAAAAGTGATTGACAAGCGGGATCACATCGGTGGTAATATCTACTGTGAAAATATTGAAGGTATCAACGTTCACAAGTACGGTGCCCACATTTTCCATACGTCCAACAAAAAAGTATGGGACTATGTCAACCAGTTCGCTGAATTTAACAACTATATCAACTCACCAGTAGCTAACTACAAGGGCAATCTTTACAATCTTCCCTTCAACATGAATACTTTTTATGCTATGTGGGGAACCAAGACTCCTCAAGAAGTCAAGGATAAGATTGCTGAGCAGACAGCTGACATGAAAGACGTTGAGCCTAAGAACTTGGAAGAACAAGCTATCAAGTTGATTGGCCCAGATATCTATGAAAAGTTGATTAAGGGCTATACCGAAAAACAATGGGGCCGTTCTGCTACAGATCTTCCACCATTTATTATCAAACGTCTACCAGTTCGTTTGACCTTTGATAACAACTACTTTAATGACCGTTACCAAGGAATTCCAATCGGTGGTTACAACGTCATCATTGAAAATATGTTGGGCGATGTAGAAGTAGAGCTTGGAGTTGATTTCTTTGCCAATCGTGAAGAGCTGGAAGCTTCAGCTGAAAAAGTTGTCTTTACAGGGATGATTGACCAGTACTTTGATTACAAACATGGGGAGTTGGAGTATCGCAGTCTTCGTTTTGAACACGAAATCTTGGATGAGGAAAACTATCAAGGGAATGCGGTCGTCAACTATACAGAGCGTGAGATTCCTTATACTCGTATCATTGAGCATAAGCACTTCGAGTATGGTACACAACCTAAGACAGTTATCACACGTGAATACCCAGCTGACTGGAAACGTGGAGATGAACCCTACTACCCAATCAATGATGAAAAGAACAACGCTATGTTTGCCAAGTACCAAGAAGAAGCCGCTAAAAATGACAAGGTTATCTTCTGTGGGCGCCTAGCAGACTACAAATACTACGACATGCACGTGGTCATTGAGCGTGCTCTAGAAGTCGTAGCAAATGAATTTGATTGAAAGAAATAGTGATTCATGAAGTATTTTCTAAAAGAAGAGTTTTTAAAAGATTCTGGTGCTCGAAACGCTGGAAATAAGGCCAGAAATGATGTCGAGGAGATTGTCAAACGAGAAGGCTATCAACCCTTGTTGTTAACAGTTGAGGATTGGTACCAAATGGGAACCGTTAAAGCCCAACGACACAAGGCAAAAGCTCTGGCTCAAGCTTTTTCTCAGTTGAAATCAGGGGATCAATTATTAATTCAATTCCCCATGCTCCATCATAGTTTTTTCACCACTCGGTTGGTAAGAAAAATCCAGCGAAGAGGGGTACAAGTCTATTTTATTATCCATGATTTGGAAGCTTTGCGCTATGCCAATCTAGATACAGTACCTTTGAAACATAAGATTCGAGTTCATCTTCAAGAATCAAGTCTATTGAAGGTAGCTGATGGAGTGATTGCTCATAATCCGATTATGAAATCAGTATTGGTGGAGAAGGGGATCCCAGAGCACAAACTAGTTAGTTTAGAAATTTTTGACTACCTCATTCCGAATTACCAAGAGAAAGATGGTCTATCAAAGGGTCAACCAATCATTGTAGCAGGGAATTTAGCCCAAGAAAAAGCAGGCTACCTTTATCAATTGCCTGCTAGACCGGCCTACAATCTCTATGGTGTTGGCTTCGACGAGAGCAGAGCTCTTGCGAATGAGACTTACTTTGGGTCCTTCTTACCTGACGAGCTACCAGCAGCTCTTGAGGGTGGTTTTGGTCTTGTCTGGGATGGTGATAGCGCTGAGACATGTAGTGGTGTATTTGGTGAGTACCTTCGCTATAACAACTCGCACAAGGCTTCGCTTTATTTAGCGGCAGGCTTCCCTGTAGTTGTTTGGGAAGAGTCAGCACTGGCTCATTTTGTGATAGATAAACAGTGTGGTCTAGTTGTTTCTTCTCTTTCTGATTTAAAAGAAAATTTAGATACCTTGTCAGAAGAGCAATACAAAGAAATGTTAGAAAATGCTAAACAAATTGGTAGTAAACTTCGGCAAGGGCAATATTTGAGGACTGCACTATCAAAATTGAAGTGAGGTTGTTATTATGAAGGGATAAACTTACGACAAAAATTTTAGATACAGGTGTGCGAGACTATATTCATGTGTTAGATTTAGCAAAAGGTCATGTTTTAGCTGTGAAGCATAATTTAGAACATAAGGGAACAGCTGTTTTCAACCTTGGAACTGGGACTGGCTATAGCGTTTTGGATATGGTTAAGGCTTTTGAATGTGAAAATGGAGTCAAGATTCCTTATGTAATCAAGGAACGTCGTCCTGGAGATGTGGCTACTTGTTATGCAGATCCTAATAAGGCATATCTTGTCTTAGGATGGAAAGCCGAAAAAAATCTACAGGATATGGTACGGGACTCATGGAGATGGCAAAGATTAAATCCAAATGGTTATGAAGTATAAAAGTAGGGTGGGAGGCTAAGTTGTATAATAACTTATTCCTATTTCAAGCTATGAGTTATAGCGACTTTATTTCAGTCTATCCTCTAAAATTTTAGCTACTTCTAGATTTCAATATAGGAGGGTATTTAATCTTAAATATTTATCAAAAAGCTTACTCCCCACCCCCCAAATGTCAAAATTCTTCCCTGAAATGTCACTTTCTAGCGCCCTACCCTACCTTTTGGCTCTAAAATGAGACAAGATACGTTTCTTGCCCCTAATCCTCTCCTTTTTGCGTTAAACTGGTGTTAAAGCAAAAAGATTGGAGTTATGATGGAAATTCAAGAAATTTACAATCAATTCAGAGATTACTATGGAGAGCTTGAGGCTGAGTATGCCCATTGTCAAAAGGCTAGCATGGAGTGGGAAAGTCTGCATCTGCGCTATCTGATTTACTATCTGATGCGCTACGGTATCGGGGAGATGAAGTTTTTCAATGCCTATCACTATCGGGCAGCTTATCGCTGGTATTTGCAGTCCTTGATGCTGAGCTCGGCTTGATATTTAGAGAGTGGGACAGAAATCGGTAATTCGTTAGAATTCGATTTCGTCGTCCCACCTCCGCACAGTTGAGTAGGGCTGTAAAAGCTGATGAAATCAGCGTAGTAGAGCCCACTCAACCACTGCGTCTTGCTCGACAATCCAAAGACAATTGAGAGGCTAGGACTTTTGTCCCACTCTCTTTTTTATTCCCTTGGGAGGATAATTTATGATAAAATATAAGTAATACGGAGGTTGGCAAAATGGAGAAAAGATCTGGAACCAAGCGACAAGTAGCATTAAGCAACCGTGCCTTTATCCTTGCCCTGTTGGGAGCGGTATTTGTATCAGCGGCAGCAATTTTATTTTTCCAAAGCATCATGGGGGTGCCTAAGGAAAGCGGTAGGAATGTTGCTAAAGATGCTCCCAAGTCCTCTTCGGTTGCAGGAAAGAAGGCTGACTCGAAAACGGTTCGCATTATGGCTAATGGCGACCTTTTGTACCACGATGGGCTTTATATGAGCGCTCAAAAGGCCGATGGTAGCTATGATTTTTCGGAAAATTTCACCTATGTCAAGGACTGGCTCCAGCAAGGAGATTTGGTCTTGGGAGATTTTGAAGGGACCATTCGCTCAGACTATCCTTTGGGAGGCTATCCGCTTTTCAATGCTCCAGAGGCTGTTGTGCCCGCCATCAAAGATGCTGGCTACCAAGTGGTGGATCTGGCCCATAATCATATCCTGGACTCAGGGCTTGAGGGAGTCTTTACGACTGCCAAAGCCTTTGAAGATCACGGAATTAGCCCAGTCGGTATCTATACTCACAAAAACAGGGATAAATCGCCCATCCTGATCAAAGAAGTAAAAGGTATCAAGATTGCGATTCTGGCTTACTCCTATGGCTTTAATGGCTTGGAGTCCAATCTCAGTCAGAAGGATATTGATCATCACCTATCGACCTTTGATGAGGAGAAGATGAAGGCGGAGATTAAGCAGGCGGAGAAGGAAGCGGACATTACAGTAGTCATGCCACAGACGGGGATCGAGTATCAGCTGGAGCCAAATGAGGAGCAGGTCGAGCTCTATCACAAGATGGTAGACTGGGGAGCGGACATCATTTTTGGGGGGCATCCGCACGTGGTGCAACCCTCAGAAATCCTTGAAAAAGATGGTCAGAAGAAGTTGATTATCTATTCCATGGGGAATTTTATCTCCAATCAGCGGATTGAAACCATGGCTGGTGTGGATACGGCTGAGTGGACTGAGCGTGGCGTCTTGATGGATGTGACCATTGAAAAGACGGACAAGGGGACCATTATCAAAACAGCTCAGGCGCATCCAAGCTGGGTCAGTCGTGTGGAAAAGGGAACTTATTCACCAGAGGGTTATCCGCTTTACACTTATCAAACCTTTATCTTAGAAGATTTCATCGAGGGTGGAAAATATCGCAATCAGCTGGATCAGGCGACCAAAGATCGGATTGATACGGCCTATAAGGAAATGAAAGAGCATGTGCATCTGAATTGGAAATAAGCACAAAAAGGACACTCCCTTTTGTTTCTTTGCTTTTCTTTGATGAAAAACGAACTATTATAGAGCCGACGAGCAAAATAGTTTCATTATCAAAGAGATTTATATATAATATAGGATACAAAAGGGGACAGGTATGTACAGCGTAATAGAAATGTATGGCGATTATGAGCCCTGGTGGTTTTTAGATGGTTGGGAGGATGATATCATTGAAAAAAGGTATTTCGATGATTATTACACCGCCCTCAAATACTACAAGAACCGCTGGCTAGAGATGTCTCAAGCATCGCCACTTTATAAAAGCCGCAGTGATCTTATGACGATTTTCTGGGATCCGACCGATCAACGTTGGTGTGAGGAGTGCAATGAAGATATTCAGCAATACCACTCCCTGCTTTTGTTAGAAAATGAAAGCAAGATCCCCAAGAGCAAGTATCGTCCAGGATACCGCAAGCAAAATGCTACTGAAAAACACCGTATTTGCAAAATTAAAGTGCGGGCTAGATAGGATAGAAGTCAAAGAATGGAGAAAATTTCTTCATTCTTTTTTTATTTTTTCTCATTTTGTGCGAATAGTAAGGTGAGGAGGACTTATGGTTCAAAAAATTGCAAAGGAAATGATTCAATTGGCCAGGCAGGAAGCAGCCCAAGATATCTATCTGATCCCTAAGAGTTCCTGCTATGAGCTTTATATGCGGGTGGGGGATGAGCGGCGCTTCATTCAGACTTATGATTTTGATTTATTATCGTCAGTCATTAGCCATTTTAAATTTGTCTCAGGCATGAATGTCGGAGAGAAGCGGCGCAGCCAGCTAGGCTCCTGCGATTATGATTGTGGAGATGTGACGGTCTCGCTTCGTCTATCAACCGTCGGGGATTACCGCGGCTATGAGAGTTTGGTGATTCGGCTCTTACACGATGAAGAGCGTGAGCTGCGTTTCTGGTTTGACAATCTGCCTGATCTTCGTAAAAAAGTAAATTTTCGCGGCCTTTATCTGTTTTCAGGGCCAGTTGGCAGTGGAAAGACGACGCTGATGCACCAGCTGGCTCAGATGAGATTTGGGCAACAACAGGTCATGTCTATCGAGGACCCTGTGGAAATCAAGCAGGAAAACATGCTCCAGCTTCAGCTGAATGAAACTATCGGGATGACCTATGACAGCCTCATCAAGCTGTCTCTGCGCCACAGGCCGGATCTCTTGATTATCGGGGAAATCCGCGACCAAGAAACGGCCCGAGCGGTGGTAAGGGCTAGTTTGACAGGGGCCACAGTCTTTTCAACCATCCATGCCAAGAGCATTCGCGGAGTGTATGAGCGCTTGCTAGAGTTGGGTGTCAGCGAGGATGAGCTGCGCATGGTGCTACAGGGAGTTTGTTATCAGCGCTTAATCGGGGGAGGAGGTGTGATCGACTTTGTCAACCAAGATTATCAAAAGCACGAAGCCAGTCTTTGGAACCAGCAGATTGACCAGCTTTTTGCAGATGGACATATCACAGCTGATCAAAGGCAGGCGGAAAAAATTATCTACGCCTAAGCAAAAGAAAATTATCGAGCTGTTCCGCAATCTCTTTACCAGCGGTTTTCATCTGGCGGAGATTGTCGATTTCCTGCAGCGGAGCGCCCTTTTAGAAGAGGCCTATGTCGCAGAAATGCGTTCGGGTTTGGCTGCTGGCCAGTCATTTTCCCAGATTATGAAGCGTTTAGGTTTTTCCGATAATGTGGTCACCCAGCTATCTTTGTCTGAGTTACACGGAAATCTAAATCTTAGTTTGGGTAAAATCGAAGATTATCTGGAAAATCTATCCAAGGTCCGTAAGAAATTGATTGAGGTGGGGACTTATCCCCTGATGCTGCTTGGATTTTTAGTACTGATTATGCTGGGCTTGCGTAATTATCTCTTGCCTCAGTTGGACAGCCAAAATATGGCCACTCAGTTCATTCATTATCTACCGCAGATCTTTCTGGGAGGCGTTCTGGTGATTTGCTTACTAATTTGCGGTGGTTGCCTCTATTATCGCAAGAGCTCTAAGATGAGATTTTTCAGTCGTTTGGCCAAGTTTCCTTTTGTTGGAACGCTCGTTCGAGCCTATCTGACGGCCTACTACGCGCGTGAATGGGGAAATATGATTGGGCAAGGATTGGAATTGAGCCAGATCTTTCTCATCATGCAGGACCAGCCTTCTCAGCTCTTTCAGGAGCTGGGGCGAGACTTGGAGGCGGCTCTAGGTGCAGGTCAGGATTATGCCGAGAAGGTCGGTACTTATCCTTTCTTTAAGAAAGAGCTGGCTCTCATCATCGAGTACGGCGAGGTCAAATCCAAGTTGGGTGATGAATTGGAACTATATGCCGAAAAGACCTGGGAAGAGTTTTTCCTAAGAATCAATCGGGCCATGAATTTGATTCAGCCTCTCGTTTTTGTCTTTGTCGCCCTTGTTATTGTTTTGCTTTATGCAGCCATGTTGCTGCCAATTTATCAGAATATGGAGATTCAATTATGAAAAAATTAAAAACTTTGAAGGTTAAAGCCTTTACTTTGGTGGAAATGTTAGTCGTTCTTCTCATCATCAGCGTCTTGATGCTCTTGTTTGTTCCGAATTTGACCAAGCAGAAGGATGCTGTTTCAGATACGGGCAACGCGGCTGTAGTCAAGGTGGTAGAAAGTCAGGCTGAGCTTTATGAATTGAAGAATGTTAATGAAAAAGCTACTCTAGGAAAATTGGTTGCTGATGGTCGGATTACCGATAAGCAGGTGGCATCCTATAAGGCTTACTATGGAAAAAACAGCAGTGAAACTCGCTCAGTTGCGGATTAAGGCTTTTACACTACTGGAAAGTCTCCTGGCTCTATTTGTGGTCAGCTTCATTTTATTAGGTTTATCTGGCTCTGTTCAGGCTGGTTTCAATCAAGTGCAGGAGCAATTATTTTTTATGGAATTTGAGCATCTTTATCAGGAGAGCCAAAAGCTAAGTGTGGCTGGACATGAAAAGATAAAATTGACCATTTCGGAGCGCAACATCTCCAACGGCTATCAGCAAGTAGAATTTCCCAAGACTTTGCAGGAACATGCTCCCCAGACCATTCAGTTTGATCAGGCTGGCGGGAATTCTTCGCTCAGCAAGATTGTTTTTCAAACGGAGGATACAAGGGTTGTTTACCAGCTTTATATTGGCAACGGAAAATTTAAAAAGACGACGAATGAAGGCTAGCATTTTGCTGGAAGCTCTGGTGGCAATGGCGGTTTTTGCAGCTATTGCCAGCCTCCTGCTTGGGCAGATTAGTCAGTCGCGGCAGGAACAGACTCGTTTATTGCAGGAGGAGGAAGTGCTGCGGGTTGCTCGGATGGCCATGCAGACGGGGCAGGAAAATCTGACGGTCAACGGCATCACAGTCCGTCAAGTCAAGACCGACCAGCAATTAACCGTCTACCATCAAGAGGAGAAGGTGCTCAGTGTTAAAAAACGTTAAAATCAAAGCTTTTACACTTTTAGAAACGCTAGTTGCCCTGCTGGTCTTGAGTGGCGGGATGCTAGTCTTTCAGTCGATGACCAAGCTTCTGGCTTTTGAACTGCGACATCAACAGGAAAATAAGCAGCAGGAATGGCTCTTATTTGTCGATCAGTTGGAGACGGAGCTATCGCGCAGCCAATTTGACAGGGTCGAAAACGACAAAATCTACGTCAAACAGGATGGCAAACATATAGCTTTGGGCAAATCTCGGAATGATGATTTCCGCAAGACGGATGCTTCGGGGCGTGGCTATCAACCCATGATCTATGGACTCAAGGCTGCTCCGGTCAGTCAGGAGGGGGACCTTGTCCGCTTTCGCTTCCAGTTTGATAATGATTTAGAAAGAGAGTATATCTATCGTGTCCAAGATAAAAGTTAAGGCAGGCATCTTGCTCTACGCCCTCTTCATGGCAGCGGTCTTCAGCTTGCTCTTGCAGTTTTATCTGAATCGGCAGGTGAACAATCAGCGCCTCTTTCAAGCTAATCGAGAAAGAACAGAAGCCTATGCTATGGCTGTTTTGACCAAGGAGACTGTCACAGAGGAGAGTGGGCAATTAGCCTTTGACCAAGGGAGCACCCATTATCGCAGGCAGGGAAATATGCTGGAAGTCAGCAGTCAACTCGCCAATCAGAAGAGTTATTCTTTCTATTTTGAGAGCAAAAAGGAGCCAGAGAAGAAGGACAAAGAAGCTAAAGACTCCAAAGATACTAAAAAAACTAAAGTGCCCTCTCCTTCAACTGGCAAGAGAAGCGACTAATATAAATGTAAAAGATTTGTAATCCGATAGCCCTTGGAAAGAGGGCTTCTTTTTGGTATCATAAGACAACGGAGGATGCCATGAAATTTGAAAAAATAGAACGAGCTTTTCATCTACTTTTAGAAAACGTGCAAAATATCCAAAATGTGCTGGGGACTAATTTTTATGATGCCTTGATTGAGCAAAATGGGATTTATCTGGATGGAGATACAGACTTACAAGAAATTCTGAAAAACAATGACAAGCTTCGTGCCCTGCATTTGACCAAGGAAGAGTGGCGGCGGGCCTATCAGTTTATTTTTATGAAGGCTTCTCAGACAGAGCCTCTTCAAGCCAATCATCAGTTCACACCTGATTCGGTCGGCTTCTTGCTGAGTTTTTTGATTGACCAGTTGGCTCAAGGAGAACGAGTTGATTTGCTGGAGATCGGCAGTGGAACAGGCAATTTGGCGGAGACCCTGCTCAACCATACACAGAAAAATATGGATTATCTAGGCCTAGAAATTGACGACTTGCTGATTGATTTATCTGCCAGCATTGCCGAAGTCATGCATTCCAAGGCACACTTTGCTCAAGGAGATGCGGTGCGGCCTCAGGTTCTGAAAGAAAGCGACTTGATTGTCAGTGATTTGCCAGTGGGTTATTATCCAGATGATGCCGTGGCGGCTCGTTATGAGGTTGCCAGTCCAGACGAGCATACTTACGCCCATCATCTCTTGATGGAGCAATCGTTAAAATATTTGAAACCGGGGGGCTATGCTATCTTTCTGGCCCCAAATAATCTGCTGACAAGCCCTCAGAGTCACCTGCTGAAAAAATGGCTACTGTCTAGCGCTCAGCTCTTGGCAATGATTTCCCTGCCAGAAAAGATTTTCGCAAGCCGTCAGAGTGCCAAGACACTATTTGTCTTAAGGAAACAAGGCGAATCAGACATCCAGCCTTTTATCTACCCTTTGCAGGACTTGCAGAGTCAGGATGAAATCTTAAAGTTTCGTGAAAGTTTTCAAAACTGGGTCAAAGTTAGTGAAATTCAAACAAATTTCTGATATAATAGTTTGAAAACGCTTAAAGAGGTGACGAGATGTCAAAAACTATTTCTATTAATGCTGGAAGTTCGAGTGTAAAATGGCAACTTTATTCAATGCCAGAGGAAAAAGTGCTGGCTAAAGGTTTGATTGAGCGGATCGGTCTCAAGGACTCAATTTCCACGGTTAAATTTAATGATCGTTCTGAACGCCAAACCTTAGATATTGCTGACCACACTCAAGCTGTGAAGATTTTATTGGACGATTTGAAACGGTTTGAAATTATTCAATCTTACGATGAAATCACAGGTGTTGGGCACCGTGTCGTAGCTGGGGGCGAGTATTTCAAAGAATCTGCTCTTGTGACGGACGATGTCTTGGAGAAGATTGAAGAGTTGTCTCTATTGGCTCCTTTGCATAATCCTGCCAATGCTGACGGTATCCGTGCTTTCAAGGAGATTCTTCCAGACATTACCAGTGTGGCTGTTTTTGATACATCTTTCCACACAACTATGCCAGAAAAGGCTTATCGCTATCCATTGCCAACTAAGTATTACACTGAAAATAAGGTTCGTAAATACGGAGCGCACGGGACTAGCCATGAGTATGTAGCCCACGAAGCTGCAAAACTTTTGGGTAAACCGATTGAAGAATTGAAACTCATCACTTGTCACATCGGAAACGGTGCTTCTATTACAGCAGTTAAAGGTGGCCAGTCTGTTGATACTTCTATGGGCTTCACTCCTCTTGGTGGAGTTATGATGGGAACACGTACGGGTGACATCGACCCAGCGATTATTCCATACTTGATGCAGCATACAGATGACTTTAACACGCCAGAAGATATCAGTCGAATTCTGAATCGTGAATCTGGACTGTTGGGTGTTTCAGAGAAATCAAGTGATATGCGCGATATTCATGAAGCTATGCGTGCGGGTGATGAAAAGGCACGATTGGCAAATGAGATTTTTGTAGATCGTATTCAAAAATACATTGGTCAGTATTTAGCTGTCTTAAACGGTGCAGATGCCATTATCTTTACAGCCGGAATTGGGGAAAACTCTGTAACGATTCGTAAGATGGTTATCGAAGGGATCTCTTGGTTTGGCTGCGATGTTGATCCAGAGAAGAATTTCTTTGGTGCTACAGGAGATATTTCAACAGAAGCTGCTAAAGTCAGAGTTCTGGTTATCCCGACAGATGAAGAATTAGTCATTGCGCGTGATGTAGAACGCTTTAAAAATCAATAATCAAAAAGCTCAGCTAGGCTGAGCTTTTTCTTGTGACTTTGTGATTATTCTTTGGTCAGATAGGATGATTCAAAACGAGGTGGAGGTGCTAGTAGTCAAAGATGGACTGGGGAGCAATTTGGCATAAGGCAGATGACCTATCAAGATAAGATTGCTGCTTGTTGATATCTGGCATGCTAAGTTGTTAGATAGAGGAGAAGAAAAAGACGATGTCCGGTAGGGAATCGTCTTTTTGGGGAAAATCTGTTTTTTGAAAGAATTGTGGCTAGTTGTCGATGTGGAGTATAAGTCTTGGGGACTTGGCAATCAGGCAAGATATCCCTTTTTAGCCTTGCTTTTGTGCCGTTTGATTTCTGCTTCAAAACTCTCTGACGGTGCTTCCACGTTGATGGTTTCTAGGGTGAATGGATGAGTCAATGTCAAGCGGTGGGCATGGAGCATGAGGCGACCTTGGGGTTGAGGATGGTAGAGAGGATCGCCGATGATGGGATGGCCGTGATGGGCGAGATGAACGCGGATTTGGTGAGTCCGTCCGGTTTTCAATTGACATTTGACCAGAGTCGTCTTTCCAAAGTCCTTGAGTCGGGTTACATGAGTTTCAGCGTAGAGTCCCTTTTTCGGATCAACGAGGCGTTTCCGTCGGTCATGGCGGTCGCGTCCGATTTTATCTTTGTATACGATGGTCTTGCTGGGGAATTTCCCTTGGGCAAGGGCCCAATATTCGCGGGAGATTTCTTTGTTTTCCAAGAGGCGGTTGAGAATGGGGAGGACAAAGGGATTTTTGGCAAACAGGATAGCGCCGCTGGTTTCTTTGTCCAGTCGGTGGACGACATAGCAGGTTTGGCCGACATAGCTTGATACATGGTTGAGCAGAGCGACTTCTGTCGGCTCATTGCCGTGGCTTTTCATGCCGTTTGGCTTGTTGACGATGATGAGATGCTCGTCCTGATAGAGCTCCTCGACCAGATGAGGCTGGCCAGCGGGGAGTTCTTTTTCTGGATAATCCTCTTTGTCAAAGGTCAGTTGAATGCTGTCGCCAGGCTTGACCAAGTTCTGCCAGTGGATGGATTCTCCGTTGACTAAGATGTGTTTCTTGGTTCGGAGAAAGTGACGAATCTTTCGTGGGATGAGCAGCTGCTCTTCTAGCAGTTCTTTGACAGTCATCGGAGGCAGGCTTGCGGGGATGGTAATAGTAAATTTCATGTTTTCATTGTAGCAAAAACTAGCCCATTTGGAAATGCTTCGTTGGAAAGAGGAAAGGAGCCCTGCTATTTCCTTAAAGAAAGCTAAAAGGAGTAGCAAGTAGCGGAGTCGTGCCTTGTGTCTGCATGGATAAGGTGATAAAATATGTTTTATGAAGAAATTAAATGATATATTTGAAAAATTAATCAATCTGTTTAAAACGGATCATCCTCAGAAAAAAGTTGCTGAGGAGCTAGAGGGCGAGACGCCTGAGCCTAGTTATAGCCGCTCTGGTAAGAATCGGAAGAAGCCCTTGTCTCAACATCCTTTCCGTCGCTTTTGGCGCAGGTTTCATCTAACCAAGATATTCTTGATTCTGGGCTTGACCTTTGGTCTGGTGGTTGGTGGCTATCTTTTTTATGTAGCCAAGACGACCAATGTCAAAGACTTGCAGAATGCTCTTAAAGCCACGACTTTGATCTATGATAAGGATGGAAACGAAGCCGGCAGCTTGTCTGGGCAAAAGGGAACCTATGTCGAATTAGACGCGATTAGTCAGGACTTACAGAACGCTGTTATTGCGACAGAAGACCGTTCTTTTTATAAGAATGGCGGGATTAACTACAGTCGCTTCTTTCTGGCCATTTTGACTGCGGGGCGTTCGGGTGGTGGTTCGACCATCACGCAGCAGCTGGCCAAGAATGCCTATCTTTCTCAGGATCAGACCATTGAGCGGAAGGCCAAGGAATTTTTCCTAGCTTTAGAAATTAACAAAAAATACAGCAAGCAGGAAATCCTGACCATGTACCTCAATAATTCTTATTTTGGAAATGGGGTTTGGGGCGTGGAAGATGCCAGCAAGAAATATTTTGGTGTATCTGCCAGCCAGCTCAGTTTGGATCAATCAGCGGTTCTAGCTGGTATGCTCAAAGGACCAGAGCTATATAATCCCCTGTATTCAGTCGAAAATGCTACCAACCGTCGTGACACCGTTCTTCAAAATATGGTGGCGGCAGGTTACATTGATCAGGCGACGGCGGATCAGGCTGCGACGGTTGGCATTGGAGGCCAGCTAGTCGATGCCTACGAAGGTAAGTCAGAAGATTATCGCTACCCATCTTATTTTGATGCGGTTATCAATGAAGCGGTCAATGATTACGGTCTGACGGAAGAAGAAATCGTCAACAACGGCTATCGGATTTACACCGAATTGGATCAAAATTACCAAGCTAGCATGCAGGTTATTTATAGCAATGTCGATCTCTTCCCACTGGCTGAAGACGGGACGCGGGCCGAGTCCGGAAGCGTAGCGCTGGATCCTAAGACGGGTGGTGTTCGGGCTCTGGTTGGCCGTGTCAACAGTGCTGATGGCTCTGCTTTTCGGACTTTCAACTACGCGACTCAGTCTGCTCGTAGTCCAGGATCGACCATCAAGCCTTTGGTGGCCTACAGCCCAGCAATAGCAGCCGGTTGGTCAACGGATAAGGAACTGGATAATAGTCGGACAGTTTTTGGTGATTATAAAGTTAATAATTATGGCAATATCCAAAGTTCACCGACGGTTCCAATGTATCAAGCCTTGGCTGAATCCCTCAATATTCCTGCGGTTTCAACAGTGGATGAATTAGGCGTGAGCAAGGCCTTTGAGTACGGCAAAAAGTTTGGCCTTAATATGGATAAGGTAGAACAGAATCTAGGTGTGGCTCTGGGAAGCGGAGTGACGACCAATCCACTTCAGATGGCTCAGGCCTACTCAGTCTTTGCGAATGATGGAGTTATGAATGATGCCCATCTTATCACCAAGATAGAAAATGCCAGTGGTCAGGTTGTCAAAACCCACCGGCAGACTTCTACCCGCGTTCTCAATCGCTCAACCACAGAAAAGATGACCAGTATGATGCTGGGAACTTTCTCAAACGGAACGGGAGTCTATGCAGCTCCGTATGGCTATACAATGGCTGGAAAGACAGGAACGACAGAGACTGACTTTAACCCTGATCTGTCAGGAGACCAGTGGGTCATCGGCTACACACCAGATGTGGTTATCAGCCAATGGCTGGGCTTCCCTAAGACGGATGAAACTCACTATCTGACTGGTACGAGTGCCAATGAAGCTTCGGCTATTTTCCGCAATGTAGCTAACACCATCCTGCCTTATACGGAAGGAACATCCTTCTCGGGTCAGAAAAATGCTTATGCTGAAAATGGAATTTCCCCAGTCGATACCTACGGTACTGGTCAAACGAATACGACTAGCGAAAATAAAGACTTCCTGAAAGATGTCCAGGAGCGAGCGCAAAACCTGGTAGATGATGCTAAGAAAGCTATCGATGAGTCTGGGATTACTGAAAAAGCCAAAAATCTATGGGATACCATTACTGGCTGGTTCCATTAATCGTCTAAACGGCTTGTCAAAGAAGTAGAAAACTGCTATAATAAGGGGAATGGAGGCGTCATGGCATTAAAAAAAGCGAGTCTAGCGTGTACAGTTTGTGGGTCACGAAACTACTCAATCAAACTTAGTAGCACTCCAAAACCTACGCGTCTAGAAGTGAATAAATATTGTAAACACTGCAGTAAATATACGCTGCATAAAGAAACCAGATAGGAGATAGTTGTGAAATTCATTAAAGATGTTTTTGTTTTGCTACGAGATACAACTTGGCCTACCCGTAAAGAAAGATGGACTGATTTCCTTTCCGTAATGGAATACACAGCATTCTTTGCTATTGTGATCTATATTTTTGATAAGGTAGTTGCCAGCGGTCTCTTCCGCATAATCAACATGTTTTCATAAGAAAGATGAGGCTGGGACAAAAGTCCTAGCCTCTCAATTGTCTTTGGAATGTCGAGCAAGACGCAGTGGTTGAGTGGGCTCTACTACGCTGATTTCATCAGCTTTTACAGCCCTACTCAACTGTGCGGAGGTGGGACGACGAAATCGAATTCTAACGAATTACCGATTTCTGTCCCACTCTCATTTGTCTGTAAAATATTTATCAAAATGCTTTGTAATTTTAGATTTTATGGTATAATAAGGCTAGATATCAAGCAGAAGCCCTAGGCTTTTTTATTTAGGAAAGGACAAAACATGGACAGTTTTGATAAAGGCTGGTTTGTACTGCAAACCTACTCAGGCTATGAAAATAAGGTAAAGGAAAATCTCTTGCAACGTGCCCAGACCTATAATATGCTGGAAAATATCCTGCGCGTGGAAATTCCAACTCAGACCGTGCAAGTCGAGAAAAACGGCAAGAGCAAGGAAGTCGAAGAAAACCGCTTCCCAGGTTATGTATTGGTTGAGATGGTCATGACGGACGAAGCTTGGTTTGTCGTGCGGAATACACCAAATGTAACTGGATTTGTAGGTTCACACGGAAACCGTTCGAAACCAACGCCGCTCTTGGAGGAAGAAATCCGCAGCATTCTGATTTCTATGGGACAAACGGTTCAAGAATTTGACTTGGATGTCAAAGTGGGCGATACAGTTCGCATCATTGACGGTGCCTTTGCTAACTATACTGGCAAAATCACGGAAATTGACAATAATAAGGTCAAGATGATTATCTCTATGTTTGGAAATGACACGGTTGCCGAAGTCAACCTTAGCCAAATTGCTGAATTATAATTTTGGAATGCACTAAAAGGAGCCGGAAAGCATTTTCCGCTCTTTTTTGTTAGCAGCGCTGAGATCTTAGATAAAGACTGGTGCTTCTGGCATCTTTGCAATTCATTAAACTTGACCAATGACGTAAAAAACAAGCAAAAAAAGCCCGATTTTACGGGCTTTTCATTAGGTTGATTCCTGATAAGTCAGGTATTGAAAGGCGGTAGACGGATTTGAACCGACGATCAAGCTTTTGCAGAGCCGTGCCTTACCACTTGGCTATACCGCCATAACAGATACCATTCTATCGAAAAAAAAAAGATTCGTCAAGTCTCTTTCATCAAATTGACTGGTTGATTATTCAAACTGCCTATTTACAAGAAACATAAAGAGGTTGAAAGACATTCAACCTCTTCATATTAATTATAACTGTTGTAGATTGATTACTAACATGTTAGTGTTGATTATTGTCTAATCAAGTAATCAAAGGCTCCAATAGCAGCTGTAGCACCAGACCCCATGGAGATAATGATTTGCTTGTAGGCGCTATCTGTACAGTCACCTGCAGCAAAAATACCAGGGATATTTGTTGAACCAAATTTATCAACGATAATTTCTTGGCGCTCATTGAGTTCAATGCCACTATCTTTGAGCCAAGCAGTACTTGGTACAAGACCAATTTGAACAAAGACACCTTCAAGATCAAGATGTTTTTCTTCGTTTGTATCACGCTCAATGTAATTCAAACCAGTAACATGATCTTGACCAACAATTTCTTTGGTTGCAACGTTCTTAAGAATGGTTAGATTATCAGTTTTAGCAGCTCGTTCTTGTAAGACTTGATCTGCCTTTAATTCAGGTAAGAACTCTAAGACCGTAACATGTTTAGTAATGCCGGCTAAATCTAAAGCCGCTTCCAAACCTGAGTTACCACCCCCGATAACTGCAACATTCTTTCCTTCAAATAGTGGACCATCACAGTGTGGGCAGTAAGTAACCCCTTTATTGCGGAATTCTTCTTCACCAGGAACGTTGATATTACGCCATTTGGCTCCGAGAGCTAGGATAGCAGTTTTGGATTTTAAAACGGCACCGTTAGCCAGTGTCACTTCAATAAGTTCTTTCTTTTCGATGCCAGTAGCTAATTGACTTTTGATGATATCAACATCATAAGATTTCGTATGCTCTTCAACTTGGGCCATTAACTTAGGACCTTCTGTATATAGCGTACCAATCATGTTCTCAATACCGACTGTCTCGATAACTTGTCCACCAAAGGTTTCTGCTAAAAGACCAGTTTTTAAACCTTTACGGGCAGCATAGATGGCCGCACTGTTTCCAGCAGGACCACCACCAATAACCAAAACATCATAGACACCTTTATCAGCGAAAGCATCAGCATCAAGTGGGCCGTCCAATTTTTCTACCAGCTGTTCGATGGTTGCACGACCAGATGTAAATTCTTCTTGATCTTTGTAAACCGTAGGAACGGACATGATACCTTTGGCTTTGACCTCATCCTGATACATTCCACCTTCAATCATGGTGTGAGTGATATTTGGGTTCAAAACAGCCATTATATTAAAGGCTTGAACAACGTCTGGACAATTGTGACAAGTTAATGAAACATAAGTTTCTAAGTCGATAGTTTTATCAATTTTCTTGATACGTTGGATAACATCCTCATCAACTTTAGGCGGACGACCAGAAACTTGCAAGAGGGCTAAGATGAAAGATGTGAATTCGTGGCCCATTGGTAGGCCAGAGAAAATAACACGACTTTTTTGCCCTTTTTGTGCAATACCAAAACTAGGTTGACGTTTTAAATGTGTTGATTCAAGACTAATGCGGTCAGACATAGCGACAATCTCGTCTAGAAATTCTTTTACTTTTCGAGAATTATCGTCATCCCCTAAATCCGTTTGTAATACAATATCAGATTCTAGTAAATTTAAATATTGTGCTAATTGCGTCTTGATTTCTTTATCTAAGACCATGGATACCCCCTGGTTGTTAAATTTTACCTACAAGATCTAAGCTAGGAGTAAGTGTTTCAGCTCCTTCTTTCCATTTGGCTGGACAAACTTCACCTGGATGTTGACGAATATACTGAGCAGCACGAACTTTATCAACAAGTGTACTTGCATCACGTCCAATACCATCAGCGTTGATTTCCATCATTTGAATAACGCCATCTGGATCAATGATGAATGTACCACGTTGTGCGAGACCATCTTGTCCAAGAACATCAAAACCTTGTGAGATGTGGTGTGAAGGATCCCCAATCATAGGGTAAGTAATAGTTCCAACAACATCTGAGTCATCATGCCAAGCTTTGTGAACAAAGTGAGTATCAGTAGAGACAGAGTAAACCTCTACACCAAGAGATTTAAGAGCTTCATATTGTTCTTGAAGGTCACCGAGTTCAGTTGGGCAGACAAATGAAAAATCTGCAGGGTAGAAGCAGAAAACAGCCCATTTTCCCTTAACATCTTCATCTGTAACAGTAATGAATTCCCCGTTGTGATAAGCTTGTGCTGAAAATTCAATAATTTCTTTTCCGACTAATGACAAAATAATGTCCTCCTCTATTTTTGATAGCCTAATTATAAACGAAATACTTATCAACCTCAAAGAAAACGATTGCAATTTTAATAAGAATGATTTTTTTCTAATGGTCAACCTGATTTTAGAGCTTGTCAAATGTCACTTTTTTTGATAAACTACTATAGTTGCGTAAAGTGACAAATACTCATTCTAAGCCGATTGTGGTCTTGTTGCCGCAGGGTGGGACTGCAAGTCTAAAGCTTAGAAGAGGAAAAAACAATTTTTAAGGAGAAATACTCATGGCAGTAATTTCAATGAAACAACTTCTTGAGGCTGGTGT
>ERZ772942.273-NODE-273-length-22453-cov-4.519600_pt1 | contig 22453 bp, 20 predicted proteins | sample MGYA00511135_ERZ772942 | MGnify/ENA primary metagenome ERZ772942 (study PRJEB29015, sample SAMEA2738099) | human oral metagenome | biome: human oral; feature: human-associated habitat; material: saliva | place: China | collected 2265 ... | reverse complement strand
TGAAGCGTAAATCTCTGATTTGAGGTATTGGGGCAATCCTGTGGGGGATTGCCTCTTTTTTTATCTGCGCCGTCATGCCACAATGACATCATCCCTTATCCAACCCGATCACGCCATGACTCCGATACTCGCCTTCGACATCGAAACCATTCCCGACGTAAACGGCATCCGCCAGCTTTACGATTTGCCAGCCGATTTGCCCGACAACGAAGTCGTCCTGTTTGCCCAACAGCAACGCCGCGCCAAAACCGGCAGCGACTTTATGCAACACCATCTGCACCAAGTCGTCGCCATCTCCTGCTGTATGCGCTGGGGGCAAGACAAAATCCGCGTCAGCACCATCGGCGATCCCGAAGACAGCGAAGAAGTCATGATTGCCAAGTTCTTCGAGGTCATCGAAAACTATACGCCGCAACTCGTCAGCTGGAACGGCGGCGGTTTCGACCTGCCCGTCCTCCACTACCGCGCCCTGATACACGGCATCAGCGCCGCCCGCTATTGGGACATGGGCGACGGCGACTTTGGCGACAGCCGCGACTTTAAGTGGAACAACTACATCAGCCGCTACCACACCCGCCATTGCGACCTGATGGATTTGCTCGCCCTCTACCAACCGCGTGCCAGCGTGCCTTTGGACGATATGGCCAAACTCTGCGGCTTCCCCGGCAAACTGGGCATGGACGGCAGCAAGGTTTGGGACGCTTATCATGCAGGCCGTCTGAAAGACATTCGCGACTATTGCGAAACCGATGCCGCCAATACCTATCTCATGTATCAACGCTTTCGCATGATGAGCGGCGCGCTCGATGCCGACGAATACGAGGTCGAAATCAAACGCATCAAACATTACCTGGCCGCACAAGCCGAAGAAAAACAACACTGGGCGGAGTTCGTCGCTGCTTGGCGTTAAACCGGGCCGTCTGAACAGATAAACCAGAAAACCAAAAGGGCGTGATCGACACGCCCTTTTTTATATTCCGACAAACCATGCCCGCTAAGCAGGCAAACGCCCCAGCGTGACCCTGTCCAATCCAGCCAAATCCTGTTCGGTTGCCACTTCGGCAAAACCGTTCTCCAACATAATGTTCCGTACTGCTTCGCCTTGGTCATAGCCGTGTTCAAACAGCAGCCAGCCGTTAGCTTTCAGGTATTTTGGGGCTTCTTGAATAATGTGGCGGATATGGCTGAGGCCGTCTGAAAAGTCGGTCAACGCGTTTTGCGGTTCAAACCTCAAATCACCTTGCGACAAATGTTCATCGCCGTCCTCGATGTACGGCGGATTGGAAACAATCAAATCATATCTGCCTTCAGACGGCCTGTCGGCATCAAACCACGAACCCTGCGCAAACTCGACTTTTGCGCCCAATTCGGCCGCATTTTGACGGGCGGTATCCAAAGCACCGATGCTGATGTCGGATGCGCGAACATCGGCATCAACGCGTTCAAGCGCGACGGTCACGGCAATGGCACCGCTGCCCGTTCCCAAATCCCACACGCGGCCTTGCGGCGGCAAGCGTTTGAGTACGGCTTCCACCAAATGCTCAGTTTCAGGGCGCGGAATCAGCACATGGGGATTGACGGCAAAGCGTCGTCCGTAGAACTCGCGCTCGCCCAACAGATAGGCCATCGGCTCGCCTTTCAGACGGCGTTGCGCCAAAGCTTCCAAGGTTTGCAGGGCAGATTCCGCCAAATCGTCCGTACCGCGTGTAACCAGCTGCGCACGCGTGTAACCCAGCGCATATTGCAACAACATCCGCGCTTCGTTTTTGGGCAGTGCTGATTGGCGCAACCATTCATCAAGCGTCATTTTTCGTCCCATCTGCCAGCGTTGTGGCTTTTCTTTCCTTATTCTTTCCGGCAAACGTGCCGATGGTCGCAACCGCAAATGCGGCATACCAAAAATAAAATCCGACACCGTAGCGCACGATATCCGATGTATTCCCGGCTTCATCGACGTGTACGGCTTTCACACTGAAAGCCACCAGCGCCAAGCCCCAAAGTGCCGCATGGACAGGCACGACCTTCTTCCGCAACGCCAGCAAAACAATGGCCGCCAACCAAACATAATTCGCATAGGCCGCACAATACCTGATGTCCAAAGAAGTGAATATCGACCCCAAAATCAAAACGGTCAAACCCTTCATGCTTTCATGATTGCCCAAATAAAATGCAACATTGGACAAAGATGCTATCCACAGGGCAACCGACACCAGCAACATTACGATGGGAAAACTTGATTTCCGATTCTGTTCCTGCATGGTTTTATCCTAATGTAAAAGGCCGTCTGAAAACCTTTCAGACGGCCCACCGTTTAAATTTCGCTACCGCCGACGGTCAGCCCGGCATCAATCCTCAGGGTCGGTTGTCCGACGCCGACAGGAACGCTCTGCCCCTCTTTGCCGCAGACACCGATACCGCTGTCGAGTGCAGTGTCATTGCCTATCATGGAAACGTGTTTCAGCACTTCGGGGCCGTTGCCGATGATGGTCGCGCCTTTGACAGGGTATTGCAGTTTGCCGCCTTCCACCCACCACGCTTCGGATGCGCTGAACACGAACTTGCCGCTGGTAATGTCCACTTGTCCGCCGCCGAAGTTGACGGCGTAAATGCCCTTGTCGATGGACGCGATGATTTCTTCCGGCTCATAGCCGCCGTTTTCCATAAAGGTATTGGTCATGCGCGGCATAGGCGCAGAAGCGTAACTTTCGCGGCGGCCGTTGCCGGTTGATTGCGTACCCATCAGGCGGGCGTTGGTTTCGTCCTGCATATAGCCGACCAAAATGCCGTCTTCAATCAATACAGTGCGGCGGGTTTCGTTGCCTTCGTCGTCGATATTGAGCGAACCGCGTCTGTCGGCAATATCGCCTTGGTCCACAACGGTAACGCCTTTGGCGGCCACGCGCTCGCCGATTCGGCCGGAGAAAACGCTGGTTTCTTTGCGGTTGAAATCGCCTTCCAAACCATGTCCGACCGCTTCGTGCAGCAACACACCCGGCCAGCCGTTGCCCAAAACGACGGTCATCTCGCCGGCAGGCGCAGGACGGGATTCAAGATTGGTCAGGGCTTGTTTGACGGCGGAATCGACAAACCGATGCACCAAGTTTTCATCGAAATACGCCAAATCATAACGTCCGCCGCCGCCCGCGCTGCCCTGCTCGCGACGCTCGCCCTGCTTGGCAATGACGGTGACGTTCATGCGCACCATCGGGCGGATATCGGCAGCGTGTTTACCGTCCAGACGGGCGATGTACACCATGTCGTATTCGCAGGTCAAACCGGCCATCACTTGCACGATACGCGGATCGGCGGCTTTGGCCAGCGTTTCAACTTTGTTCAACAGCGCGACTTTGGCAGCGGAATCGAGGCTGGCAATAGGGTCAATCGCTATGTGGACAGGCTTGCCGTAGGCAGGTGTCGGCACTTTGACGCTGGCCTCGCCACCGGCCGCACCAATTACGCGCACGGCTTTGGCAGAGCGGTTGATCGAATCGATACACAGGCTGTCGGCGTAGGCAAAAGCGGTTTTATCGCCCGAAACGGCACGCACGCCCACGCCCTGATCGATTTGGAAGCTGCCCGATTTAACGATGCCTTCTTCCAAATGCCAACTTTCATAGGCAGTGCGCTGACAATAGATGTCGGCATAATCGACATGGTTGGCGCCGATAATGCTCAGGCTTTGGGCGAGCAAATCAGGGGAAAGATGGTTGGCTTCGAGCAAATCTCGCTGTACGGCGGCGTAGGTTTGTTGCATAATTTTTCAGACGGCCCGACAAGCAGGCAAAGTTAATTTGGCCTTGATTATACGGTATTTTATATGGCTTTGGATATGTTGATTGCTTGGGTTTATGAGTGATTGAAACAAATCAAAAGGCCGTCTGAAATATAGGAATATAGGGTTGAAATGTCTGCCTTGCCCTATTTCAACGTCAGCCGCGTAAAGAAGATGACAAATCATCGTAGGATTGATGCAGCGCAGGCTGATAAAGATTCAAATAATAAATAGATTGGAATTAAAATGAAAAAGTTACTTGTTTTATTGCTAGGACTGGCAAGTCTTAATGTTTGCGTTGCTAATCCTACCTATGATGCAACTAGGGGCGCATTACAAAATGACCCTGGTTTATGTCAATATGGCTACAATCCTAACTGTGCATCATCTCGTCAGCATCAACGGAACCAGCCTACGGAAATTATTAATATTAAAGTTCCTTCTCAATATGGAGCATGGGCAGTAAATCCTAAAACTGGTATTGCAGGCGGTGCACTCGAGATGGATTCACTTGCAGCTGCCAAAAGAGAAGCTATTAAAACCTGTGAACGAGGTGGGCAAAATAAACCGTGTAAAGTTTTGGCTTGGGTTCGCAATGGCTGTATCGCAGTTGCTCAAAGAAAAGATGGCACACTTTTTTTCGGAACAAACGACCCAGGTCTTTCTGAAGCAGAAGCTTTAAGGAAATGTCAGGAATCTGGTAGTTCTCAATGCTCTATCGTTGCCACCGAAGGTTGCTCTATGCCTAAATTCTAATAGACAAAAGGTCGTCTTTGTTCAGACGGCCTTTTCAATCATAGCAAAGCCAATACCAAAATTTAATTTCCATACAAAACAAAGTATTACAACAAAAACCATTATTTTTTCAATTTTGCTATTGATAATAGTTATTATTAGCGTATAATCAAAACCACTCGGAAGACGTCCTAATCCGAGCCATTAAACGACAGATTTTATCCCCCTCTTCCCCATTATCTCTTGATACTCGGAGTGCGCATATACGAAACATACCTGTTCCCCTTTATATCAGATACTCAAAACCGAAAACATGAAACCCACTGCCGATACAGTGGGTTTCGTGTTTTGTGTCGCTTGGTTTATCAGGCTTGGAACTGCTTATCAGGCCGTCTGAAACCGAATAAGCCTGACTATCGGCAGGTTTTCATGTTCAACTTGCCATAACGGCCGACAATATTTCTGATGTCTTGGGCATCGCGCTCGTCGACCGCCATGAAGACCACGGTCATGCGCGCCACGCTCAAACCGGTATCGGGTGCGCTTCTGTCTTCCTGTTCGACAATGCGCGCGCCGCCGAAACCTGCGCTGGACAAGCGTGAAATCAAAACTTGGGCGGAAGAGCGGCTGCGTGTTACGTCAATGCTGATTTCGCCGTTGTGAATGCTGCCGCTAAAGCCGCGGCTGCCCAAGGCATCAAGCTGAGCGGAGGTGTCGCCGTCGGCAGGCAAGACCACGCGGAAGGTTTTGGAAGAAGTCTCGCCACCGGATGCGCCGTTGCGTTTTTCGATACTGCGGCTGGCCGCATGAGGCCATTTGCCCAACAGGCCTTTGATGCGGTGGTAATCGTCTTCATCCATCACTACGGTGGCGCTGCTGGTACACAAGCGTTCCACGCCGGCCGCGCCCATCTCTTCCTCAGCGGCACGACGCTCTTGCGCCTCTTTCTCGCGGCGCATTTTTTCTTTTTTCTCTTTCAACTGCTGCGCTTCTTGCTTTTTACGCAAGGCTTCCGCTTCTTCGGATTCAGGTTCGGCCATAATCAGGCCGTCTGATTCAACCACCACCCAATCGGGTTGCGATACCTGCTGAGGCTCGGCTTTGGGCGTGTCCAAAGAAGACGGGCGCAATAATTCGTGCGTGCCGCCTTCCAAGGCAGATTCGGGTTTGGCGGTTTTATGTTGTGTCCGATAGGCAACCATGCTGCCAAAAACAATGATGTTGAGTGCGACCAAGACCGCAAACAGCCATTTCATGATGCGTTTTCCTTTTTATTGTCCGTTGCGATGGGCAATCCAATGCAAGAGCCCGTGAATCACGAGATTATCGACGATTTTCACTTGATTGTCATGAACGAATGACTCCGGCAGCGCCTGCACGACTCTGGCCGCGCCGCCGCCCGTGATAATAATATCGACCGGTTTGCCCCCGCCCGTTTTGTCTTTCAGACGGCCATGCATCATCATCAACGCGCCGCAAACGGCATCCATCATGCCGCTGGCAATGGCGTTCGGCGTTGTGGTCGGGAACGGATATACCTTGCCGATGGGGCGGTTGAGGTTGGCGGTTTTGAGCGCCATCGCCTCTTTCATCAAGTGGAAACCGGGCATGATGGTGCCGCCGAGATAATGATTGTCTTCCGTCAGCGCGTCGGTGGTTACGGCGGTGCCGCAGCTGACGACAACACAGGCGTTTTGCGTAAAGCGGCGGCTGCCCAGCGCATTAAACCAACGGTCAGAGCCATGTTCCTCAGGGCGGCGGTAATGGTTGCGGATACCCAAAGCCTGCGGCATGGAAGACAGCCATTCGACCGGACGGGTTAATTGTTCTTCCACCATCGCTTTTTTGGCCGAACCACACACGGCGCAACCGACAATCTTCACATCTTCATCGGCAAATTGCAGCCATTCTTCGCCCAGCTGGGTCAAATCACGATACGGCGCGCGGCCGACTTCGGAAAATGTGCCGTTCTCTACCCACGCCCATTTCAACTGACTGTTGCCGCCGTCCAGCAGCAAAAAGCGTTCCGGTTTCGCAGCGGCAGGTTGTGCCGGGCGGTTATCCGGACGCAAGCTGATCTCGCCGCTGACAATGGTTTTCTCGCCCTTGTCCGTCAGCAAACGCAACGCGCCTTGCGCATCCACGCCTTTGACCACGCCTTCGTGGACAACGCGCCCTTCCTGAAGCAACAACACTGGTCTGTCCGTATCGCGGTTGGCGGCATTATATTCGCCGACACATGATGCGAATCCGTTTTGCGCGTATTCGCTCAACAGCGCATCGAGTTGCGCCAATACCGCATTCAACAAGGTTTTGACGCTTACGCCCTGCTTAGAGGCCGTCTGAAACAAGGCCTGCACGGAAGTGGCGTTTTCAACTTCTTTCGGCAATACAAAATTGATGCCGATGCCGATGACGGCGACAGTCTTATTCTCTACCCGCGCCGTTTCAATCAAAATACCGGCCAATTTATCGTTGGCCACGACCAAATCGTTCGGCCACTTGATATTTACGTCCAAACCAATATCGGCAAGTGCACGGCGGCAAGCCAATGCCACCACCAACGCCAGCGAACCCAGCTCATACTGCGGCTTGTCAAACGCCCAGCCCAAGCTGAACATCAGACATTCGCCCTGTCGGTTGACCCAACTCCGCCCTTGCCGTCCGCGGCCTTTGGTTTGGAAATGCGCCACACACAAGGCCTTATGCGCCAAGTCCGCCGACTGGCGCGCCAATGCCATGATTTCATCGTTACTGGACGAACATTCGTGTTTCAACTGCGCACGAAAACCCTGTTTTCCGGCCATTTGCTGCAGAGATTCTTCGGCAAACACAGCCAAAGGGCGCACCAAACGCCATTGTCCGTCGTGCTGGCGCAACAAACCGCGGATATGACCCGGCATCTGCTGCCAGAATCCGTTTAATTGTTGCGGCTTCATCCCGACCACTCGCGCCAACTGAGAAACGTGTTGCGGCAGGCCGTCTGAAAGCGCGGCGAGCAAGGCCCAATGGCGGCTGTTCAAATCCGTCATTCGCCTCCTCCGGCTTCGCGGATTTTCGCCAAAGTTTTGGTGGTCGAAGTCTGGTGTAAAAACGGAATCGAAAATACTTTGCCGCCACGCGCAAACGTCTCGGCCGCACCGACAATCTTATCCACAGGCCAGTCACCGCCTTTAATCAACACATCGGGTTTGACCATTTCAATCAGCGCGGCCGGCGTATCGTCATCAAACCATGTGACCAAATCCACACTGGCCAATGCCGCTGCCACTGCCGCACGGTTTTCCAAAGGATTAATCGGGCGGTCGTCACCTTTGCCCTGACGGCGCACCGAAGCATCGGTATTCAACGCCAATACCAAAGCCGCACCGGCCGATCGCGCCTGCGCCAGATACGTTACATGGCCCCTATGGAGAATATCGAAACAGCCGTTGGTAAACACCAGCGGACGGGCCAATGCCGCCAAACGCTCCGCCAGCTTTTCGGGCGGACAAATTTTGGATTCAAATTCTGGAGCTGACCATTCGGACATGATGCGGTTCCTTTGGGAATGAAACAGAAAATAATCGGGGTATTATAAAGGATAACGGCGAAACGCCATAAAAAGATACCGAACGGTATAATATTCGGGCTTGATTGCGTATTCATTGATATTTGATAACACAGCAAACGCCATTTTTGCCGATGCCATAATAAAACGGTTTGATAAATACTTTTTTGAAACCCAATTAAATCTGAAGTAAAATTCGGGTATAAACGGAAAAAAGCCTGCATACAATATGCAGGCTTTCATCTGGGGTGGCTGATGGGGCTCGAACCCACGACAACTGGAATCACAATCCAGGGCTCTACCAACTGAGCTACAGCCACCGTAAAACTAAAATTTTGGCACGCCCGACAGGAATCGAACCTGTAACCCCCGACTTAGAAGGTCGGTGCTCTATCCGGTTGAGCTACGGGCGCTCATGCCGATTCGTGCTAAAGCATTATTGGTCGGGGCGGTGGGATTCGAACTCACGACCCTCTGCTCCCAAAGCAGATGCGCTAACCGGGCTGCGCTACGCCCCGACTGAAGACCTGAACTATACAGACCCTTTTCAATCCGGTCAACACTTACTTTGCTTTATTTTTTCATTTTTTGTTATCTTGTTATTTTTAATCGTTATTTATTTTCATGTTTCGTAATCAGGGCCACTCTTTTGTGTCAGGCCGTCTGAAAAATGCGATAATTTAGACGCAATTTTTGTCCCTATTTAGGAGGAAAAATCATGGCTGCACAACTTATAGACGGAAAAAAAATCTCCCAGCAACGCATCGAGGCGGTCGCACAGGCGGTAAAAGCGCGTCAGGAAAAAGGTTTGCACACGCCTTGCTTGGCGGTGGTATTGGTTGGCGACGACCCTGCCAGCGCGGTTTATGTGCGCAACAAAAAACTGGCCTGCCAAAAAAGCGGCATCGAATCGCGTTCTTATGAACTGCCGTCTGAAACCACGCAAGATGATTTGCTGAAACTGGTGGACGAATTAAACGGCGACCCTGCTGTCGACGGTATTTTGGTACAACTGCCGCTGCCGGCTCACATCGACAGCCAAGCGGTTTTGGAGCGTATCGAGCCGCATAAAGATGTGGACGGCTTCCACCCTTACAACGTCGGCCGCCTGGTCGTCAAAATGCCGCTGATGCGCCCTTGCACGCCCAAAGGCGTGATGACTTTGTTGGAAGCCTACGGCATCGACCCGAAAGGCAAAAAAGCGGTCGTCGTCGGCGCGTCCAATATTGTCGGCCGCCCGCAGGCATTGGAATTGCTGCTGTCCCGTGCGACGGTAACCATTTGCCACAGCGCCACGCAAAACCTTGCCGATGAAGTTGCGGCCGCAGATATTTTGGTGGTCGGCGTGGGTATTCCGAATTTCGTTAAAGGCGAATGGGTCAAACCCGGCGCAGTCGTTATCGATGTGGGCATCAACCGCTTGGACGACGGCAGCCTGTGCGGCGACGTGGAGTTTGATGTTGCCAAAGAACGCGCGTCCATGATTACGCCCGTTCCCGGCGGCGTCGGCCCGATGACGATTGCCACTTTGTTGGAAAACACGGTACACGCGGCCTCATTGCACGATTAATCGCTGTCATTAAGTTAGGCCGTCTGAACATGGTTTTTCAGACGGCCTGACCTGTTTTTTTGCTTTTTACCTTATTGGCTTCACATGTCCTTACTCTCTTCCCACACCGACAACCCGACTTTCCGCAACGCTTCCTATATCCTGATGGGTTTGGCTTTGTTGATTGTCTTGCACTACCATTTGCTGCCGCTGCTGCTGTCGGTTATCCTGACCTATATCTTTATTACGCGCACCAACGGCGTCATCCTCAAGCTACGCCGCCGTGTTTTGCCGCGCAACACGCGGCTGCATAAATCGCTTAACGCGCACAACATCAACCTGATTTCCACCGCGCTGACGCTGGCCATCGTGTTCAGCATCATCACGATGATGTCTTTGGGCATTTACCACCTGATACACGGCGGCCATGTCGGCTTTATGTTGGCCAAGCTGGCGGCGATTTTGGAAGACACCAAAAACAGCCAAGACCTGCCTGCGGCCATTCTCAATATGCTGCCCAACAATATGGCCGAAATCAAAGCCTCGGCGATCAAGCTGATTGAAGAATACCGCGCCGCGCTGACCCGTATCAGTAAAAACAGCATCACGTCCTTCGTGTACATCCTCATCGGCATCATCATCGGCGCCATGCTCAGTTTCCACCGCCTGAAAATGCGCAAAAACCGCCACAAAATGCCGCTGTTTAAAGCCGAATTGATGCGGCGCATCGTCAATTTTGAAACCAGCTTTGAACGCGTGTTCCTCGCCCAAGTCAAAATCTCGCTGATCGACACCTTCCTGACCGGCCTGTACCTCTACTTGGTTTTGCCGCTGTTCGGCGTTGACCTGCCGTTTAAAATGACCGTCTTGATCGTCGCCTTTATCGTCGGCCTGATTCCGGTGGCAGGCAACCTGATTTCCAACACCATCATCATTATTTTGAGCCTCGGCGCATCGCTGTACGTCGCACTCGCCTCGTTGGTTTTCCTTGTTGTCATCCATAAACTCGAATATTTCCTCAACGCCAAAATCATCGGCTCGGAAATCGAATCCAGCGCATGGGAATTGCTGGTGGCAATGGTCGTTTTTGAACGCATTTTCGGCATCGGCGGCATCATCGTCGCGCCGGTTTATTACGCCTACCTGAAAAACGAATTGAAACTAAGAAAATTGATTTGATCAGTTGCGTTTATACACATCAAAGGCCGTCTGAAAACGACAATCGGGTTTTCAGACGGCCTTTGCTTTACCTTTTCTTACACTTTACGGCATAATGGCAGCCACGCATTTCTAGAAGAAAGATAAACAATGTCAACCAAAACTCCTTCCCTATTCGGCGGCGCGATGATTATCGCCGGTACGGTTATCGGCGCAGGCATGCTTGCCAACCCGACCGCCACGTCCGGCGTATGGTTTACCGGCTCGCTGGCCGTGTTGCTGTACACCTGGTTTTCCATGCTCTCCAGCGGCCTGATGATTTTGGAAGTCAACACCCATTATCCGCACGGTGCCAGCTTCGACACCATGGTTAAAGACCTGCTCGGCCCGATTTGGAACGTCATCAACGGCGTTGCCGTCGCTTTCGTTTTATACCTGCTCACCTACGCCTACATCTTCGTCGGAGGCGACCTGACTGCCAAAGGCATCGGCAGCGCGGTAGGCGGCGAAATTTCGCTCACCGTCGGCCAACTCGTCTTCTTCGGCATTCTCGCCTTTTGCGTTTGGGCATCCGCACGCTTGGTTGACCGCTTCACCAGCATCCTCATCGGCGGCATGGTATTGACCTTTATTTGGGCAACAGGCGGCCTGATTGCCGATGCCAAAATGCCTGTCCTGTTCGACACCCAAGCCCCTGCCGGCACCAGCTACTGGATTTATGTCGCCACCGCCCTGCCCGTCTGCCTTGCCTCATTCGGTTTCCACGGCAACGTTTCCAGCCTGCTCAAATACTTTAAAGGCGATGCGCCCAAAGTAGCCAAATCCCTGTGGTCGGGTACGCTGATTGCCTTGGTGATTTACGTCCTCTGGCAAGTCGCTATCCAAGGCAACCTGCCGCGCAGCGAGTTTGCACCGGTTATCGCCGCAGAGGGCCAAGTTTCCGTCCTAATCGAAACGCTGTCCAAGTTCGCCCAAACCGGCAATATGGACAAAGTGTTGACCCTGTTCTCCTACATGGCGATCGCAACGTCCTTCCTCGGCGTAACGCTCGGCTTGTTCGACTACATCGCCGACATCTTCAAATGGAACGACAGCATCTCCGGCCGTACCAAAACCGCCGCGCTGACCTTCCTGCCGCCTTTAATTTCCTGCCTGCTGTTCCCCACAGGCTTCGTTACCGCCATCGGCTACGTCGGTCTGGCGGCAACCATTTGGACAGGCATCATCCCCGCCATGCTGCTCTACCGATCGCGCCATAAATTCGGCGTCGGCAAAAACTACAAAGTTTACGGCGGATTCTGGTTGATGGTTTGGGTCTTCCTCTTCGGCATCATCAACATTGCCGCCCAAATATTGAGCCAAATGGAGCTCGTTCCCGTATTTAAAGGTTAAATTCCCTTAAGGCCGTCTGAAACACCCTCTTTCAGACGGCCTAATTCATTATTTTCCGCTACAATACCCCCTTTCCCCCAACGAACACCGTCCATGTACGACAATATCCGTTTCCATCTCGACGAAGACTATCCCGACCAGCTCCCGCCCGAAAACGCCGCCACCCACATCGGCATGTACTGGCAGTGGGCCGCGCAGGCAGGCCTCGTCAACCCCGTCTGGCAAACCGCCCCTGAAACCGCAGCCGACTTCGCCGCCATGACCTCGGGCAAAATCAGCGGACGGCACTTCCTGCTCAAACACATGGACGGCGCACTGACGGCGGACGACTTTACCGAACTCGGCCAACGGTTTACCGAGTTCTACTACACCGACGAAGAAGACGGCTACGGCGCATTTATGGAAGACTACGTCCTCGCCCTCGACACGCCCTCGCTCGGTGGCTTCTACCACGTCAAAAACACCCCGGAAACCTTCACCAAACTGACCCCCGTTTTTCAGACGGCCTTTGAAAAATGGAAAAGCAGTTTGAAAGCAGAAAAATAAGAGCCCACACCATGAAACTCATCATCCTCGACCGCGACGGCGTCATCAATCAAGACCGCGACGATTTCGTCAAATCCGTTGACGAATGGATTCCCATCGAAGGCAGCATGGATGCCATCGCCTTTTTAACGCAGGCAGGCTACACCATCGCCGTGGCCACCAACCAATCCGGTATCGGCCGCAAATACTTTACCGTGCAAGACCTGACCGAAATGCACGCGAAAATGCACCGCCTTGCCGTTCAAGCAGGCGGTACCATCGACGGCATTTGGTTTTGCCCGCACACTGCCGCCGACAACTGCGAATGCCGCAAACCCAAGCCCGGCATGATTATCGACATCATCGAACGCTTCAAGGCCAATGCCGCCGAAACCTGGCTGGTCGGCGACAGCCTGCGCGACCTGCAAGCCATTGATGCCGCAGGCGGCAAGCCTGCACTCGTCCTGACCGGCAAAGGCAAAAAAACGCTGGCCAAACACGAACAAGACCTGCCCGAACATACCCAAGTCTTCGACAACCTGCTGGCTTTCTCGCAATACATCATGCGTGAAAACACACAAAACGAAGAAGCCGCGCAAGCCATCCTATAAACGACAAGGCCGTCTGAAACTGCCGACAACGGTTTTCAGACGGCCTTCAAACGACAGACTTTTCCCCGATATGCTGATTATCCGCAACCTGATTTACTGGTTCATCCTTTCCTCCAGCATTATTTTGCTGTTCCCCTTTATGCTGCTTGCCCTGCCCTTCCAAGGCGGCGCGCACAAAATGGCGCAAATTTGGGTGCGCATCCTCAATTGGTCGCTCAAGCACATCATCGGTTTGAACTACACCTTAAGCGGCGCGGAAAACATTCCCGACCACCCTGCCATCATTTGCGCCAAACACCAAAGCGGCTGGGAAACCCTCGCCCTGCAAGAGATTTTTCCGCCGCAAGTCTATGTTGCCAAACGCGAACTTTTCAAAATCCCTTTCTTCGGCTGGGGCTTGAAGCTGGTCAAAACCATCGGCATCGACCGCAGCAATAGCCGCGAAGCCAACAAACAACTTTTAGAACAAGGCCTTGCGCGTAAAAACGAAGGCTATTGGATTACCATTTTCCCCGAAGGCACACGCCTGCCGCCCGGTGAAAAAGGCCGCTACAAGCTCGGCGGCGCGCGCATGGCAAAAATGTTCGAGATGGACATCGTCCCCGTCGCGCTCAACAGCGGCGAGTTTTGGCCGCGAAATTCCTTCCTCAAATACCCCGGCACGGTCAGCGTCATCATCGGCAAACCCTTTGCCCACAACAACGGCAATGAAGCCGAACTCATGGCCCAATGCGAGCAATGGATCGAAAGCCAACAGCCCCTGATTACCGGACAAGGCCCGTTCGCGCCCAAAACCAAATAAATCATTCCATCGGGTGGGCCGCTATACCCGCCCTTTCCATGCCGTCCAATATTTTTCTCAACATCATGCCCCACCTCCATACCCACACCCTTTCAGACGGCCTCACCATTCATATCCAGCTCAAACGCAGTGCCAAGAAAAACCTCATCTTGCGCCCCGTTTCCGCCGATACCGTCAGCATCAACATCCCTCCGTTTGTTACCCAGCGCAACTTTACCCAATGGCTGAACGACAACGAGGCCATCCTGCGTCGCACCCTAAACAAAACACCGGCTCGGCAAACACCTACCGACACGCTTCCCGAATGGATTTGGTATCACGGCGTTCAGACGGCCTTGTCCGTCCACGCAGCAAACCACATCCAAATCAGGCCGTCTGAAATCCTGTTGCCCGAAAAAGAAACCGCTACCCAACTCACCCATTTGCGCCACTTCCTGCTCGAACGTGCACACGAATATCTACTGCCGCGCCTCGAAAGCCATATCCGAACCACCCGCCTGACCCCAAGCGCCATTTCCCTTTCCAACGCCAAAACCTTCTGGGGCGTTTGCCGCCATACTACCGGCATCCGCCTCAACTGGCGGCTCATCGGCGCGCCCGAATATGTCGCCGACTACGTCTGCCTGCACGAACTCGCCCACCTGCGCCATCCCGACCACAGCCCTGCATTTTGGGCTCTAACCCACTCGCTCACGCCGCATGTCGACCAAGCCAAACAATGGCTGAAGGCGCACGGCGGCGAATTGTTCCGCCTCGGCTAAGTCTTTCCAGCAGCATTTTTCTGCAAGCAAACACCAGCCCAAAGCAAAGAATCAACGCCCTCCAAACAAATCATGTAGCCGCGCGTAAAATCAGGTTTATCCGCTTGCCGCCCCCTCATACCTATCGATAAGATGATGTCGTTCTCAAAACCCTTTTCAGAAAGGAAAACCGATGACCAAAGCAAAATCGTTACTGGCCACCGGCATTTTGGCTCTTTTCTCCGCCACGGCATTCGCCTCCCCGCTGCCTTCCGAAATCTACCGTCCGGATGGCGCGCACACCATCAAAGCCGATCATCAAGGCGACGGCGAATTTGAATACGAAGCCGAACTTTCCGGCCAACGCAATTCCATTCCTTCCTTGGCCAAAAAAGTGATCGCCCACGCGCGCAGCAAGGGTTTCCATGTGGTTGAGTCAGAAATCAAACACGACGATGCCGATCTGAAATTCAAACGTGGCAAACAAGAGCTGGACGTTTCCATCGAAGACAAAGGCCAAGGCCGTATCGAATACAAAGCCGATTTGGACTTGGACAAAAACTAAATCCGACTCGCCAACAAAGGCCGTCTGAAATCCCATCGGGTTTCAGACGGCCTTTTGTCGTCTTTATCAGATAAAATGGCAATCGGTTTGCAAAATTTCCGACTCAAAACATTGTACAATCTGCCCACTTATACCGATAACATTCCCAACATTGCCATGAAAAAACGTCTGCTCCTCCTTACCATCCTGCCCCTTTCCCTTCACGCCGCCGATGTGCCGCCCGACGTAAAACCCGAGCTTCAAGTCAACACAGCCGAACCCCAACAACCTGAAACGCACAACATCCCTGCCGAGCAGACAAACAGGCCGTCTGAAAAAATCATCAACGTCGATGCCGACACCCTGTTTGCCAACACAGAATTGCTGGCACGCGCCATGTATTCCGCCATCGTCGCCCACAACATCCCCGGCATCAAAGCCGTTTTGCCCATTTACGAACAATGGCCCGAACACGACCGCGCCATGGCGCGCTATGCCAAAGGTTTGCTTGCCCAATCCGAAGGGCACGCCGCCGAAGCCATCGGCCATTACCGCCGCTTTATCGCCGAGCAGCCCGATGCTTCCGCCGTCCGCTGGCAGCTTGCAACCGCCTTGTTTGAAGACAAACAAAACGAAGCCGCAGCCGACCAGTTCGACAAACTGCAAACCGAATCCCTCCCTCCTGCCTTGCAAGAACGCCTCAAAACCTACCGCAAAGCCCTGCGCGAACGCGACTCATGGCAATTCAATGCCGGCTTGAACATCACGCGCGAACAAAACATCAACCAAGCCCCCGGCCAACGCCGTCTGGGCAACCACCTGAGCGATGAACAATGCCGCGCCGTGCGCCTTGCCTATCCCGACGACGACTGCTTCCGAGGCTGGACATTCCCCGAACCCATCGATGCCACTGCCATCCATTACCAAATCGGCGCAGAAAAAAAATGGTCGCTGCCCCGCGGCTTCTATGCCACGGCAGGCGCAGACCATTACGGCAAAATCTATCCCAAACACACCAACTACAACGACCTCACCACACGCTTTTCGGCAGGCATCGGCTATGCCGACCAGCGCAACGATATCGGCATGACCCCGTTCCATGAACGCCGCTTCTACGGCAACGACCCCTACACCTACACCAACGGCGCACGCCTCCACTACAACCATTGGTGGCAACCCAAGCTGCAAACCCTCAGCGCATTTGAAGCAGGCCGTCTGAAAAACGGCCGCCGCGAGCATTCCAACAACACCAGCCAACTGCTCAGCAACTCCATCGTGTACTACCGCAACGCGCGCCAATACTGGGTAGCCGGTATCGACCTCTACCGCGAACGCAACCGCGACGACAAAAGCGACAGCTTCAACCGCTACGCCCTGCGCACCACATGGGGACAAGAATGGCCCAAAGGCCTCTCCACAGTCCTACGCCTCAGCGCCGCCCAACGCCATTACCAAGCCCCCAGCTTCTTCAGCAACGAACAAAACCGCCGCGACAAAGAAGCCTCCGCCTCCCTAAGCGTATGGCACCGCGCCCTCCATTTCAAAGGTATCACCCCGCGCCTGACCATTGCCCACAACAAAACATGGAGCAACGACAAGTTCTACGAATACGGCAAAACCAAAATGTTTGTCGAATTGAGCAAAACGTTCTGACAAATAGAACTAATCTGGGGATCAAGCAAAAATATCGGTCCTGCATACTGATTTACAAGGCAGATTCAAACTTTTACAGATACCGGATAAATAGGATTTTCAAGGCATAATTCCTCATTAAATTTATATTTATCAAATAGATAAACCCAAGCCAATATTACTTCACAGCGCAACGCACAACACTACATAACGTTACAAAAAATCAGGCCGTCTGAAACCCAACTTGGCGTTTCAGACGGCCTTAGTATTGGTTATCATATTCATTTACCTCTTCAGAAAGTATGATAATGAACGCCCTAAACAAAACCCTCTTATCCGTTTCTGTCGCGCTGGGATTGAGCGCCTGCGCTTCCGTCAAAACCGCAGATACCTACGACCTAGACTTCTCCAAACAAAAATACACCGAACAAAGCATCGAAGTGAATGGTCAGGCGGTTAAATTCCGTGCTTACGAAGGCGTGGTTTACGTCCGCAATCCTGTCGATACCCGTTACGAAATCATCAATATTTATGTACCCGAAGCCTATTACAACGGCGGCGAGATAGACGGTTTTACCGCCGAAACCGCACCGATTTTCCTGCCCAACCAAATCGGCGGCTATATGCCTGCAGAACCGGGCAAACCTGCTTTAGAAGGCAAACGCGGCGAGCCTGAAGACGGCCAAAAATCGCCCAACGCCGCCCTGGTTGCCCTCTCCAAAGGCTACGTCGTCGCCTCTCCTGGCGCACGCGGCCGGACAGAATCCACCGGTAAAGCACCTGCCGCCATTGTCGATTTGAAAGCCGCCGTCCGCTATCTGAAAGCCAACGACAAAGTCATGCCCGGCGATGCCGAAAAAATCATTTCCAACGGCACAAGCGCAGGCGGTGCGATGTCCGCCCTCTTAGGCGCAACAGCCGACCAAAAAGATTACGAAAACCACCTCAAGGCCTTAGGCGCGGCAGACGGCAGCGACAAGATTTTCGCCGTATCCGCCTACTGCCCGATTACCGATTTGGAGCATGCCGACATAGCTTATGAATGGCAGTTCAACGGCGTTAACGACTACAAAAAAATGAACGTTTCCATGCTCGACTACCATGTCAAACGCGAGCTGGTCGCCGGCACGCTGACCGATGACGAGAAAAAACTGTCCGACCTCCTCAAACCCCTATACCCCGCCTATCTCAACAGCCTAAACCTGAAATCCCCTGAAGGCAAACCCCTGACACTGGATGCCCAAGGCAACGGCAGCTTTAAAAACCATATTGCCGGTTTAATTGCCCAATCCGCACAAGCCCAGCTTGATGCAGGCAAAGACCTGAGCGACCGCACTTGGCTGACCGTCCGCAAAGGCAAAGTCGTCTCCGTCGATTTCGATGCCTACGCCAAAGCCGCCGGCCGCCAAAAAACACCGCCCGCCTTTGACGGCGTAGATTTAAGCGCAGGCGAAAACCAACTCTTCGGCACCAATACCGTCGACAAACGCCACTTCACCGCGTTCTCCATGCAGCATAACACCGCCGCCAATGCCGAAATCGCAGATGAAGAAACCGTCAAAATCATGAACCCGCTCAACTACATCGGCAAACCAGGGGCGAACCTGCCGCAAAACTGGCGTATCCGCGTCGGCACAAACGACCGCGACACCTCGTTGGCAGTCTCCGCCATCTTAGCCGCCAAACTGCAAAACAACGGCCAAACCGTCGACTACGCCCTGCCTTGGGATGTCGGCCACGGCGGCGATTATGACTTAGACGAACTGTTTGCCTGGATGAAGCAAGTCAGCAGCTCTGCAAAATAAGCGTTCGCAATAGAGGTTGAGATGAGATTTAGTATCCCGTTTTAATTGGAAAAAGGCCGTCTGAACATTTCAGACGGCCTATTCTTGATTTATTCTTTACGCGGTGGCCAATAGACCTCTTCTTTTTTGACGATACCGCGTTTGAGAATATCGGCAGCAAGAGCAGCGGTATCAGGCGGATTTTGGTAGAACGCCGCGTCTTCCTTGCTCATTGCGGAGTAGATGCCTTTCCAATGGGTTTTGGCGGGTGGCAGGGGCAGGACTTCGTCTAGGCGCGGGAAGGTGTAGAAGGGGTTGCCGCTTTTAGTGCCTGTGCCTAGAAGAGCTTTATTCAATTCAGTATAAGCTGCTTCACGAACAGGATCGGCGGGAGTAGCGGTAAATTGATACATAAGCTCCTTATCCTTAGCATAAATCATAGACATTTCTAAGGCCGCTTTGCCCCCACCTTCACCACCTCGTCGTACCGTATTGTGCATTAGCAACAGTGCTTCTTTTAGATTGCCATAACGGATGACTTTTACCATATACAATTCTCTCATGGCTGCAGAAAAGCCCTGCCTAGCGGCACAATTAAGCAGCCGTTCGCGCGTGTTGTAATCTTTAAACTGTTTATCGTAAATTAAAGACAACTCATACTGCGCCAGTGGCACACCCAAATCCACCGCCTTTTGCAAATAGGCAAGACCAAGTTGCGGATTGCGGCGATAGCCTGCATTGCCTTCATACAAAGCGTCAAACAACCAATAGTTTGCCATCGCCCAGTTTTTGTCCAGACCGTAGTGCAGCCATTTACGGGCGCGGTTGTGCAAGGGGTTGTACATAATGCCGGTCGAACCTTGCACATGGGTGTAGAGCAGGTAGAGGTTATTGATTGCCTGATAATGCCCCTTTGATGCCGCCGCTTCGTACAAGACGATCATGTCTTGAAATTCCTGTTTGTTCATACGCCAGTCTTTGGCATCCAGCAGAGTAGCAGCGCGATACCAAAGATGGGATTCGGCATCGGGCGGAGACGGCGGCGTCCATGTGGCGCAGGTGTATTGGGTGCGCTTCGAGTCAAAGGCTTTGGGTGCGGGATGACTTTGGGTGTAATCTTTATTGGACATGATGACTCCTTGAAAGTGGCAAGCATTCAGGCAAAAAAAACTTAGCAGTAAAATCAATTTGTTCATAATTACGCCCTTCTAGAACCTGTCACGCTACGTTCGTCTAAAAATGGAACAGCGTGACCGATAATCCTCCTTTTATTTCTCATGTTCTCTTGGTTCCATTCAATCAGGTTTTTAAATTTCCCAAAATATACGTCCATTATCGCATGCTCTACAGGCTGCCAAAATAACCCCCCATTGTAACGCTCGAGTAAAGTTTTACGGAACTGGTATGCCACCCTTTCATCATCACAGAGCAGATTCAGCTCAGAATCCACAGTCATACTGCGAAAATTCAGATTTGCCGAACCAAGAGTAAAGAAGTCATCGTCGATAACCATTAATTTGGCATGAATGTAGATATCCTGCGGTTCCCCGTCCACTTGGGTTTTTAAATTACAGAATACTGTTTCGATTCCGTTTTTTTTAAGCTCTTCATACGTATGTTTCATTTCTGCACCATTTAAAGCACCTTTCATGGTCATGTGATAATTTCCATCTTTATCCTGACGATAAAGCTCATTATCCCCGTTTTTTCCTTGCCCCACCTGGTCGCTCACGCCCAACTCATTCGCCATTTGATGCGTACGAAACATCATTTCTGTTTTTTCCGGCTGGGAAGTAAAGGCAAAAACATACAGCATTGGTTTACTCTCGCTATTCAACGCGCCTAACTTTTCTAGATATTTTTTGTAATACTGCTTTACCTCTCTCACCCATGAAGCATATTGAAAATATTGATTGACAATTAACACATAGCGACGCGGATTTTCTGCAACCTGAAAATAAGCACGACGGATTTCCAGTTCTTTATCGCCATTCACTTTTTTGTCAGGTCGAGTACGGACTAGCTGAACGGAAGAACCATTAGAGTCGCAATATTCATTCATTTTGTTTTCCATGTCTGGCGTTTTTCGACTTTCAGTAATTTTCCTATACCCTTTTTGAATTTCAGTTTTTTTTTCATACCCTTTGCGGATATAATTTTTTTCGCAATTATCATCCCATGATTCGCAAAAGTTAGCATTTAAATCTATCAGTGCAGAACCTTTAATACCAATCGAAAAATCATGCCAAGGCGCTAGGCCAGCCTCTCGAAGCGGCTCATCATGGCGCATTTCTACCGTATCCCAATAAGCAGTCAGACTATTGTGCCCCATTACATAACCATGTGCTTGTTCTTCTCCATAATCCACTAAAAGGGATTTTTGGTGATCACTAGAAACATTCAGACTCAAACTCTCCCCAAAACTTCTAGGATCCTCATTTTTCAACACTAAATTATTTAGATTACTCATTTCACGGAACACCACTTCAATATTTGGATAATCCCCTCTCTCAATTTTTTCAAACCATTTTCGAGAATATGCCGTAGCCTCAGGACTCCAAGCTCGGCTACCGGTTTTATCATTACTCCCATTCTCACGGCTTATTGTTTTTATTGTTTTTATTGTTCCATCTTCAAGCTTTATCTCATTTCTAATAAACGCCTCTTTTCTAGAAAAAAAAGGAATACAACTAGCTGGCAATCCGGGGGCATTTTCCATCACTCCGTTACCTGATTGGGTGTACCAAAGCAACAGGCGAATTTTCACCTGACCGCGCCTAGTTGCCGCTTTTATCAAATGATAACCGTAACTATCGGCTTCTTTCCATTTCCAATTATCTCCTTCTCGAACAATCGGCATCGCCGGATCAAATCCCCAACATACAATGTCTATTGATTTTTGGGCTTCATTAATGGATTTTGCAATTGCAGCAAAGACCTCCTGCCCACTGAAATACGGCGTAAGCTTATTACCATTGCGTTGTTTGTAATTTGAGTTGTCCAAGTACCAGCGTGAAGAGAGTACAGCTGCACCTGCCTTGGTACAAGTAACTTTCTGTATATTCTGATTATTTGCCTTTGCCATTTTTAATTCCTTAATCAATGTTCTTTTTATCAGATTGTTTGAAATAACGAATAAGGGATGTATCCTTATTTACTGTCTTTTCGTGCTCAACATGCCGATAACCTAAAGCAGTCAGATTTTGAGCAAGTTGTTTCTTCACATTTTTTTCTTTCTGTTTATCAGGCGGAGTAATGTCAAATACGGCACCGTTGCTCAACTCCACTTTATATTTAGACTTATCATCATGTTCATACTCTATCGCACCCAAGTCATCGGTCAGTCCTTCTTTTAGCAGCGCTCCATCCTTATAGAGTTTGTAGGGTTCATTAGTGTAAACAAACCCATGACCGTGTGGTTTGGATGAAAGTACAAATCTGCCTTGTTTTAATGTTTTAGCAATGGTCTTTACCTGCTCTAACTGTAGGCTACTTGGTCCCGTTACCACCAATGGTGATCGAACTCGCAATACCTTAGGGCTACCAAATTCAATTTCTCCATTGGAAAACTTGATATATGCCCCCTTGCAAGTAATCAAGTTTTCCTCCTTCGCCGCAATGGTGATTTTCCCTGCGCTGCTGGTTAACGTTGCGTCTTT
>ERZ772942.262-NODE-262-length-23012-cov-3.039204_pt1 | contig 23012 bp, 16 predicted proteins | sample MGYA00511135_ERZ772942 | MGnify/ENA primary metagenome ERZ772942 (study PRJEB29015, sample SAMEA2738099) | human oral metagenome | biome: human oral; feature: human-associated habitat; material: saliva | place: China | collected 2265 ... | reverse complement strand
CCCAGGATGCCCCAGAGCCCCAGCGCCGAGACATCGGCCATGACGATGCGGGTGCCCAGCAGCGCCACCCCGATGCGCACCAGCTTCTTGGCCGAAAACTCGATGCCTGGCACACAACGCGCATCATCGGACAGGAAATGGAAGGCGATGCCGATCAGCAGTGCGTAGAGGAACTTCGGGCCGCCGTAGTGCTCGGACACGAAGCTGGCGGCCACGGCAATGACCGTGGCCAGCATGACGCCGGGCAGGTACCTGCTCACGACGGAGAAAGACGTGGCAGGATCGGGGCGGGAAGGCATGGCAATAGCGGATAAGTGAGCGGGATCAAGGACCCCGGCATCATACCCCGCCCTGCCTGAGCGGCACCGCCCGACAGAGAAAGGCCCGGACAGAAAAAACCCCTGATTCCCGCCAGCGCACCAGCCGGGGGGAATCAGGGGATGCGTCCGCCCAGGCCAACCCCGGGCGGAAACGGACAACGGACGGCCGATCAGGCGCTCTGCAGCGCCGTCACCGCAATGGCGTTGATGATGTCGGGCGTATCGGCGCCCCGCGACAGGTCGTTGGCAGGACGACGCAGACCCTGCAGCAGCGGTCCCACCACCATGGCACCACCGATGCGCTCGGTGATCTTGTAGCCGATGTTGCCGGCATCCAGGTTGGGGAACACCAGCACGTTGGCGCGGCCCTTCAGCTTCGAGTCCGGGAGCTTGCGGGTGGCAATCGACGGCACCATGGCGGCATCGAACTGCACCTCGCCGTCCAGCTTCAGATCCGGCTCGGCCGCAGCCAGCAGCGCCACGGCGCGCTGGACCTTCTCGACATCGGGGTGCTTGCCACCGCTGCCGGCCGTGGAGAAGGACAGCATGGCCACGCGCGGCTCTTCACCCAGCAGCTGCTGGGCGCTGCGACTACCGGCACGGGCGATGTCCACCAGCTCCTCGGACGTGGGGTTGATGACCAGGCCGCAGTCGGTGTAGATGAGGCCGCCCTGCATGGGATGATGGGGCTTGTCCAGCGCCACCAGGAAGAAGCTGGACACCAGGCTGGTACCCGGTGCCGTGCCAATGAGCTGGATGGCGGCACGAACCACGTCGGCCGTGGTGTGCACGGCGCCGGCCACCGAGCCGTCCACCTTGCCCTCGGCCACCAGCATGTTGGCAAACACCAGGGGCTTCTGGATCTCGGCAGCCGCCTTCTCGGGCGTCATGCCCTTGTGCTGGCGATGCTGGAAGAGACGGTCGGCCAGGGCCGCCGTCTCGGGGTCGGTGGCGGGATCACGGATGGTGAGGCCATCCAGCGACAGCCCTTCGGCGGCCGCACATTGTTCGATGGCCTTGCGGTTGCCCACCAGCGTGATGCGGGCCACGCCGCGCTGCTGCGCCTGCACGCCGGCCCGCAGCACGCGGGGATCGTCGGCTTCACACAGCACGACGTTCCGGTTCAGCGCGCTGGCACGCTGCTGGACGCCCTGCAGCAGGTCCGGGAGGGCGGGATCAGGGATGTAGGTGAGAGTGCTCATGGCAAACGACGGAAAAGGGACAATGGGCAGGATCCTGAATGTGATCCCATGGTACCCCAGCGCCCCCGCCATCGGCGCACCCATCTGCCATGGTGAAAACCCCAACCCGCAAGCCCTCACCCTACGGGATTCCTGGGGGTCCTCTGGATAAGTCACGCGAACCGGCGCGCCACGGAACGGGATGCAGGACAAGGCGACATTTGCTGTCAATAGCGGCGCTATTGACAGCAAATGGCAACGCAGTCATGCGCCCGTTACGGGGATGCGACGGCCGCGGGGACTTGTTCAGAGGATCCCTAGACGTAATCCCGGTACTTGTCCAGGAAGCGCACCGGCTTCGACAGCGCATCGCGCCGGAACGGATCGCCCAGCTCACGGGTGCACATGATCTCGATGATGCAGGTCTTGCCCTCGTTCATCTGCATGTCGATGGCTTTCTTCAGGCTGGGGCCCACGTCTTCCAGACGGTCCACCACGATGCCCTCGGCCCCCATGGAACGGGCAATGCCGGCAAAGCTCGGGCTGTCCAGCTCACCGGCCACGAAACGGCGGTTATAGAAATCCACCTGGTTCTTCTTCTCGGCTCCCCACTGCCGGTTGTGGAACACCACCGCCGTGACCGGGATGCCGTGCCGCACGCAGGTCATGGTCTCGACCATGCTCATGGCCCAGGCGCCATCCCCGGCGTAGGACACCGCCGGCCGGTCGGGACGGGCCACCTTGGCGCCGATGATGGTGGGAAAGGCGTAGCCGCAGTTGCCAAAGCTCATCGGCGCAAAGAAGCTGCGCGGCCGCTCGAAACGCAGGTAGCTGTGCGCCACCGAATTGATGTTGCCGATGTCGGTGGAGAGCATCACGTCCGGCGGCAGTGCCTTTTCCAGCTCGCGCAGCACCTGGCGCGGATGCAGGTACTGGCCCCCGCTGAAAGGCGTCTCGCCCTTCTGCTCCTCGATCATCTCCAGGCTGTACGGATCGGTCTCGTGCGTCCAGGCATCCAGCTCCCGCTCCCAGGCGGCCTTCTCGGCCTGGATCTTCGCGGCACGCTCGGCCTTGGTGGCATCCGACACCAGCGTGCGACCCTGCAACCGCTCAAGCAGCGCCTCGGCCACCGCCTTCGCATCACCGCAGATGCCCACCGAGATCTTCTTCACCAGCCCGAGCATCTTGTTGTCGGCATCCACCTGGATGATCAGCGCCGCTTTCGGCCAGTAATCCATGCCATGCTGGGGCAGCGTGCCGAACGGCCCCAGGCGGGTGCCCAGCGCCAGCACCACGTCTGCCTGGGAGATCAGCTTCATGCCGGCCTTGGAGCCCTGGTACCCCAGCGGACCGCACCACAGCGGGTGGCTGGCCGGGAAGCTGTCGTTGTGCTGGTAGCTGTTGACCACCGGCGCCCCCAACCGTTCGGCCAGCGCCCGACACTGCTCCACGCCATCGGCCATCACCACACCGCCGCCCGACACAATGACCGGGAACCTGGCCTGGGCCAGCAGCTCGGCGGCACGGTCCAGGCTTTCCTTGCCGCCCGGACCACGCTCCAGCGGCATCGGGCGGGGGATTTCCGTCTCGATCTCGCCATAGAAGTGGTCGCGCGGGATGTTGAGCTGCGTGGGGCCCATTTCCGACAGCGCCCGGTCGAAGCAGCGACCGGTGTATTCAGCCATGCGCGCCGGGTTGTTGACGTGCGCCTGATACTTGGTGAATTCCTGGAACATGGGCAGCTGGTTGCATTCCTGAAAGCCCCCCAACCCCATCGTGCGCGTACCGGCCTCGGGCGTGACGATGACCACCGGACTGTGCGCCCAGTACGCCGCCGCAATGGCCGTGACACAGTTGCTGATGCCCGGGCCGTTCTGCCCGATGACCACGCCCTGGCGGCCGCTGGCCCGCGAGTAGCCGTCTGCCATGTGGGCCGCGCCCTGCTCATGCACCACCGAAATGAAGCGGATGCCGGCCGGCGTGAAGATGTCCATCGCATCCATGAACGCCGACCCCATGATGCCGAAGATGTTCTTCACCCCATGGGCCACCATGGTCTCCACGAAAGCCTCGGAAGGCGTCATTTTCTGAACCCCTTCCACCACCTGCCTCTCGTCTTTCACCATGTTCCCTTCTCCTCTTTCAGCAAACCGATGCGGGCGCATCCATTTGAAATCCGTGACAAGCGGATTATTTTCTGGACATGGAAAGAAGTGTCAATAAAACCTGCGGATAATGCGCATGAAGCCATGCGCAAACCGCATTTACCCCCCGCAGGCAGGCATGACAGGCAAGAGCGCCTCTCTTTCAGGAAACCCGCTCATCCGTCCGCGCCCATCCACGACCCCCCATCCACCCATCCACGATTCACTGTCCGGTTCGCCCAACGTCGGCCCACCATCCCGGCGTGATGCCACGCCACACGCATCTGCCCGACAGGCAACGATGGACGCCCCCTTCTGACGCCGGAACGGCAAGGGCGCTATGATCATGTCCATCGACACGTCGTCCGGCCCTGCCGACGGCGGCAACCGCATCCCTCACAGGCCCTTTCCATGCTGATTCCCGTCATCCTGTCCGGCGGCGCCGGAACCCGACTCTGGCCCGTCTCGCGTGAAGGTCACCCCAAGCCCTTCATGAAGCTGCCCGACGGCGAAAGCCTGCTGATGAAGACCTACCGGCGCGCGCGCCGCGTGGCCGATCCGGGCGAGATCCTGACGGTGACCAACCGCGAGTACTTCTTCCTGTCGCGCGACGAGTACCAGCTGTCCCTGCCCGATGAGCCCGAACGTCCCACCTTCCTGCTGGATCCCTTTGGCCGCAACACGGCCCCCGCCATTGCCCTGGCAGCCCTGCAGGTGGCCGACCGCCACGGCCCCGACGCCCTGATGCTGGTAATGCCTGCCGACCACCTGATCAGCGACGAGCCCCTGTTTGGCGCCACCGTCGGCCAGGCCGCCGCACTGGCCGCCCAGGGGTATCTGGTCACCTTCGGCATCCAGCCCACGGCCCCGGAAACGGGTTACGGCTACATCGAGGCCGGCGAGCCCATCCCGGGCACGGGTCAACAGGCCGGCAGCGGCCGCCACGTGGTCCGCTTCATCGAGAAGCCCGCCCGCGAGAAGGCCGAACAGCTGCTGGCCGCCGGCAACTACCTGTGGAACTCGGGCATGTTCTGCTTTGCCGCCCGCACCATGCTGGAAGCCCTGCAGCAGCACGCCCCTGACGTGCTGCACGCCGCCCGCGCCTGCCAGGCCAGCGCCAGGCATGAACACACCAGCCACGCCACCCTGCTGGAGATCGTCGGCGACGACTTCCGCGAGGCACCGGACATCTCCATCGACTATGCCGTCATGGAGAAATCCGACCGTGTGGCCGTGGTGCCCGGCACCTTCGGCTGGAACGACATCGGCTCGTGGGACGCAGTGCGCAGCCTCTCGGCGCCCGATGACGAGGGCAACCGCAGCACCGGTGAGACCGTCTTCGTCGACAGCCACGACGTGTACGTCCACAACAGCGAAGACCGCCTGGTGGCCACCGTCGGCCTGGAGAACCTGCTCATCATCGACACCCCCGACGCCCTGCTGGTGGCTGCCGCCGACCAGGCCCAGAAGGTGAAGGAGGTGGTGAAGGAACTGAAGGCCCGCAAGCACGAGGCCGCCCGGCTGCACCGCACCGTGGCCCGACCCTGGGGCACCTATACCATCCTGGGTGAAGGTTCGCGCTACAAGATCAAGCGCATCGAGGTGAAACCCGGCGCCAGCCTGAGCCTGCAGATGCACCACCATCGCAACGAGCACTGGATCGTCGTCAAGGGCATGGCCAAGGTCACCAACGGCGATGAAGAGATCTTCGTGGGGACCAACGAGTCCACCTACATCCCGGCCACCCACCGCCACCGGCTGGAGAACCCCGGCCTGCTGCCGTTGGTGATGATCGAGGTGCAGAGCGGCGAATACCTGGGCGAAGACGACATCGTGCGCTTTCAGGACAACTATGGCCGTGCCTGAAGCCGCCCAGGGCATCACCGCCGTCGTTGTCACCTACAACCCCGACCCCGAGCAGCTCGCCCGGCTCTGCCAGGCCGTGCAGCCACAGGTCGAACATGTTGTGCTGGTCGACAACGGATCATCCGCCGAGACCTTGGCCGCCCTGCAGGCCCTGGTGGAAGGCCCTTCCAGTGCGCTGACCCTGTTGGCCCTGGGCGAGAACCGGGGCATCGGCGCCGCACAGAACGCCGGCATCACGCTGGCGCGCCAGCACGGTAGCCGCTACGTGCTGCTGCTGGACCACGACAGCATTCCCGAGGCCGGCATGGTGGCCACCCTGCGCGCCGCCATCGAAAGCCAGTCTGCCGGCAGCCCGCCGGTGGCCGCTGCCGGCCCACGCTACGCCGATGCGCGCCAGACCACCAACCCCTCCCCCTTCGTGCAGCTGGAAGGGTTCAAGCGCGTGCGCTGCGAATGCCGGCACGCCGGCCAGCTCATCGAGGTGGAACACCTGATCGCCTCCGGCAGCCTGATCCCCATGGCCGTGCTGGACGCCGTGGGCGACATGGACGAGCGCCTCTTCATCGACTACGTGGACATCGAATGGTGCCTGCGCGCCGCCCACGCCGGCTACCGCATGCTGGGCGTGTGCGACGCCCGCATGCAGCATGAACTGGGCGATACCCCCATCCGCTTCATGGGCAAGCACCTGCCCGACCATTCCCCCCTGCGCCACTACTACCTGTTCCGCAACGCCCTGCTGCTGCAGCGCATGCCGCACATTGGCTGGCGCTGGAAAGTGGTGGATGCCTACCAGACCGTCATGAAGTACGGCTTCTACGCCCTGGTGGCCACACCACGGCTACCGCGCATCCGCATGATGAACCGGGGCCTGTGGGACGGTCTGCTGGGCCGCGGCGGGGCGTACAGACAGCGCTGAACGCCCCCCGGTTCTCGACTACGGATCCAGACTCGGCCATGGACACGGGCACGATGCCGCTGCCGCCCTATCCATTGGAAACACAGGGGCCACGTCCCCACTTCAGCGGAAAAACCCCTGAAAAATCAGGCATGTTCCCGGCCCATCCAGGGTTTCCTATCGCCATCTGCACCCTTCCGTCACAATAACGGTTGCCCAGCCACACAGGTTCCCATGAAGATCACCCTCTCCATCGTCAGCCACGGCCAGCGCGACATCGCCCTGCGCATGCTGGACGACATCCTGCGCCTGAGCCCCCCGGACGTGGCGGAAATCATCTACACCGCCAACATCCCCGAACGCGATCTGCCCGCCCTGAACATGGGCCATATCCGCCTGGTGGTGATCCGCAACGAGACCCCCAAGGGATTCGGCAGCAACCACAACACCGCCTTCTCGCACTGCCGCACGCCCTACTTCTGCGTGATGAACCCGGACCTGCGGTTCGACACCGATCCCTTCCCGGCCCTGCTGCAGGACCTGACCGGCACACCAAAACGGGGTCTGGTGGCCCCCCGGATCTACAGCCCCGAAGGCGAGCTGGCCAACACCGCCCGCAAGCTGTACACCCCGCGTGAGCTGATCCGCCAGAAACTGCACCCCGTCAACCACGGCGACCACCCCGACTGGCTGGCCGGCATGTTCCTGCTGTTCAACAGTCGCGCCTACAACGAGATCCGCGGCTTCGACGAAGGCTACTTCCTGTACATCGAGGACGTGGACATCTGCAGCCGCCTCTGCCTGGCCGGCTGGAGCCTCGCCCAGGTGGCCGACACCCGCGTGGTGCACGATGCCCGCAAGCAGAGCCATCGATCGCTGCGCTTCACCCGCTGGCACATCGGCGGCATGCTGCGCTACTGGACCCGCACCTGCTTCTGGCGGTATGGGTGGCGGCTTTGGCGGGAGGGTCGCAAAGCTGCCAAGGCATGACGGGCTGTCATCTGTCCAAAGAAACGTCGTTTCAGCAGAGAGACTTAATGCACCCGCAGCACTTCGACTAGGCTGGGCGCATCCAGCACCCGTTCGGCCCAAGTGTCCAGCTCCTGCCCGGAAGCCACCTTTAGACGCTCGCGCGTCACCTCGTCCAGTGGGCCAAAGCGCGTTTCCAGCTGGCGGATCAGCAGCTGCTGCTTACCCTGCAGCACGCCCAGCTCGACCCCCTGCTGGACACCTTGTTGGATTCCTTGGGCCTTACCTTCGGCCCTAAGCTGCTCAACCACATCCACCATCCTGCGTTCCTCCGTTGCATAGCGTTCAGCGTACAGGCGCTGCCCCGTTTCATCAAGCTTGGCATAGTGCTTGATGAAGTATCCGTACTTGGCCACTTTCTCGACATCAGCCTCCATCGAAAGAAGCCCCTGCGTGGCCTTGCCACAGGCGTCGACCCGCTCCAGAAGTGACTTGTGGCGCATGCACGGCAAGGTGATGCGGGTGACGATGTTGTCACTGTCGAAATAGTCACGTGCGTGGAGTCGCCCCAGCTCACACACCAGCGGGGTGAAGTGCATGAAGATGCGCCCCTCGCTGCCTAGTCTCAGTCGCGTGCGGCTGCAAGCCTGGCCGCGCAGAAAGATCACGACCGGCACTACCCGGTCCGTCTCGCAAGTTTCGGCGACCTGGGCACAGTAGACGGCCATCCGGTAGATGGAGAAGCGATGTGCATCGCTCTCCTCTTCCAACAGGAAGATGATGGCCTCACGCCTGCCATCGGGCCACGTCACCTTCAGTGGCACATCCAGCTCGAAGAAGCGGTCGCTGAGTCGATCCTTCGGCAGTTCCTGCCGTATCGGTGTGATCAGGACATCGGGCCCAAGGTGCGCTGCCACCTCAGCGGCAAAGAAGGCCAGTGCTTCGCGCGGGTAGTCAAGGATGAGGTTCTTGAAGTTCTGATCGTGACTGGTGCTCATGCCGTCATCCGTGGCGGACGAGATGGCGGAATGATCCTCTGGACCAAGAGGCACTTCAATCGGTCAGATGGATGAGGGAGAAGGGCTAGATGGCCGGCCGTAAATCATCCCACATGAAAGCAAGGCGACCACCTGCGGCTCGAAGCGGTGCGAACCCCATTCTTCGTCGCAATGCAACAATCTGCTTCATAAAACACAAAACTGCCATGAAAGTCAAATTTGATACACAAACCCATCTATTGATAAAGTTCATTGCCCCTCGTACTCGGAATGAGGGCTCATCCGTTCCCTCCGGTACAGAAGAGACACGCCACCATGAAGTTGAGTGCGCACCTGATCATTGCTCCTTTTCTGCTTGCGTTCTCGGGATGGACGCTATCAGCCCATCTCTGTGTTCTTCTAGGACTCGGTGCATATGCACTGATAGCCCTGTTCCCTTGTGTAACAACCCTTCTTCTCCTTGCATACAGAAAAGGCACAAGAATCCCTTTCCCGGGCCAAAACGCACGCACCCCCCCACAAGACACTGTCTCAGAAAGATTGATTCTGCAGCAGGATCACTCCTCTTCCGCTGAGATCTGGTGGATGGATGCACCTCATCCCGACAAACTGGGAGCACGGCCTCACCATGGCTTCTTCGGCAGGATGCTTGATACAACACACGCTCTTATCCGCTGGCGTGACGGGCTGGCCCTACATCTCATGCTCGCTGTATCACCACTGGTTCTCCATGCATCATGGTATGCATTCTGGGCCTATGCCATTCTGCTTCTTCTGCTCTGTCTGGTAGACAAGGGTATGCCTCTAGGCCGTCCGACAGGCACGATCCCATCCATGGAAGTAGCCACCGGGCAGTTCATCGCACCTGCGCTATGTCTGTTCATACTGGTATTCATAATCCTGGCGCTATCCATCACACGCAGCGACCTTGATGATGCCTACTATGCAGCCGTAGCAGCACATATGGCAGCTCACCCCGAAGCACCGCTGCAATCAGGGGATCCCATGCTCGGGGAAACGGGGTTCCCTCTCATCTTTCACAGCTTCCGCTTCTCGTCATTCGAGCTGCTGTCCGGAGCCCTGGGTCTGCTTTCTTCCTCAGCAGCTCTTGATGCCTACTATATATATCTCGTCCCTCTTTGGTCAGGCCTTGCCGTACTTGCGACCTACCTCTTGGTGCGGCAGCTGCAGCCACAACAGTGGTTGCTTCCCACTATATGCACACTTGCCCTGGTTCTACTTCTGGGCGAGATGCACCGGAGTTCGGCCAACTTCTCCTTCGTAAGGATCTTCCAAGGCAAAGCAGTATTCGTATCCGTACTCGTCCCCTGTATCTATTACCTCACCAACCGTGTCTTTTCGGCCAGCGCAACTCGCGCAGACTTTCTCCTGCTGGCCTGCTGTCAGATTTCAGCTATTGGAATGAGCAATATTGGCATGTTGATGGGTCCCCTTGCCGGTTTCAGTGCATTGATGGCCAACATTGCCATGCCCCAAAAATATCATCGCATCCGATTTCCTTTGGTAGCCTCCCTGCTTCTCATTCCCCTACCCTATCTTCTCGATGTCCTTATCCAGTCCGCAGGGTCTCCTCTTCTCGAAATCGCCAATGAGCCACCCAACTCCGTCTGGAAAAGCGTTTTCGGACACCATCAACAGTATCTTGTCGCCCTCCTTCTGCTGGCAGGCCCAGTTCTGTCGACGACACCCGCGGTACGGTGGCGTCTGACAGTCCCTACCCTAATTTTAATGGTCGTCTATCTAAACCCATGGCTTGCCGGTTTTATCTCACGACACGTAACGACCCCTGCTGTCTACTGGCGGGTCGTATGGACGCTCCCTGTTCTGATATACATGGGAGTTGGGGGCAGCATGCTTCTGACCGCACCTGTTCTCTGGAAGCGTCATCACCCTCGCGCTGCCGTCGCCATGTTGATTCTGATGGCCCTGGTAGTACAGGCACTGCCTCACCACACACTTCGTCCATCTAACATCGAACCATACCAAGGCTTTGCCACCTGGAAGATTCGCATGGAGGACCTTCAGGTAGCACAAGAGGCAATGGCACTATGCCTGCCTGGACAGCGCCTCCTGGCCCCTGAACGCATCGCTGGGGTCATCTCCAGGTTCGAGCACCATCCGCCCCTTATCGCCACACGGGATGCCTACATCGACTTCATGAAGCCGTATGTCAATACAGACCAGCACCTTGCCCGCCGCGTCCTGTATGACTTCGCCAACGGACGTCTTCCAGCTCCCGATAACGCCGTACGCAACGCCTTGAATTCTCTGCAGGTCGGAATGGTAGTCACCATCGCATCTCAAGAAACGCCCCAAATAACAGGACTCCTGAGCGCTTCCGGGTTTCGCCAAGCGAGCTCCCTGAGTGGTCATCATCTTTGGACAAAGCAACCATAACGTACTGATCCCGGCCGACTCCCCTCCATGCTCAGGGCAGCACGGGAAGAGGTGTCTCGCCTCCTCCTCGACCTCAGACATTCCGACAGATAGATCCCTTGCCTGAGCTATACATCCTTTGGATCTCGCCCGGAGTACCTCCACCTGTCCGTGACAACTCGATCAGCGGGTGTCAACTCAAAACAACACTGTTTCATTAATTAGACATCTGATACCATATGTTTCGTTTTTGAGGTTCATCTAATTTGGATGAACCAGTTCTGCCATGTCTGTGTGCGCCTCACTGATCGCCCGCCAAGCCATGCCTCTCGAGGGCGAGGCTGAGCATCACACTCCAAGGAATCGTCGCATGGCATGAGCAGATTCATTCACCCAAGATCATTGCGCCATGGGTTCAATCACAAAACAATGTCCGGCATGCGGACAGAATCTGCGTGCAGGACAGCACGATTGGCACTTGGTCTGTCCCTCCTGCTCGTATGAGGGCAGCTCCCTCCAAGTGGACATTGATGTCGTCGGGGACCACGAGGTACTGAATGAAGCTCTGCGCCAAGAAGGGCTTAGTGACCTCAGACAAGCCAACTTTCGTCTTCTGAGCAAGAAAATCGCCGCCTCCGTCTCGGTACTTCCGGGAGAGCGGAAGCCTCGCCTGCTGGATGTCGGATGTGCTCATGGATGGTTCATCCAGGCCACGGAGAAGGCATTCTCAAGCCAAGGCATAGAGCCCGACGCCCGCATTGCCGACGTTGCGGCCTCAAAAGGCCTCAAGGTCAGGAAGGGTTTCTTTCCGGATGTCCTCGATCAGGACGAACGCTTCGATGTCATCAGTTTCAACGATGTCATGGAGCATATCCCCGACGTCAACGCTGCTTTCAATGCCTGTGCAAGGCACTTGACCCCAGGTGGGCGTGTCGTTATTAACGCCCCGGCAAGGACGGGTACCCTGTACCAAATTTCAAAGTTGCTGGATCGGTTGGGCCTTCCTTCCAGCTTCTAGCGAATGTGGCAGAAAGACTTTCCGTCCCCTCACATCCATGACTTCGATGACAACTCAATTGAGGCCATTGGAGAGAAGGCCGGACTGATGCTGGAGAAAATCAGCACCTTGCCCTCACTGAGTACAAACGGGCTGTATGCACGCATTCGATACGACAGGAACATGCCTGCCTGGAAGGCTTGGGCAATTACATCCATTCTTTTCGTCATGAATCCTGTACTCAGGATCCTTCCCGCCGACATAAAGGTTTGGGTTCTGAGACTTCCAACATGACCGGCTTTTCCTCACAAGAGAATGCCGACCTTTAGAAAGTATCTAACCTCATGACCCCCCAATTACACAGGTTCTTATATTTCAGATCCACGCCATGACACAAGAAATAGAAACGGACAAGACCTATCATCGCCCAGCTTCGTCTTTATTGCTTCAACACCCGAGACCATAGCCTCACCAGCCCCGCATACCAGACGATCAAGCATAGAAACATAATCATTCATATTTTCACGGAGACCTGAAATGCCAGACAAATTCCGAACAAAGAAATTAAACAAACTCGGTCTCAAAAAATGCATAGTCGCCCTATTTGCCCTTTACTGTATCACTCACGTACTCCTTGCACTCACACCGTCGTCATACGCATTGGCACTTCAGATTGCAGGCCAGGAAGTCAAGGGACTGATTCTTGGAACTCCCAGAGCCATCCGTTCCGATGAATGGATGGTATTGACCCCCTATTACCAGATTGCCGTCAATAATAACTTCCTGATGACGAACCCCCTCTCCCCTTACCAGGAGAGCCTTAGATCTTTCCAGTCCCTTCCCATTCTTGACTGGGGCCTCATTTTCAAACCATATCACTGGGCATTCTTTGCCCTCCCTCCGGCGAACGCGCTGTCTCTATATTATCTATTCATGACTTTGTCCTTTGTGGCGGGCTGGGGAATGCTGTTCAGACAATTCCGCCTTCCCTTTTCCATCTCGCTTCTACTGTCCGGAACCCTCTATTTTTCTCCCATGGTCCAGACATGGTGGACAACAAACCTTGGCTCATTTTCTCTTGCACCATGGGCAGTGCTTTCATGGATCCTAATAGAAAACCGGGTTTTGCGAGTTCTTCTAACCGCATATACCCTAGCCACGTGGGCTCTAGCCAACGCGTACCCCCCATTTCTGTACTCCATCGGCTTCGCAATGGCGGCCCTGACAGTCAGTATCAGAACAGACATACTGAACAGGAAACGCCTGATAGACGGTCTTCTTGCCCTAGCGGCCGCACTCGGCATTTTCTTCCTCTACTTCGGCGACCTCATTGCCATCATGAGGAATACCGTTTACCCCGGCCATAGGGTAAGCACGTCCGGCGGTGTGGGATGGCCAAGAATGATCGCCCACCTGCTCCCTGGCGTCACGACGCGTTCATACGAACCACTCCCGGGCATCCCGAACAGCAATGCAGCAGAAATTACCGTCCTCTCAACCTTTCTCCCTGCGCTCACGCTAGCACTGATCGACTATTCGCGTCTTCAAAAAATCATCTGGGAAAAACGACTCAAGGCTCTGGCTTTTTCTTCATTCTTCTTCTTCATTTCATGCTGGCTGATTCTTTACATCCCTCCCGTGGTAGCAAGGCTGACCGGCCTCTCTATGGTACCGACAGGGCGTGCCGTCCTCGCCTTCGGGCTCATGCTCAACATCATCTGTGCCGTAGCCCTGGCACGGGCTGGAATACGGATAAGCGGTTTGCGTCTTCTCCTTCTTGCCGCCATCCTCTTTACGGGAACGGCCCTAAAGCTGGCTCTATCAGAGGTAGCGGCGACCGAACTCTATGGATTCATGGATGCCATTCCGTACGCGTGCGTGGCCTTGCTGGCTGGCATTCTGCTTTCAAGGGTATCTAGTCTATCAACGCCCCTAATTGCTGTCTTCTTTGTCGCGTTTGCGAGCAACGCTCTGACGTACGGCCCTTTCAATCCGGTGCAATCTGCATACCCGATATTCGACCATGACCGTGCCACCACAAGACAGCACATGGCAAATCTTGGAGCCATCGTCACGAACAAGGGGGATATCGCGGTACCAGGCCATTTCGGTGCGATCCTGGAGGGAATGGGATTTCAGACAATCAACCATGTTCTCTATGCCCCTCAACTTGACTATTTCCGCAAGATCTACGGCAACATGGATGAAAGCAGCTTCACACAGACATTCAATCGATATGCCCACATATCCATTGGAAACGTCACCAAGCCGACACTCATCGCCCCTGACCACGTACAGCTTCCTATAAGCAGTTTCTCTGGGAATAGCTTGCTTTCAGGTATCGAGCCCCCCTCTCCCGCGATTGAGATTCTCAATTCCCCTCCGAGCACGCTGGAGCAGATCAACCGACATGGACACATCGACAGCATTTCACGCTCTGCTGACGACAAAAACACTCTGGATCTGACCGGTTGGATTCATGCACGCTCAGACCCCAGCACTGCGGTCCGCATATGGAGCAGTAACCCCATTCAGAAAGCAGAAATCAGCAGCCACAGCAGGGCTGATGTCGCTCAGGCCATATCACAGGAGCTCGCCAATTCCGGAATTCGACTCCGTCTCCGTTTCCGAGAGCCCCTATCGCCTGACGACAAAGTCTGTATTGAAGTACAGGATGGTGAAGGCATATTCAGCACCGTCCTGTTCATGAACGCTGATCACGGATGTACCACCCTTGGTCTCTCATGAGCGCCTCTCGCCACTTCCCTCCTCAGCAGCAGCCGATTGAGTCGTCTCAGATCACCTTGGAGCCGGACAGCCTGGCGTTACCTGCATCGTCCGGTCCTGCTGATGGATCAGCACGACACAAGCGTTCCTTACATAGCCGTTTTCCGGACGTTCATTGTCTCCCACCGCTGGATGGAACCTCCAGACACTGAATGCGGTCGCTCCATTAGTCAGCTTCAACTCCATGTCAACATAACGTCCAGAGGGAATACGAACGAACACGTAGCTGTTGTCCACCACATCATCCAGATCAACATCGACCTGATGCCGCTGACCGCCAACGTCTGTCAACATCAAGGATGCCGTGCCTTTCAAGGTCTGTCCGTATGTTCCCACCATGAACCCCAGAGCCTCGGTCATTGGTATAGCGTTATCAGATACATCCGATACTAGGCGAAACACCATCGGGTGCCCCGGCACAAGCAGCGGCCCGGGCTCCACGACGCCTTCTCTGGCCATAGCCTTGGCTGTAACAGGTCCGACTGAAAACACGGGGACATAGAATGCCTGAATGAGCTTGCACACGCTGATGAGCAAGGACACCAGTCCCAACGCAACCAGCATCACTATTCGCAATGACCTCAACCACGCCGTCATAGCGGGCTTCCAACTACACACAGCCAGTAGCAACAGCATGACAGGCACCAGCAGATAGCGCCCCTGAACCCCCTGAATCACCGTGGCTGGATGCGGCGTCCATGTGAACAGCATGGCCAGGAACGCCAGAAAGATGCCTGTCATGCCTGTCAACATCAGTGCGCTACGCGGCATGAGTGTCTGTACAAACTGTTTCGGCGTGACAAGGCAAGGCAGGATGACCAATCCTAGCAGCCCCCCAACATAGGCATAGGCTCCACGCGACAGCGGTTGATCGAAAAATACCCCAAGGAATGACCCAACATAGCTATTCAGCATTACCCGGTCTGTCAGTGTTTGTACAAGAACACTCACGAGCTTCGTGGGAGCGCTCAGATAGTAGAAGACCACCTGAGCGGTAGATACCTCCCTAGGAATCCTGAAATCGACCGTGTTCGGTATAGCCAACGCCATCCAGATCATGATAGCCAGCGTTGCTGTCGCCACAGCCACCCATGGCCATACTCGTCGGGTAGGTAAGGCTGCGACAGCCATCAAAAGCACCATAGGAGCCAGATGCGCCCGCGCAGTACCCAGCAAAAATACCACGACAGCCATCAGCCAGAACAGACCTTCAGCTGAGCCCCTGCGCAATGCGAGCAAACGCAGAAAACAGGAAATCGCCAGGATAGCAAGCGCGTTGCAAAGAAAATCTATACTAGCCGATGCCATCTGAAAGATACTCATTGGCAAAAGCATGAGCGCAATAACGACAGGTTGCGGCCAGAAAATGTAAAAGGCCAGAGCGATGGTCGCCGCCCCCGCGAGCATCGCAAAAGCGCGCGCCAGATAGTAGCTTCGCTCAACCGTCAGGCCCCATGCCTTTCCAATGGCCAGCGCTGAGGCCTGAGGCAGATAGACCAAAGGGAAGTAATAGCCTGTTCCAGGGGTGTAGGAAAACTCTTCTTCTCCACGCCAACGAATGCTCTCCGTTGCCTTCTGATCCAATAGATTTTCCTTATTCCGCCGGTAGGGGTCGTACTGTTCAAGATATTCAATTAGCCCCTTATCCACCATGCCGCCGGACATGGTACTTCCATTGTGGCACTGCGCACTCTCGCCTTGGCAAGACTTCGTCTTCAGAAAGAAATGTCCCTGTGATAGGAGATAGGCACGAATAATATGTCCTTCCTCGTCAGGTGACTTTCGCGGAGGGATAATGACAGACAAGACCCCTCCCAGCAGAAGGGTAACGATCAAAACCCAACGAAAGGCCATACCCAGAGGCAGGCCCTGTTGTGAAACAGGAGGAGTGTTGTCTGGCATGGCCCGATCAGCTTTGTAACGAGACTGACCGGATTGTACAGCGCCCCTTACTCAGGGCTGGCACGCACGCCCAGCGTCATGCAGCCCTGCAAGAACCCGCAGGCCCGCGCCAGCCTGGAAGGCGTCTGACGCGGAGGCTGCCGTGCGGGTTCACGACGCAACCGGCGCAACCGACACGTCCAGTGCTGCCACCCGCGAAGGCCACGCCATCGAGAAGTCGTCGCCCAGCAGGGAGAGGTTCGGGCTGTAGGCCGGATCATCGGCGATGAGGGCGCCCCAGCGCTGCTTCATGATGGCAGCCTCGGCCGCCAGACGCTGCTGGTTGCTGCCTTCCTGGTCGCTACCCCGGCTGGCGGATTCGTGATGGATGAAGGAGGCAAAGGGGTTGTAGAGGTTGCGCAGCCCCTGGGCACGGACCTTCAGGCAGAAGTCCACGTCGTTGTAGGCGACCTTCAGGGTCTCGTCGAAGCCATCGACGGCCTGGTAGGTGCTCTTCCGGATCATCAGGCAGGCAGCGGTGACGGCGCTGAACATCTGATGGGCCGAGGCGCGGCCAAAGTAGCCGAAGTTGCCGCGCGGGATGCCCTTGTGGGCGTGGGAGGCCACGCCACCGATGCCCAGCACGACGCCGCCATGCTGCAGGGTGTTGTTGGGATACCAGAGCTGGGCGCCCACACAGCCGATATCGGGCTGGCAGGCAAAGGCCAGCATTTCTTCCAGCCAGTCGGTCTGGGTGATCTCGATGTCGTTGTTCATCAGCACCAGGTATTCGCCGTCAGTCTGCGCCACCCCCAGGTTGTTGAGCGCGGAGTAGTTGAACGGAATGTCGGCACGGATGACCTTGACGCGCTCGTCCTTGGCGATGCTGTCGAGGTAGGCCAGCGCTTTCTCATCGGTGCTGCCGTTGTCCACGACGACGATCTGGTAGTTCGGGTAGGCGGTCTTTTCCAGGATGGAATTGACGCACATGGACAGCAGCTCGACCCGGTCACGGGTGGGGATGACGATGCTGACGAGCGGCAGCGGATCGGGCAGGCGGTGCTTGATGCGCAGCAGGCCCGGGATGCCGGGGGCCGGGTAGACCTGGGTGTCGGGCTTGCCGATGCGCTGCAGGTGCGAGGTGATGGATTCGATCTGGGCCTTGAGGGCGTAGTCCTTCTCTTCCAGCGCCAGCGCGGTGCTGCCGGGGAAAATGCGCCAGTGGTAGAGCACGCGCGGCACGTGGACGATGTTCTCGGGGCCGACCTTCTCGATGACGCGCAGGGCCAGATCCCAGTCCTGGGCGCCTTCGTAGCCGACGCGGAATCCCCCGATCTCTTCAAGCACACTGCGGCGAAGTGACTGATCATGTTCTGCGACAGGAAGAGTTCGTAGTTGAACTGACACTTGAAGTACGGCGCCTGGCGCACGTTGTCTTCCGTGACCTTGTCTTCGTCGGAGTAGATGAGGCCAGCCTGCGGATGCTGGTGGGCCGCCAGCGCCATGTAGGCCAGGGCATGCGGCGGCAGCAGGTCGTCGTTGTCCATCAGCGCGATGTAGTCGCCAGTGGCGATTTCCAGCGCCGAATTGGTGGCTGCCGAGATGTGGCCGTTCTTTTCGCGGAAGACGAGCTTGATGCGCGGGTCCTGCGCAGCCAGCTCGGTCAGCAGTTCACGCACGGCGGCATTGGGCGAGGCATCGTCGGCGATGCAGATTTCCCAGTGCGGATAGACCTGGGCCTGCACGGATTCGATGGCCTGACGCAGGTAGTCCAGCGGCGGGTTGTAGACGGGCATGACGACCGAGAAGGTGGTGGTGATGCCCAGGTCCTCGATCTTCTGGCCCAGGGCCGCCATGGAGGCCTTGTCGGTGGGGTCGTAGAGACGCAGCCAGCCGTGGTAGGGATCTTCGCCCGGTTGCAGCAACGCAGCCTGTGCAGCGGCGGCCGGCACGTTCAGCAGGCGCTCGGCGTTGCTGATACGTGCCTGCAGGCCCTGAACGCCTTCGTTCCTGAGGATGCTGACGGCCTGGCTGGCAGTCTTGCCGACGCCCCCGCGCATGGCGATGGAGCGGCGCACCAGGGCAACTTTCTGGCGGGTTCGGTTGATGGGGGTGCCCACCCAGCGGATGGGAGCGGTCACGCGCCAGCACAGCGACTGCTGCAGGGCCGTGGCGAGGTGATGCAGCTCGGCGGCGTGCTGGTCCGAGGCCTGTCGGGCGGCACGTGCTTCTTCCAGCGCCTGGCTGGCTTCGGCCAGACGCTCCTTCAGCCGGGCCTCTTCCACCACCTGGATGCCATCCAGCTTCTGCTGCAGTTCGGCCTGCGTGTGTTGCAGCTGGCTACATTGTTCATCGCGCTCAGCCAACCGGGCGGTGAGCGCCTCGATCTGGGCCTGCATGCCGGCCTGGACCTGAGCCCCCTGCAGCATGTCGGCCACACCGGCCAGCTGGTTGCCGGCTTCGGGCGTGGCGCAGGCCTGCAACGCCTGCTGGAAGGCCTTCGGCACGTTCCCGCCCACCGCCAGCACACCCAGACCCTGGGCATGCGCAAAGGCCAGATGCGGATATTGGGGTTGCAGCTGCTGCCACAGAGCAGCCGCACCGCTGTCAGCCTGCTCGATGCCGACCAGCAGCACCACGGCATGATCGGAGAGCCGGTCACGCCAGCTTTCGTATTCGTTGCGTACGGTCTCGGGCGAGTAGCGACCATCGATCAGCAGCAGATCGATGCTGCCGGGTGCAAAGCGAGGCAGGGCCTGGGCATCACCCATGCGCAGCAGACCGGAGAAGGCGCCGAAATGCTGGCGGTTGTAGTCGGATGCGCCGGCTTCCTGCTGCACGCTGTGGCGCTGTGCCAGTTCTTCGGCCTGCCAGGTGCCCACGGCCCAGCAACGGGTAGGCAGGCTGTTCTCGGCCACGGTCTGGCATGCAGCAAAGTAGAGGTTGCCCGACTGGGTACCCAGCTGGACGAAGGTGGCGGGCTGGAGTTCCTTCACCAGCCAGGCCACGAACGGGATGTGGCCCTGCAGGTCGAAGGGAGGAACCAGCCGGTTGGGCCGGAAGGCAAGCACTTGGGCAAGGAGGGAATCCATGTCTTTCATCGAGCAGGGCTTGTTCTTGTTGGGGATGACGCCCCAGGGCGTGGCCCGGATGCGGCAGAAATCAGATGCGACAACGGCGGCGCAGGTTGCGCAGCCATTCGGACCAGCGCCAGCTGCGTGAATGCAGCAGCGTCTGGACCTGGGCTTCCAGTTCCTCGATCTTCTGCCGGCTGGCGTCGATACGCTTCAGGCCATCGGTCAGTTCCTGGCTGCACTCTGCCAGCTGCTGGCGCAGCACCTGGGCATTCTCTTCGGCCGCCTGGGCCCGCTGCCGCTGTTCGTGCAGTTCGGTTCCCTGAGCAGCCAGGCTGTCCAGCACCATGGGCACCGGCCGGCGGGTGCCAGTATAGAGGCCGTGGCTGACGGCACGCACCGAAACAGCCATCAGGAAGGTCTCTTCCAGTGCCAGCCATTGCTGGACATCTTCGGGCGTCGCATAGTAGCCACAGCGATCGGCCAGGGCGATGACGACCCTGGGAATGGAGCCCAGGGTGTCTCGCGGGACCAGGCCAACCTGCAGACTGTGCATGACGCCGCGCGTGAGTACCCAGCCAGCCGGAACCGGGCAGGACACCACCCACTCCTGGTCGATGATCTGCTGGCGTCCCGTGCCTTCGTTGATCAGTATGTTGAAAGGCACCATGTCCATCAGGTTGCCGGGCAGCACCAGCTGGCGCAGCGGGCGACCACGCTCGCCAATGCCTGCCGCACCAGGGGCATATCCTGCAGCACCTGCGTCCGGGACGGCCTCGGTGGACTCCCCTGTGGTCCCGGTGGTATCAGCCCCCTGCTCCGATGCCGCAGCCAGCAAAGGCGAGGTGCCGACTTCAGCAGAAGACAGGAGGGTCTCGCACCAGGGACGCAATGCCTCGACCATGGCCGGCACGTTGCCTTCGCGCACATGGGCGACCAGAGCGCGCCAGGCCAGCTGACGACCCGGGAAGTAGTCGGAATCGGCAGTTTCCAGCGTGATGGTGTGCCCGTCAGCCAGCGGCAGGGATACGGGTTCATCGGGCAGGATGCGGCGTTTGGTGACGCGGATCCCGCCCTGTGCCTGCGGAATGAAGCGGGTCTCGGTGGCCATGCCCCGATGACGGTGAACGGCCGCAAAGGTCCAGGCCAGGGCAGCGGGCTGCCAGGGTGCAGCAGCGGCCGGTTTGCCCGAGGCAGCGCGGGCATTTCGGCCCTTGCCCTTCCCTGCTGCCTTCTCGACCGGCAGGGGGTGCTGAGCCACCACCAGGAAGGAGTTGCTGAAGTCGCCCAGCAGACCGTTCTCTTCCAGAACGCGGTTGACCAGGGCCTCATCGAAGACGCGATGACGGTTGTCGTTGTAGTCTTCGCTGTCGTTGCGCAGCAGCAGGTCGAAGGCGTTGAAGTCGGGGTGCTTCAGCGCTGCATCGGTCAGCACGATGCTGGGGACCTTGTAGTCAGGATACGGATACAGCCACTGCTGCTGTTCCAGGCCGGCACGGGCCAGCACCTGCGAAAGCGCCTGACGCCCGAAAGTGCGCGGTCCGCCCGTTTTCTGATAGAGATCCTGGATGCCGGAGAACGGCTTGCCCAGGTGATCTTCCCCGCAGCCGTTGAAATACTTCAGGCCCAGCTGGTTCTCGATGGCCACCACCAGCCTGCCCCCCGGCTTGAGGTGACGCACCGCGGCCGCCAGGTAGGACTGGTAAGGATCCGGTGCCCCGGAATAGGCGGCGGCATATTCCAGCACGCCGATCAGCGTCACCCAGTCGTACTGGCCTTCCACATCCACAGCCTGAAGGTCATCGGCAATGACGGTGACGTTGGGCAGGTCAGCGCAGCGCGCGGCCGCAACACGGGCACGGGCCAGGCTGCCTTCCACGGCCGTGACCTGTGCGCCGGTCTCACCCAGGTAACGGGTGATGGCGCCGGTGCCGCAGCCCAGCTCCAGCACGCGGTCCTGGGGCCCGATGTCCAGCGGGCGCACCAGACAGTGCCGTGCCCGGCTGAAGTGGTAGCGGGTGGACCAGTCGACGATGTTCTCGAGATAGCCGGGCGCAAAGGTGCTGCGGTCGTCCAGACCTTCCACGATGTCGAGCAGCCGCTGTTCGGCCTCGGCGCCTTCCGAATAGCCGAAGGCCTCGGCCCCCGGACGGAAGTACAGGTTGTAATCTGCGTCTTTCTGGTAGCTCATGTGTCTGCCTGAATGTCCACACGCATGTCGAAATCTGCCAGGCCGTAGCAGCGGGACTGCCGGCTGACGTGCATCAGGATGCTGTCGTAGCGCCGGTCCAGCGGCTCGACCTCTCCGCCGCCGATCTCCTGGGCCACGCCCAACGACAGCAGGAAGTCGCCGGCGCCGATGCGCAGGTCCAGCGAGAAGACCACACGCACGGTCTGCCCTGCCCTGGCCGGCTGCATGACCGGGCCATCGGGGAAGTCGCGCGAGTTGCTGCCATAGACGGTCACGCCGTCGGGCGTCTTGATGGTGAGGCCATAGATGGGAGCCGGTACGTCCACACGGAACCGCACCCAGGCCACCACCATCACCTGTTCGCCGGTGTTGAGGCGCACGGTGTGGTCCACACCGTTGGTCGTGACCATGAAGTCGACGATCTCGACTTCACGGCTGCCCCAGCGGTATTCATCACTGTTGTAGCCAGGGCGCTCCTCGAAGCGGCCGGGCGGATGGCCCACGGGCAGCAGCGACAGCGGAGATGTGTTGCGGCCACGGGCAACAGCATGAGCGGCAGACGCACCGTCGTGCCCAGCCGAAGCCGCCGCGCGCCCAACCCTGGAGGAAGGCAGCGCGCCAGGTCGGGGTCAGGGATCGCAGGGCGCTCGGCATGCTGGCGGCCCTGTGGGACGCCAGGGACGGGCTCGCCAAGGACCGCGATCTGGCCCCCGAACGGGTGCTCCCGTCGAAGGTGATGGCCGAACTCGCCGCCCGCAAGCCCCGTTCGCGCAGCGACGTCGAGCGTTCGCCCCTCCTGCAGTCCCGCATACGCCGCAAGGACGTCGACGTGTGGTGGGCTGCCGTGGAGGGGGCGTGGGCCCTGGACGGCGACGCCCTCCCCGAGCGGCAGTTCCACGAGGGAGAGGCGCCCTACCCCGCGGTGCGCAACTGGGAGCGGACGAATCCGCAGGCCGCGCAGCGGTGGCGGGTGGTGCGCACGGCCGTCCTGGCGCGCGCCGACGATCTGGGGATACGCCAGGAGCTCCTCCTCAAGCCCGCCTATCAGCGCGAGCTGGCGTGGGAGGGGTGGGCGCACCCCGAGCAGATCCCGATCCTCCTCGCCGCGCTCGGCGCCCGGCCGTGGCAGATCGAGAACGTCGGCCAGGCGATCGTCTCCGCCGTGCAGCGCGGGGCCCGCTGAGCGGCGGAGCCCTTCAGGCGCTCCGGGCGCCCCTCGGACGGAGCAGCGCGGGGCCGTCCGCCCGGCCGGCGGCCGATATCCCGGACAGGACGTCGTCGGCCGTCATGCCTTCGCGGGCGAGGGCCG
>ERZ772942.259-NODE-259-length-23097-cov-3.610667_pt1 | contig 23097 bp, 14 predicted proteins | sample MGYA00511135_ERZ772942 | MGnify/ENA primary metagenome ERZ772942 (study PRJEB29015, sample SAMEA2738099) | human oral metagenome | biome: human oral; feature: human-associated habitat; material: saliva | place: China | collected 2265 ... | reverse complement strand
CTCGGGCGGCAGGTCGGGGGTGATGAGGCCCGAGCCGCCGACGGCGGCGAAGTCCTTCGCGAAGCGCTCGACACCCCACCACTCGACGGGATTCCAGTAGGTCATCGAGCAGGTCGAAATACCGTACGAGGTTAGCTCGTCCACCGCGTGGAAGAGATCCTCGAGGTGCGTGCCTCGTTCGAGAGCTGCGACGGTCGCACGCTGGATGGTCGGGCCGTCCATGCCCGGATCCGAGTACGGGAAGCCGAGCTCGATGGCGTCCACGCCAGCGTCCGCAAGAACCTTTCCCGCGCGGATCGAATCCTCGACCGACGGGAATCCCACGGGCAGGTATGCGATGAGCGCAGCGTCGCCGCGCTGGAGGGCGGCGTCAATCGCGATAGCTGAATGGGGTGCACGCGTCATGTCACTTCTCCTCGTTCTCGTCCAGGACGGCAACGCCCGACGGGCCGGCGCTGGGGTCGATGACCTGCAGCTTCGCGTGGCCGTAGCCGAACCACCGCGATGCCGTGTCCACGTCCTTGTCGCCACGACCCGACACGGTCACGATCACGATGGGCTCCTCACCGGGTGCGAACGGGCCCTCGGCCTCGGACTTCGCGCGGGCCCAGGCGCGCACGCCGGCGAGGGCGTGCGAGGACTCGATCGCGGGAATGATGCCCTCCGTACGCGACAGATGTAGGAAAGCATCCATGGCCTCGGCGTCAGAAACGGGCATGTACGAGGCTCGGCCGGAGCGCGCCAACCACGCGTGCTGCGGGCCGACACCCGGGTAATCAAGGCCGGCTGAAATCGAGTGGGAGGCCTTCGTCTGGCCGTCGCGTTCCTGCAGCACGAACGTGCGTGCACCGTGCAGCACACCCACCTCGTCGGCGGTAATAGAGGCTGCGTGTCGCCCGGTGTCGAAGCCATCGCCGGCTGCCTCGCAACCGAGCAGCTCGACGCTGGGATCATCGATGAACGCGGTGAAGGATCCGATGGCGTTGGAACCGCCACCCACGCAGGCCACGACGACGTCGGGCAGGCGTCCCTCGGCGGCGAGCAGCTGTGCGCGCGCCTCGTCGCCGATAACACGCTGAAGGTCGCGCACCAGCTCCGGGAACGGGTGCGGGCCGGCGGCCGTACCAAAGATGTAGTTGGTCGTCTCCACGTTGGTCACCCAGTCGCGGAAGGCCTCGTTGATCGCGTCCTTGAGGGTCGCCGATCCAGCCGTCACGGCGATAACCTCGGCGCCGAGCATCTGCATACGCGCGACGTTCAGCGCCTGTCGCTCGGTGTCCTCACGTCCCATGTAGATCGTGCAGTCGAGGCCGAGGAGAGCAGCGGCGGTCGCGGTGGCCACGCCGTGCTGGCCGGCACCGGTCTCAGCAATCAGGCGGGTCTTACCCATGCGCTTGGCCAGCAGAGCCTGACCCAGCACGTTGTTGATCTTGTGGCTACCGGTGTGGTTCAGGTCCTCACGCTTGAGGAAGACGCGGGCACCGGCGTGCTCCGAGAACTTCGGAACCTCGGTCAGCAGCGACGGACGGTTCGAATACTCAGCAGAAAGACGCTGGAACTCAGCAATGAACTCGGGGTCGTTCTTCGCCTCGTTAAAGGTTGCCTCCAGCTCATCCATGGCGGCAATCAGCGACTCGGGCATCCACCGCCCGCCGTACTCACCAAAATAGGGGCCGGGGGCATTCTTCAACGACTCGCCGTTGAGGAAAGCATCTGCCAGGTTCTCGCTCATCACTATTCCTTCCCTGGATGGTTACCGCCGGATGCGCGCCGCGGGTAGGGCGGGGCATCAGGCCTGATCACAGCGAAACACCACGCAACCGCGGGTAGGGCGGGGCGGCGTTCGCACATATCCCCCTATAGTACCCGGGCGCAGGCGGTGAATAGTACCCTGGGGTGCACATGACCATTCCTAGGACATGTGACGTTCGCCAGGGTGGGTGCGTTTGGCTGGGCCAGGGACGCGCGGCTGGGTCGGGGACGCGGCAAGCTACAGCAGCTCGCGCAGCTCCTCCATCTGCTGAGAAAGCACCGTCGACACGCCACCGCGCATCGACACCCCGTATAGGGTCTCCGCAATCTGCATCGTGCGCTTCTGATGCGTAATCACAATCAGCTGCGAACGCTCCCCCAACTCACCAATCACCTGCAGCAGGCGCGACAGGTTGCGGTCATCCAGCGCCGCCTCAACCTCGTCCAGGGCGTAGAACGGCGAAGGGCGAGACATATAAATCGCAATCAACAGCGCCAGCGAAGCGAGCGAACGCTCACCGCCAGAGAGCAGCGACAGGCGCTTAACCTTCTTACCTGCCGGGCGCGCGTGAATCTCCACACCCGAATTCAACGGATCGGACGGGTCGTCCAGCTCCAGGTGACCCTCGCCTCCCGGGAACAGGGTCTCAAAGATGCGGCGGTAGTGGGTGTTAATGTCCTCCAGCGCGGCGGTGAACACCTCCGCAATGTGGCTGCTGACCTCGTCCATGACCGTGTTCAGGTCGCGGCGGGTCGCCTTCAAATCCTCAATCTGCTGGTTCAGGTAGGCGTGGCGTTCAGAAAGCGCCTCGTACTCCTCCAGCGCCAGCGGGTTAATGGCGCCCAGTGCCTCTAGTTCGGCGCAGGTTGCCTTGAGGCGAGCGCGGACGCTCTCGGTGGAGGCTTCGGTAGCAGTATTTTCAGCGGCGGCGTTTTCGGAGGCGGAATTTTCAGCGGCGGCATTTTCGGATGTCTCCGCTGCGGGCACGTCAACCGGCAGCTGCTCGGAGTACTCCTCCTGTAGCTGATCCAGGGTCAAACCGGTCACCAGGCGGGCACGCTCAGCCAGCGCCTGCACACGCTCCTGCACGCGCGCCGCCTCCGTCTGGGTGCGCGCCAGCAGGGTCAGCGCCGCCGCGTGCGCCGCCTGTAGGTCCTGCACCTCGTCATTGGTGCTGGTCAGGCCCTCCTGGGCGTTCTTCAGAGCGGTGCTCAGCTCGTGCAGCTGCTGCTCACGCTCGCTCACCTGCTCGGCAAGCACCTCCCCCAGACGCTGAGCGCGGCGCTCAATGGTGGCCGCGGGAGCCTGCTCCCCCGTGCCCGCCAGGTAGGAATCCTCGCGGGTGCGTGCCGACTCGTAGGCGGTGCGTGCCTGTGCCACGGATTCTTCCGCGGCGGCAAGGCGCTCGTTTAGGCGGGCGCGCTCAGCCTGAATGTTCTGCGCGGATGCTTCCAGGGATTCCGCCTGGGCGCGGGCGCGGGCATGCTCGGCGCTCGCCACGCCCGCCGCCTTCGCCGCCTCACGTTCTGCCTCAACCGCTGATTCTGCCGCGGTCTGAGCCTGCTGAACGGTCTGCTCGGCTTCGTCCAGTTCGGCGCGGGTGCGGGTCACGACCTGGGACGCGGCGCGGTATGCGGCGGCAAGTTCCAGGGGGCTAGCGCCCTCCGCCGGGTAGAGCAGGCTGTAGCGGGTGTGCTCGGTGCCTGCGGGGTCAAAAATACGCCAGATAGTGCGCTGACCTGCGTCTACATTCTTGGCGAGCAGGTGCAGGGCGTGCTCTGCGGAGGCGGCATCCGGCGCGAACAGCACTCCCGCCAGACGCTCACTCAGCGCCGCGGTCACGCGAGCCAGGGCGTGCTCGTCGATGCCGGCGAGCGCGGCGGCATCCTCGCTGAGCGGTTCAATAATCTCGGTTGCGGGGCGGATACCCAGCTCGCGCAGCTCGGCGGCACAGAATTCGGGCAGTTCTGTTGAAAGTTCCTTCGCGGCAGATTCGCTACTTTCATCACCCTTATCACCGCGCAGATGCGACACCTCGGCACCCTCAACCGGCACGCTCAACGCCGCGGTAGCCAGCGAGGTCAGCGCCGCAGACGCCGCGCGTGCATACTCGGGGTCAATCTGCACGCCGTCCAGCACGCGCAACAGGCTTGAGCCCTCGCTCGAAGAATCCATGAGCTCGCCGGTCTCAGGGTCGAACACCGCCTCAGCGGATTCAGCGCCCGGCTCGGCGGGTGCTTCGCCCAGGCTCTGACCCAGCGCCTCACGCAGGGTTGCGGCACGCTCAGCCGCCGCCGCGTAGGCGCGGGTCGCCTCCACCGCCGCGGCGCGGGCGGCATCCAGCTGAGCCTGCGCGCGGGCACGAGACTGCGCCGCCTCACCCGAGGCACGCTCAGTCTGCGCCACCTCGGATGCCGCCTTCTCAACGTTCTTCAGCGCCGCATCGTAGCGCTCCTCAAAGCTGGCGTAGCTTTCCACCGCGCGCTCTGCCTCTTCGCGGCGCTCCTGCTGCAGTTCCAGGGCGCGTTCGTATCCGGCGCGGGCGGCGGCGGTCGCCTCGGTCAGCTCCACGCGGTAGGTGCGCACGCGCTCGGCGGCGATGGACTGCACGGTGCGCACGCGCGCGGCGGACTCGCGCAGGGTCGACACGGCCTTCTGGCAGGCGGTGACCTCGACGTTCAGGCGGTTCTGCTCCTGCTGATGCTTCGCGGATGCTGCACGCGCCGCCTCCAGCTGTTCTTTCAGGGTTTCGGCGCGGCGGGTACCTTCCGATTCGGAGGCGAGAGCCTGCGCCTGCTCAGCCTGCAGAGCACCCAGCTGACGAGCCAAAAGAACCGCCTCCAGCTGGCGGATGCGCGCCTGCAGCTGGCGTGCGGTCGCGGCGGATTCCGCCTGCTCGCTCAGCGGTTGTAGCTGCGAATCCAGCTCGGCGACCAGGTCGCTCAGGCGGGTCACGTTCGATGCCACAGACTCCAGCTTGCGGCTGGTCTTCTCCTGGCGGCGGCGGTACTTGACCACGCCTGCCGCCTGCTCGATCATGTCGCGGCGCTGCTGCGCAGTGGCGTGCAGGACCGCATCCAGCTGACCCTGGCCGACGAGCACGTGCATCTGCTGGCCCAGACCCGCCTCCGAGAGCAGGTCCTGAATGTCGGCAAGGCGCGCCGGGGAACCGTTAATCTCGTACTCGCTGCCGCCGGAGCGGAACATGGTGCGCGAAATCTGCACCCGATCAGCGGGAATGCTGAGGGTGCCGTCAGAATTGTCGAAAGTCAGGGTGACTTTGGCGCGACCCAGGGGCGCACGCTGGGCACCGTCGCCCGAACCAGCCTCGCCGGAGCCGGCAAAAATGACGTCCTTCATGCTGCCGCCGCGCAGGCTCTTAGCGCCCTGCTCACCCATCACCCAGGCGAGCGCATCCAGCACATTGGACTTGCCGGAGCCGTTGGGCCCAACCACCGCGTTAATGCCGGGGGTGAACTCAAAAGTGGTGGCGGAGGCGAAAGACTTGAACCCGCGCAGGGTCAGCGACATCAGGTGCACAAGGGGCCTTTCTGCAAAAGAACTGGTGTGTGCCGGGCACGTTCTGTGGTGCGTGGCGGCATCCCTCTAGTGTACGCGGTGCGGTGGGCGGGCGGCGTGAACGTGCACGGGGTGAAGAGGGTTCAAAGTTCCTCATTATGCATCATCTTACGCGCGGGGTGAACGGGCGCGTTCATATTGGGTCTACGGATACGGGTTCGCCCGGTCGGTGCGGTAGATTGGAATGAGCATCACGAATTCTGCGGGGCCGCTGTTCGCATCCCCGCGGTCTTTGTATCCCACTGACTTCTATTTGCAAGGGCCACACCATTGTTGAATGCACCCGCCGAGAAGGTCGGCACAAACTCTGACATTCGCCACGCTAACGCAGCTCTGCTGTCCATTACCCACGAGCTGCCTCCGGAGGTCGTCACGAGCGACTACTTCGATGAGCAGCTGGCCCAAACCTACAAGCGTCTGCGCATGCCCAAGGGCCTGCTGGAGCGTCTTGCCGGTATTAGCACTCGCCGCGGCTGGGCTGAGGGCCAGACCTTCGAGGACGGTGTGGTCGCCGCAGCTGAGAAGGCTATTGCGGAGGCGGGCATTGACCGTTCCCAGATTGGCCTGCTGATTAACGCTTCGGTGACTCGCGATAACTTTGAGCCCGCCGTTTCGGTGGGTGTGCATGACCGCCTGGACCTGCCGCGTCACGCCCTGAACTTCGATATTACGAACGCCTGCCTGGGCTTTGTGAATGCGATGACTGTTGCCTCCACCATGATTGATGCGGGCGCTATCGACTACGCCCTGATCGTGGCTGGTGAGGACCCCTCCCCGTGGCACCGTACCGCGGTGCGCATCCTGAACAACCCCGATTCGACCCGCGAGGACGTGCTGGCGCAGTTCGCAACCTTGACCCTCGGTTCGGGTGCGGCGGCGGCCGTGATTGGTCGCGCGGACCGTCATCCGGAGGGTCACCGCATCGTTGGTTCGGTATCCCGCGCGGGCACCGAGCACCGCAACCTGTGCATCGGCGGCGAGGCCGATCAGGGTATGAACACCGACGCCGAGGGCCTGCTCAGGCACGGCCTGGAGCTCGTGGCGCAGGCCTGGGAGCAGGCGCACGAGGACGGCTGGGAGTGGAACAACATGACCTCCTACGTGACCCACCAGATTTCGAACGCCCACACGAACGCCATTATCGAGGCGGTCGGCATCGAGCGCGACCGTATCCCTCTGACCTTCCCGAAGTGGGGCAACGTGGCCGCAGCGGCGCTGCCGATGACCCTGGCCGAGTGCGCCCCCACCTATAGGGAGGGCGACCGTATTCTGTGCATGGGTGTGGGTTCTGGTCTGAACACTGCCCTGCTTGAGATTCAGTGGTAACCCGTTAGCCGGCAACACTTAACCGGCAACCTTTAACCGGCAGCCATTAACCTTTGTGCGGTAGACATTCACCGATTCGATCCGGAAGGATTCCCAGCATGCGCCATTTGAACTTCCCTAAGGCTCAGCCTCCCTACAACCCGGAGGAATGGGCGGGCGTGAACCCGCGCTACTCCCACCTTCTGGAGGTGCCCACCACCGCCCCCATTGAGCAGCGGGCGCAGCAAGCTGGCGCGCGCCGCTGGCACTACCTGGATAACCTTCCGGTGCTGGTCGAGCAGGGTTTGGAGCCGATTGGCACGATCCTGTGCGTGCACGGTAACCCGACCTGGTCGTACCTGTGGCGTACCGTGCTGGATGCGGGCGTGAATGAGCGTGCCCCGTGGCGTGTGGTTGCGGTTGATCAGATTGATATGGGTTATTCGGAGCGCACCCACCTGGATTTGGAGGGTGAGCGCCGCACCCTGACCGACCGTATCGCTGACCTGGGTGATTTCACGAAGGCGCTGGGTCTGGATGAGACCGATAAGCCGGTCGTGACCCTCGCCCATGACTGGGGTGGGTTGGTGTCCTTTGGTTGGGCGCTGGAGCATCGTGAGATTCTTTCGGGCGTGATGCTGACGAACACCGCGGTCTACCATGACGGCATTGAGAATATCCCTGCCGCCCTGCGTCTGGCGTTGGGCGTGCACGAGTGGGGTACTCACGATTCGACCGCGTTTATTGATGTGACCTTGGGTTTGGCTCAGAATGAGGGCCGCCTGCCCGCGCCGGGTTCTGCCGGTGCCGGGGCGCTTGATGGTGCCCTGCCGCAGCCGGTGGGTCCGCAGCCTAAGCGCCTGTACCCGAGCCCGCTCAACGAGGCGATTTACCGTACGTACCGTGCGCCGTACGCCCATTCGGCGTGGCGTGAGGGCGTGCGTAATTTTGTGGGCGATATTCCCACCGGCACCGATGTTCCTTCCTATACGCCGATGCAGCGTATTGCCGAGCAGATCCGTGACCTGGATGTGCCCGCGTTCTTCCAGTGGGGCACGAAGGACCCGGTGTTCCAGCGCCGTTACCTGTTTGATCTGATGGAGCGCATGCCGCAGGCGAAGGTGCACCGCTACGAGAAGGCCTCGCACTTGGTCATTGAGGATTACGATATTGCCACCCCCATGATTTCGTGGCTTGCGCAGACCTTTGGCACGCTGGAGGATGGCGTGCTGGTTCCGGCGCGTAATGCGGAGGCGGAGCATCGTGCCGCCCGCGCGCGCCGCCACGGCCTGACGACCGGCGAGGGCACTGCCGCTGAGGGTATTACGACTGGAGGCGCTGAGGGTACTGTTCCCGCGGCGTTCCGCCCCATGCTTGCGGCCCTCACCGAACGCGCCGACGACACCTCCACCGCCGTGGTGGACATGGACCCTAAGGGTGACGGCACCTCCGTGTCCGTGACCCTGACCTGGGCTGAGCTGAACCAGCAGGTCAACGCCGCCGCAACCCGCCTGCACGCCCTGGGTGTGCGTCCGGGCGACCGCGTGAACCTGATGGTGCCTCCGGGTGCCCGCCTGACCACCCTGATTTACGCCTGCATGAAGCTGGGCGCGGTCATTGTGGTGGCTGATACCGGTCTGGGTATTCCGGGTCTGACTCGCGCGTTGAAGGGCGCTAACCCGAGCTTCCTGGTGGGTATTCCCGCCGCGCTCAGTGCCGCCCGTACCCTGATGTGGCCGGGTGTGCGTATTTCTGTGGAGCCGCTGGGTTCGGTGCAGGAGAAGCTGCTGGGCGTTGCCGGTTCGGTGTTTACCGCGCCCGCCGCTGACGGCACTCCGGGCGCGCCGGTGCCCACCCCGACCGTAGCGGAGTTCCCCTCCCCCGTGCCGGATGCTGATGCGGCGGTGCTGTACACTTCCGGTTCGACCGGCCCGGCTAAGGGTGTGGTGTACACGCAGCGTCAGCTGGCGGGTATGCGTGATGCCATTGCGAATACGTACGGTTTTGCGCCCGGTAGCGGTCTGGTGGCTGGCTTCGCGCCGTTTGCGCTGTTGGGTCCGGCGCTGGGTGCTACCAGCGTGACCCCGACGATGGATGTGACCCGCCCGAAGACCCTGACGGCTTCGGCATTGGCCTCGGCTGCGGCGGCTATTGACGCGACGGTCGTGTTTGCGTCCCCCGCCGCCCTGGTGAATGTGGTGGCGACCGCCGATGAGCTGAACGCTGAGCAGCGTGCGGCGTTGGCTAAGGTTCAGACCGTGCTGAGTGCTGGCGCGCCGATTCCTGTGCCGCTGCTGGAGGCGCTCTCCGCCCTGGTGCCGAACGCTTCCCTGCACACCCCGTACGGCATGACCGAGGGTCTGCCGGTGACCGATGTGTCTTTCGAAATGATTCGCCAGGCGATTGCTGAGGGTACCCCGAATGCTGCCGGTGAGGTGCTTGACCCGTTCGCCCGTGACGGCGTGTGCGTTGGTTTCGCGGTGTACGGTGCGGCGGTGGCTATTGCGCCGCTGCTGCAGGACGGTTCGGTGGCGGATGAGCTGACCCACGAGCCGGGTGTGACCGGTGAGATTCTGGTGTCGGCACCGCACGTGAAGGACCGCTACGACACCCTGTGGGTGACTGAGGAGCAGTCCATTAGCACTCCGGGTTGGCATCATACCGGTGACGTCGGACACTTGGATGCTTCGGGGCGTCTGTGGGTTGAGGGTCGCCTCGCGCACGTGCTGCTGACTTCGCAGGGTGTGCTGACCCCGGTTGCGGCGGAGCAGTCCGCCGAGTCCCTGCCCGAGGTGCGCCGCGCCGCCCTGGTGGCGGTGGGCCCTGCCGGTACCGCCGCCCCGGTGCTGGTCATTGAGGCTTCGGCAAATACTGCCGCTTTGGAGGCGCGCCAGTCGGCATCGGGTCTCAAGCGTGCCCTGCTCGATCGCGTGCCCGGCGCTCGCCGCTTCCCCATTGCGGAGGGTGTGGCACCCTTCGAGCTCTCGCAGCTGGTGCGTCAGAAGGTTGCCGAGGATACCGGCGTGGAGCTTGCCGCTGTGCTGGTGGTGCACGAGCATCCGACCGATATTCGCCACAATTCGAAGATTGACCGCCCCGCCCTGGGTGAGTGGGCGTCGAAGGTCCTCGCGGGGGCGTAAGCGCCTGCCAGATCCCTAAGTCTAAGGAGTATGATGTCCCCTCATTCTTCGCGTGAGTCCTCTTCCCACGAGTCTGTACCCCGTTTGTCTGAACCCCGCCTGTCGACCTCGCATTCGGCGACTTCCCCGACGGCTCGGTTCCGCAAGCCCGCGCAGCCGCTGGCGGCACGCTACACCGACCCCGCCCCGCGTTCGCTGCGCCCGGTTGAGGAGCCCGATTTCGCGCCGCGTATTGGCGAGCGCATCCTCTTTACCGGTGCGAGCGGCCTGCTGGGTCGTGAGAGCGTGCTGGCGTTGCTACGTGCCGGCTACAATGTGCGCGTTTTTCAGCGTGGCGATTCGGGTATTGCGGCTCTGCTGCCCGATTCGGTGCGCCCGCGTTTTGAGCAGGTGCGCGGCGATATTACGAACGCGCAGGCTGTTGATCTGGCGATGACCGGTGTGAACGGTGTGGTGCATGCTGCGGCGAAGGTTTCGGTCAGCGGCGAGTGGGCTGATTATGAGCGCATCAACATTGAGGGCACCCGCACCCTGCTACAGGCGGCGCTGAACCATTCGGTGGGTTCGTTCCTGTACATTTCTTCGCCGTCGGTGGCTCATGCCGGTGCGGCGATTGTGGGTGATGGTGCCGGCGTTGCGTCCCCAGAGCACGCACGCGGTAACTATGCGCGTTCGAAGGCTGCCGCTGAGCTCCTTGCCCTGGAGGCAAACGGCACCACCCTGCCCGGTGGCGGGGTGTTGCGCGTGGGTGCGTTGCGTCCTCACATCATGTGGGGTCCGGGCGATACCCAGCTGGTCGAGCGTATTCTGGAGCGTTCCGCCGCGGGCCGCCTGCCGCTGCTCTCCGGCGGTACGGGCCTGATTGATACCCTCTATATTGATAACGCCGCAGATGCGCTGGTGCGCGGCTATCAGCGCCTCGACGCTTTTGCGGGTCAGGCTCTGGTGGTGACGAACGGTCAGCCGCGCACTATCGCTGAGCTGCTCGGTGGTTTCTGTGAGGCGGTGGGCGTTCCCGCCCCGCGTTTCTCGGTTCCGGCAAAGGTTGCGGCTCTGGCGGGTAAGGTCATTGAGCGCGTGTGGGAGCATCTGCCGAAGAACGTGACCGCAGGCGATGAGCCGCCGATGACGGAGTTCCTCGCCGAGCAGCTGTCGACCGCGCACTGGTTTGATCAGCGCCGCACCCGCGATCTTCTGCAGTGGGAACCCTCGGTGTCGATTGAGGAAGGCTACGAGCGTCTGGGCTTGTTCTACGGGGATAAGTACAGCCGATAATTACCTCTTTTCGGGGTGGCTCCCCTGCCCCTGATTTCAACGATTGAAGCTTAAACGAATGACGGCGTAGCTACATTCCCCTCCTGGGAGGAACGTAGCTACGCCGTCATGTGCATATCTGGCGTGAGTTTGCGCCTATCGTAAGCTCTTATCTATCGCGAGCCTTTGCGAGCACGTGGGGCCCGCTGGCAGTGCGGGCAACGGTAGGACGAACGGTTCTGGAACGGTTCGCGCATCATCAGGGAGGTGCGGCCCGCCTCCGCGCAACGGTGGCAGGGTTCCCCGGCACGACCGTAGGCGTTCAGTGAGCGCTCAAAGTAGCCCGATTCGCCGAGCACGTTCACGTACAGGGCGTCGAAGCTCGTGCCGCCAGCCGCCAGGGATTCGCGTAGCACCTGGGTGACCGCTTCCAGCAGTTCGCGAGTTTGGGCGGCGCTGAGGGTGCGTGCGGGCTTCGCGTAGTGCAACCGCGCACGCCACAGCGCCTCGTCGGCGTAGATATTGCCCACCCCGGAGATGACCGACTGGTCCAGCAGCACCTTCTTAATGCCGCTGGAGGTGCGCAGGAACTTGCGACGCACCGCAGCGGGGTCGAAGAACTCGTCCAGCGGGTCACGGGCAATGTGCTTGACCGCTTCCGGCACGAGAAAACGCTCCGGTACGGCGCTAAAATCGGTGCCGCCCTCGGACGCTACTTCGCCCGGCGCTACTTCATTCGCTACAACCGCCGCGGGTACGTCCGGTACCAGCGGGCTGAGGAACATACCGCCGAAGATGCGCTGATCCACAAAGAGCAAGCGCTGCCCAGCGCTTGCCCGGTTGGTGCTCGCCGCGCTACCGGTAGCTCCAGCCGGTCCTAGCTCGAGCGCCACGCGCAGGTGCCGCGGCTGCTCGTCAAAGGCCGCACGAGCCCCCAACTCATTACCTGAGTCGCCGCCCGACTCGCCGCCCGGCTCATCGCGCACGAGCAGCTGACCGCTCATGCCCAGATGCGCCACGAGCGCTTCATCGGCAAGCGTGCCGTCCGCCTCGCTCAGGGTCAGCCACAGGTACTTGCCGCGGCGGTAGGCACCGCGCAGCGCCCTGCCGGTGAGTGCCGCCTCAAAGTGGGCGGGACCGGGCAGGTGCCTGCGCAGCGAACGGGCATCGACCACGCGCACCGCCCGCACGGGGCGGCCCAATGAATGGTCGGCTAGACCTGCGCGGACGGTTTCTACCTCGGGCAGTTCGGGCATGAATTACCACCTCAACGGGATTGCAGGATCAAGAGCCCCGCAGAGTTAGCAGACCTGCAGGATGATTGAATGAGCCTAAACCAGAACGCGGTACGCCTGCTCAGCGGCAAGGCGCTCCGCTTCCTTCTTGCTCGGACCCACACCGGTACCGGCCTGCTGGTTCGCCACAATAGCGACCGCAGTGTACACGCGCGCGTGGTCGGGTCCCTCGCCGGTCACCTCGTAGCGCACGTCTCCCCAACCGCGGGCGGTGGCGAGGTTCAGCAGCTCGGTCTTCCAGTCGCGTCCAGAGTTCAGGACCTTCTCATCATCGAGCAGCGGCGCAATCAGGCGCAACACCAGGTCACGAGCCGCCTCGCGACCGCACTCCAGGTAGGTCAGGCCGAAAATCGCCTCCATGGTGTCGGCAAGGATCGAGTCCTTATCGGCACCACCGGTGTGAATCTCGCCCTTACCAAGCAGGATGTACCGGCCCAGATCCAGGTCGCGTGCCACCTTCGCCAACGCCACCGTAGACACCACCACGTGGTGCAGCTTCACGAGCTCACCCTCGGGCAGGTCGGGGTAGCGTCGGTACACTTCTTCAGCAATTGCCAGGGAAAGCACCGAATCGCCCAGGAACTCCAGGCGCTCGTTATGCTCCACCCCGGGGTTCTCGAAGGCGTAGGAACGGTGCGTTAGGGATAGCAAAAACGTCTCGGCGTCGATATCGACCCCGAGACGTTTACGCAACTCCCTAGTATCAACACTAGGAAATTCAAACATAAGGATTCACCGCTTCTTAGGCGTCTGCAACCTTACGGCCCTTGTACTCCAGGAACAGGGCGTTGCCTGCAGCGTCGGTTACAACCTTTGCCTGGTGGGGCAGGCTGTAGGTCACGCGACCGTTTTCAACGGTCTTAACCAGCTGGGGCACGGATGCCTTCCACTGGGAACGGCGTGCGCGGGTGTTAGCGCGGGACATCTTGCGCTTGGGAACAGCCACAGCTATCTCACAATCTCTAGTAACAACAATTTAGTTTTCGGTATCTGCACCGAGCAGGCCCTGTAGGGCCGACCAGCGCGGATCCAACACCTCGTGATGATGCCCGGGGTCATCCTCCAGGCGCGCACCGCAATCGGCGCACAGACCCTGGCAGGTGTCCCTACAAACAGGCTGGAACGGCAGTTGAAGGATTACTGCGTCCCGCAGAGCCGGTTCAAGGTCGATGGAATCATCCTCAACGGCGTACTGCTCATCTACTTCATCTTCGGGGCCGCCAGCCGGGGCCTTCTCAAAGACGAAAAGCTCTTGAATATTGGCCGACATCTCGTAATCAATCGGATCCAAGCAAAGGCTACACTCGCCGTGTACATCCACAACAACGGAGCCGGTTACTAGGATACCATCAACAACAGACTCCATACGAATATCGAGGTCAATATCCGAACCCTCTTCCACGCCGATGAGCGTGTTACCCAGGTCTGCCGGTGCGGGCAGAACCTCAGTGAGAGTTTCCATGGTGCCGGGGCGGTGAATCAGGTTAGTGACCGATACAACCAACGGCGATGCGTCTGCACGTGAAATGGCGTTTCTCCTTACGAAATGTATAAACCAAAGTCCCATTTTAGGGGTCATTCGCACCGTTAATCAAGATTAAGCGCCTTTTAAATCTCTTTAAGTGGCGCTCACCTCTTAAATATCCCCTTAAGGAGGCGCCGCGCGGCATTTAATCGGTCGGTCGGGGCTACTACTGGGGGACTTAAGTGCCCGGTCGGCGGTGCGAGTTATTCTGCCGGGGCCCTGCCGGTGGGCGTGTCGGGCGTGTCGGATGGGTGCGCGCCTGGGGTTGCCCGGGTTGATTAGGCGTTTTTCAGGGCGCGGGCGACCGCCTCCGGCACGAAGGGGGTCACGTCACCACCCAGCGAAGCCACCTCGCGAATAATGGTCGAGGACACCGCCCCGTAGCGGTCCTCACCCGCCAAGAACACCGTCTCAACCTGCGCCAGGTGGCGGTTCATGCTCGCCATCGGAGCCTCATAGCTGTAGTCCGTCGCAGAACGCAGACCCTTCACCAGCACCTTCGCGCCACGCTCCGCCGCGTACTCGGCAAGCAGCACGCCCGGCGGAATCGGCTCCACGCTCACGCCCTCAATGCCGAGCTCCTGCAGAGACTCACGCACCAGTTGCACGCGCTCCTCCAGGGAGAAACGGTACTTCTTGGAGCTATTGTGCGCCACGCCCACGATCACCTCGTCAAAGAGCTGAGCGGCGCGGGCAATGATTTCCAGGTGGCCGTGGTGCACGGGGTCAAAAGATCCGGGGCAGAGGGCAATCATGGCGGTCCCTTCACGAATAAATATCAGACGTTGGAATGAGTAGATGCGGGCGAGCGCAGGCTGAGGCGGAAAGATGAGGCAGCGATCTTAGGCTGCGAGCTCTTCAGCGTCCTCGCCGGATTCGTTGCCGGGCTCGTCGCCCGCCTGTTCCTCCACCTCGTCAGGCTCCACGTAGTAGAGAACCGTCTCGCCGTGCTGACGGGTCGAAAAACAGTACAGGCCCTCGCCCCACACCGGCTCCGCATCACGCGAAGAACGCTCCACCACGACCACGGCGCCCTCGGCAAGCTTGGGGGTGAGCGCCTCCAGTAGCTCGGTGACCTGCTCATTCGGCATGGCGTAGGGCGGGTCAACAAACACCAGATCCCACGGACCGGAGGCGGACTTCACATAGGTCAGCGCCTGAGACTGCTGCACGCGCGCCGCAGAACCGGCAGCGTTAGAAGAACCAGAGCCAGCGCGGCCCATCGCCTTCTCCACCGCGGCAACGTTCTTGCGAATCACCGCAACAGCCTTCGGGTAGGTGTCCAGCAGAGTCACGGAGGCCGCACCGCGCGATAGCGCCTCACAGCCCAGCGCGCCCGAGCCGCCAAAGGCGTCCAGCACGCGGGCGCCACGAATAATGTCGTAGCTCTCCAGCTTGGAGAAGAGGGATTCCTTCACCCGGTCGGTGGTGGGGCGAGTATTATCCCCCGGAACCGAGGCAAGGCGAACGCCTCCGGCGGCACCGGAAATAATACGGCTCATAGGGTCTCTCCTCTTAACTAGTGCGGTGTGTTCAAGTCACGGTTTCAGCGGGTGGTGGGTAGGGCGGGCGGCGTGTTCTGCCCCGTTGGGCACTTATCCCCTGCCGAGGAACGCCTCACGGTCAGCGTCCAGGGCACGGTCAATCGTACGCGCCAGCGACGGATGCTTAGCCAGCGTCGGGTCCTTCTCCACCACCGAGCGGGCATCCTCGCGGGCACGCTCAATAATGTCAGCATCGGCAAGCGCCCGCAAGAAGCGCAGGGTGCTCTTCGAGCCCGATTGTGCAGCACCCAGAATATCACCCTCGCGGCGCTGCGCCAGGTCGATGCGAGAGAGTTCAAAGCCGTCCGTGGTGGAGGCGACCGCGTCCAGGCGCTCGCGGGACACGCCGCCCTCCTCCTGACGGGTCACCAGCAGGCAGGTGCCCGCGTAGCCGCCGCGGCCCACACGACCGCGCAGCTGGTGCAGGCCCGAGATGCCGAAGCGGTCGGCGTCCATGATGATCATGAGCGTGGCGTTCGGGACGTTCACGCCCACCTCAATGACGGTGGTGCTGATGAGCAGGTCAATTTCGCCGCGCTCGAAAGCGGTCATGACGGCGGTTTTCTCAGTCGGGTCCATGCGGCCGTGCAGGGTGCCGATACGCACGCCGACGAGGGCGTCCTCTGCGCTCAGGTAGGAGTACATTGAGGCGACCGAGGTCAGCTGAACCTTGCCGTCGCTGCTGGCGTTACCGCCCTGACCGAAATAGCCCTGGGCCGAGTTGCCCGCGCCGGTTCCCGCACCGTTTAGGCTGGATGCGCCAAAGAACGCGGCGCCCTCCTCCAGGCTGTCGCCCTCCTCCCCAATTTTGGGTACGACAACATACACCTGGTGGCCCGCGTCGATTTCTTCGCGGGCGCGCCTCCACAGCCGGGACGCCCAGGCGGGCTTCTCGGCGAGGGGCACCACGTGCGTTGAAATTTTCTGGCGGCCCGCGGGCAGGGTGTCGAGCACGGACACGTCCAGGTCACCGAACACGGTCATGGCGACGGTACGCGGAATGGGCGTTGCGGTCATGACCAGGCGGTGCGGCAGGGCGCCGTCGGTGCCGCGCAGGCTGTCGCGCTGCTCCACACCGAAGCGGTGCTGCTCGTCCACGACGACCAGACCCAAATCGTGGAAGCTCACCTCATCGGAGAGCAGTGCGTGGGTACCAATCACAATCTGGGCGGTGCCGTCGGCGAGCTCCTGCAGAACCTTGCGCTTGGCGCGGGTACCCATGGAGGCGGTCAGCAGGCGCACACGCACACGGCGGGGTTCCTCCCCGCTCCCCGCGGGGATTCCCTCAGCAGAACCGGCGGTAGAATCGTCAGCTGAATCGTCAGCATCAGAGTCTTCGGGCGTAGCCATATCCCCCAGAATGTCCAGCACCGAACGCAAATGCTGCTCGGCAAGCACCTCGGTCGGGGCGAGCATCGCGGACTGGCCACCCGCATCGGCAACCTGCAGCATGGCGCGCAGAGCCACCACGGTTTTACCGGAACCCACATCACCCTGCAACAGGCGGTTCATGGGCGATTCGCTCGACAGATCCGCGGCAATCTCAGCGCCTACCTTCTGCTGCCCCTCGGTCAGCTCGTAGGGCAGGACCTTCAGCAGCTGATCGGCGAGTCCGCCCTCCACGGCGGGGCGCGGCTGGGTCAGGTGCGCGGCACGCGCCGAATGCAGGCGAGCGAGCGCGCTCTGCAGCACGAATGCCTCGCGGTAACGCATCTGCGCCTGCGCGGCACGCCAGGTGTCCTCCGAGTCGGGGGTGTGCAGGGCGCGGTACGTCCACTCCAGCGAGGGCACCTTGCGGGCGCGACGAATCGTGTAGGGCACCGGGTCTTCGAGTTCTTTGAGTGGCACCTTTTCGAGCAGCTGCACCATGTAGCCGCTGATGCGGTCGGTGGGCAGCTTCGCGGGGGCGCGGTAGACAGGCACGGGGGCGGTGGCGGCGTCGGTGACGTCCGCGCCGGAGGCATCCTTTGAGAGCAGGGCGTAGTGCGGGTTGGTGAGGGTGTATTCGCCGCGGTAGCTGCCGACCCTGCCGGAGAACATCATGGTTTCGCCCTCGCGGATTTCGCGGGCGGCGGTCCAGGCGTTGAAGAAGGAGAGTTTCATCTGCGAGCCAATGAGCACGCCCGCGCCGGGGTTCGTCATGCTGGGTGCGGGCACGCCAAAGAGGCCTCCCTGCGCGAAACTATCCTGCGCAAAGCTGTCCTGGCCAAATGAATCTTGGCCGTAGCTGTCTGCGTAGCCGCTGTAGGAGGCGGGTTGCGCTCCCCTGCCCTGTGCCGGGTTCTGGGTAGCGGGGTTCTGCGTGGCAGGGTTGTGCGCACCGAAGTTGTGCGTAGAATGAGCGAGCGCATTGATGCGCGGGTTGTGCATCCCGGTCGCCTGCCAGATCTGCGCGGGCGCGCCGGATGCACCGGGGCGGTTAGCGCGCCCGGGCACCACGGATACAGGACCACCGGCACCAAAACCACCCGCCCCAAAGCCAGCGGCACCAAAACCGGCGGGTGCCTCCTGCCCGGTGGCGTCGGAGAGCCGGTCGGTGATGGTCACTTCCGTGATTTTGCCGCGGCGCGCCGCCATGGTTCGGGTACTCACGTGCACCACGCGGGCGATGATGGTGACGTCCTGACCCTCAACGAGTTCGGCGAAGGAGCTGAGCTCACCGCGCGGCAGGTACTTGCGCGGGAAGTATTCGAGCATCTGCCCGACGGTGTGCAGGTCCAGGTGCGTGGAGATTGCCTTGGCGCTGGGCGCGGGAAGGTACTTTTTGAGCGGCGCATTTTCGATGCGGTCTTCGGAGGCGTAGCGCGCCAGGGCGCGGCTCTTAGCCTCCGCGGCAGCTGATGCGGGCTTCGCAGCCGCAACTTTCTCGGCCGCAACCTTCTCAGTAGTTGCCTTCTTCGCGGAAGCCTTCTGTACAGGTTCCTTCTGTGCGGGAGCCTTCTTTGCAGGGCTTTTCGGTGCGTCGGTTTTCGGCGCGGCGGCCTTGGAATCAGCGCTCTTCGTCACCGAGGCTTTGGAAGCGGGAGCTTTCTTCGCGGGCGCAGGCTTCTTCGTTGCTACCTTTGTGGTCGCGGACTTATCAGCTTCTACCTCGGGCGTGCTCTTCTTCGGCGCAGGCTTCTGCTCGGCCTCTTCGCTCGCTTTCGTTACCTTCTGCGGGCGCGCCGAAGTAGCCCGCGCGGTGGTTTCGCTCTCCTGCGGGCTCGGCTTGTTCTGAGCTAGTTCCTTCTGAACTGTTTTCTTCTGAGTCGGATTCTTCCGCGCGGGTGCTTTCCAAGCCGGTGCCTCCGGCTGAGTTGCCTGCCGCGCCGCCAACGCAATATCGACCAGCTCGTAGATAGCGTCGTCGGTCATGGTGTGTGCGGCGGGACCCAGCGAATGTTTGAGCGTCTTGAGCGCCTTACGGTAGGGTGCGCTGGCGCGCTGTGCTGCGCGTTCGCTCAGCTCAGCGCGGCTCACCTCGCCTCGGGCGTAGGCGGCAAGATCACGCACGGTCAGCTCGGCGGTGGTGCGGAGCTGCTCATCGCTCAGTAGCGGCGCATCCTGTGTTGCCTGCTGAGCTCGGGTCGCAGAAGCAGTACAGGTAGGCTCGACAACCGTTGAATCTACGGGCTCGCCCTGCGCTGTCTCAACCTTCGCAGGCTTGGTCTGCGAAGCCTTGCTCTTCGTAGCCTCAGCCGTTGCACTTTTAGCCGACGCAGTTTTGACCGGCACACTCTTGTTGGGCGCAGGCTCAGGAAGCCCCAAGTCCAGGGCTTCCTGCTGCGGGTTCACGGAACGTCGGGCGGGGCTCATGCGCCGCCCTCCGCACCGCACGCGTGGTCGGCGTGGTGGCCGTCCGCGAGGGAGGAAATACGCTCATCCGACCACTGACCGTAGCCCATAATCAGCTCGCGGGCGGGGTCAATTTCGGGAACGTGCACGTGCAGCGCCCAGAGTCCAGCCGCCATGTCCAGGGGCGTAATGAGCAGGCTGTCGCCCATGGCTTCAAGTTCGGGGCGCAGCTGCGCCAGGGCGAGGGGCTCGCAGGTCAGTGTGCCCATGAGCTCCCAGCCGGCCTGCCCCGCATGTTCTGCGTGCTCACCTTCTACATGTTCGACAGGTTCAGAGCCAGCCCGCGCCGTATCCACAGCTGAGGGCGCGCGCAGCATGGACTCCACCTGCGCCTCGCTCAGGGTTGCTCCCTCCCAGCGCGGGTTGGAGTGCACCACGGCAAGGTAGAAGCCGAGCGCGCCGGCATCCACGAAACCGGCAAGCTCGGGTGAGGGCGGGAACTGCGCGGTACGTTCCAGGGCGGCACGCATCAGCGCACGTCGACGCTCTTTCAGCGCCCCATCAGCGGCTTCTGCGTCCTGCGATGCATCGTAGTGTGCGTCCAGGCGGGCAAGCTCCACCATGACCGACAGCATCGTGGAGGGCACCATCTGCTCCCCCACGCTGGCGCGAATACGCTCAGCCGCGAAGGCCATCGCGCGCGCCTCCGCGTGGGCGTACTCCAGCTTCACTTCGCGATGCTTCGGCAGGGATCCGCGAGCAATAACGCGCTCGTAGTCTGTCTCCAGGGCGCGCACGAGCGGCAGCTCATCGGCTGCGTCGCCGAGCTCCCGAGCGAGGTTTCCGGGCAGGAACCAGTAGCTGCGCACTGCCTCCAGCGCCCAGGCGCAGAGCAGGGTACCGGAGTTGCCGCGCGCCACGCGGGATGCGCGCATAATCGCGTGCTCGTAGATGCCGCCCAGCTGAATCCACAGGTGGGCGAGGGTTTCCTCTTCGGAGGCGCCCGCCGCCTCAGGCGCGTACGTGCCCTCCCCACCAGGATTTTCGTCAGCGGGAAGAACCTCGCTGGGCAAAATCTCGCCGGGCAAAGCATCACCGGGCAGAACCTGCTCCATGCCCCGCTCGAACTCTTCGGTCAGGGTCAGCAGGGTGTGGGCGATATTGGAGCCGGTGTCCTTATCGGGCACGGGGAACCCGTTGAGTTCGTTGAGCGCCTCACGGTAGCGTTCGATGGTGGTGCGGGCGGCGGTGGACCACGCTACGCCGAAGCGGTAGGCGCGCACGCAGGCGCGGCGGTAGATCTCGCGCTCTTCGGTGCGCTGGTTCTGTTCTGCGTTCACGCTACCCTCCTTATCAGCTTTGCGTGGTTCTCGGCTAGTTCCTGACTGATTTCCCGGTCATTTCCCGACCGATTTCTCAGCGCCCATGGTACGGGCAGAATCCAGCCTATTTCGTACTTCTATTCTAAGCAATTTCGGTTAAATGTACGGTATTGCCCGCCGCCCATCCCGCGGGATGAAAGCACAGACGGAACACAAACCGCCCGCACCTCGCGGCGCTCGGTGACTTGCGGTACTGGGTCAAGCTTCTACGCGGAAGCTCCGTAGTGTTCCCAGCCCATGCCGTCCAGGGAGCGGCCGTCCATCACGACCGCCGCGCCGGTCACCGCATTGTGGCGGCGTTCGGCACCGTAAAGCTCGGCGCTCAGACCGCGCTCCGGGGCGTCCGCAACGCAGGTACCCAGGGGCACGAACTCTTCGGGCACCTCACCGGGGAAGGTCGCCAGCAGGCCGTGGTCTTCTCCACCGACCAGCACGAAGGTGCGCGCCAGGGATGCGGGGCTCTCCCCCGCCTCGTTGCGCTCACCAATCGCCAGCAGCAGGCGCGCCAGCGGTAGCAGCGGCTCGGCGAACGCATCCACGGCGGCGCGGTCGAGGCGCATCTGCACCCCGGAGGCAGCGGCGACTCGTCCAGCGTCCTTGACGAGTCCGTCGGAAAGATCCAGCATGGAGCTTGCCTGATGCTGGCGTGCCACCTCGCCGGCGGGGATGGGACTGACCGGGTGGTGTTGCGAGTCGACGGCGCGCTCGCAGACCGCAATCATGTGCGCGGCGTCTTCGGGGCTGAGGGTGCGGGCAAGCTCGATAAGACCCTCGGGAAGAACGCCACCAGGAAGAGCGCCAGTACCTTCAGCCTGCTTCTCAGTATGCTTTTGAGCCCACGCCCGGCTCACCGCCTCCAGCGCCGCCTCAGCATCTTGACCTGCGGCAATGGCACGCAGCAGTGCCATGGCGGGCAGGGAGAGCGGGTTGAGCAGCAGGCGCAGACCGGCATCGGACCAGGCGGTACGTCCCGCCAGGGCAATAGTGTCACCGGGGCGTGCGCCGGAGCGTAACACGGCGCGGTCCGTGTAGCCGAGGGCGGTGACGGTCACCGACATTTCGGTGGAGTCGCCAATATCGCCGCCGCCAATCACGCATTCGGTAGCTCCGCAGGCGTTGATTCCGTCTACAATGCCGTGGGCGAAGCCATCGATCCAGCCGTAAGGAGTGCTACCGGGCAGGCTCAAGGAGATGAAGAGGCTCACCGGGCGTGCGCCCATGGCGGCAACGTCGGCAAGGTTCTGGGTCGCGGCTTTGCGCCCCACATCGTAGCCGCTACTGCGGGCGGGTTCCAGAATGAACTCGCCGGCCTCACCCGCACGTGCGATACCGCCGGGCCACAGGTTCATGAAGTCCTGGTCCTCAACGAGAGTGTCGGTGGTGACCACGGTACGCTGACCGGGCGCGGGCGCGGCGAGGACGGCACAGTCGTCACCGGGACCCACATCGAGGGGCTCAATGTGCCCCGCCTGACGTGCCGTAGCGGCAACCTGCTCATTGTGGGCGTTGATAATCGGCATGAAGGCGCGCAGAACGCGGGACTCCCCCAGCTTTGAGAGAGGTGTCTCTCGCATGGGGTTGTCCCGCGTTTCGCTAAAAGTCTGAGGATTCACATCCTCTATTATCGCGTATTCTTACGCGTTATGTTCGCCTTATGCTCCGCGGCTGAAGTAGCGGATCGCCAGAGCAATCAGCACCAGACCGATGAGCGAGAAGAGAATCAGCGGTGCAATGCCGGAAAGTCCGGAATCGTCCGCATCCGCATTCTTCACGGCCTGTTCCTGAGCGGCGTTCGCACCATCAGCCTTTGTCACACTCTTTGCGGAGCGGCTGGCGCTAGCCGAGGTGGAGGAGCTGGGCGACTTCGAAGCCGATACCGAGCTTAAGGAGCTCGAGGGGCTTACCTCCTGGGAGTGGTCCTCTTCGGTCTTATTGCGCGAGAGGTATCCAGCAACCCAGTCTGCCGCGCCCGGGATGGAGTCATTCGAGCCGTTATTGGCTGCGATTCGTCCGAGGGTGGTGCCGCCAGAACGCAACGGATCGTCCTCGTTGTCATCAAGCCTGTCATTCGGTGCCTTGGTGCTCGGTGAAGAGCTTGAAGATCCCGATGAGGAGCTTGAGGATTCGGAGGATTTGCCCGGTCGCGGAAGCTCGATGGAGATGACGACATCTTCCCCCGAGGTTTCCTGACGGTTTCCAGGGACGGTCACCGGGTTGTTCGCCGGAGGAATCGGGGCAACAGGCTCAGTCTCAATCGGGGTAAGGGTCTTGGCGTCTGAGCTGTCCTTGGTGTCCTCTACCGGAGCTACGGGAACTACCGGAATCACGGGGATTTCTGCATCCTTAGTGGGTTCCTTGGAGGGTTCCTGAGTCGGCGCGGGCACTACCGGAGCCTGAGTCGGCTCCTCGGAGGGTGCTTCGCTCGGTTCCTTGCTCGGTTCCTGAGTCGGCTCGGGAGTTACGTCCTTGGTCGGCTCGGGAGTGGGTTCCGGATTCGGTTCCGGGGTTACGTCCTTAGTCGGCTCAGGAGTGGGTTCCGGAGTAGG
>ERZ772942.254-NODE-254-length-23443-cov-6.170173_pt1 | contig 23443 bp, 23 predicted proteins | sample MGYA00511135_ERZ772942 | MGnify/ENA primary metagenome ERZ772942 (study PRJEB29015, sample SAMEA2738099) | human oral metagenome | biome: human oral; feature: human-associated habitat; material: saliva | place: China | collected 2265 ... | reverse complement strand
CGTAATCGACGGCTTGTGCGTCCGCATCGGCTCTATGCGCTGCCACAGCCAAGCCATCACCCTGAAGCTGAAAAAAGACCTGCCCGTTTCCGAAATCGAAGCGATTTTGGCAGGCGCGAACGACTGGGTGAAAGTCATCCCCAACGAAAAAGAAGCCAGCATCCACGAGCTGACGCCCGCCAAAGTCACCGGCACGCTGTCCGTCCCCGTCGGACGCATCCGCAAACTGGGCATGGGCGGCGAATACATCAGCGCGTTCACCGTCGGCGACCAGCTGTTGTGGGGCGCAGCCGAACCCCTGCGCCGCGTGTTGCGTATTGTGTTGGGCAGTTTGTAAGACTGATTGGTATCAGGTAGAGAAAAGGTCGTCTGAAAACCTATTGATAGGTTTTCAGACGACCTTATTTATTTAAGGCTGAACGGTTGGGGCTGGTGTAGTTTGGACTTTTTTCGCACCGAATGTGCCTACTGAGCGTTCATAATCGTAGTAAACGCCGGCAATTTCGGCTGCGACAGGTCCGTAGAAGCCGCCTTTGACTTCCAACATGTCTGGGGAGAAGGGTTTGGAACTGTTGTCGGTCGCGAAAGTGTTTCCCGTGATCTTGGCAGTAAATTCGCCGCCGATATCTCCTTTGAGCGTTTTTTCGCCGAAATCTGCCCAAAATTTATGCCCGCTTCCTTCATATACGGCAGAACCGCTCAAGGGCATATCTGTCGTGGCGTATCCTTGGACGAAATGCAGGTGTTTGTGTTCGGCGGGATCCCATCCCAGTGCTTTTAATTCACTTTCTGCATAGCGGCAGTCTTCATCGCCAGATTCGCAGCCTTTGGCTGTCGGATAATAATATTCGCCATGTACGGCGTATTTCAAATCTGTCATCACGGTTTTGCGGATGACTTGACCATATTCATTGCTATCGGTTGTATTTATTTCTCCGCCAAGCACTGCGCTGTCAGGAAATAATTTGATTTTTTCGCCATCGACAACCAAGGTGTATAAATTATCGCTCTTGCCGATTTCTCTAGGACCGGTGCCATAGTAATCTCTATAGGGAGGAACTTCATAGGTGCGTGGTTCATCGTATTCGACGGCAATGCTGCTGATTTCTTTGCTGGTGTTTTCTGTTGGTTGGGTGGGAGTGGCAGGGGGGATGACAACGGGCGGCGTAATGGGTTTGTCGTTCGGTTGGGGCTTGTTTTCTGCCGTGGTATTTTCTTTGTTTTCAGACGACGTGTTTTGAGGTGGTTCGGCGGGTTTGTTGTCAGCCGTTGTATTATCTGATGGTTCGGCGGGTTTGTTGTCAGCCGTTGTATTGTCTGATGGTTCGGCGGGTTTGTTATCAGCCGTTGTATTGCCTGATGGCTCCGCGGGTTTGTTTTCTGCGGGTTTGCTTCCGTTTTCGGGTACGGTCGGGGTCGGGCTTGTTGAGGGCGTTTGTCCGCTGCTGCCGCAGGCTGATAAAGCCAAGGCAATGATTAGGGCAGGGCATACGCGTGTGAACAATGAGTTCATTATTGTCTCCTATTAAGATGGTTTCCGCATGTAAGAACAGTTGCGGAAATGATTATATCTTTTCAATATTATTTTGCTAAGTGGGTAGGTCGCGGGGTAACTTGTGATGAAGGCACAAATGATGCCTCAAAGGTCGTCTGAACGTCCTTTCAGACGACCCCTTCCTACATTTTCAGCTAAAATACGCGCCATTAAAGGACAAAGCCATGATGACGCCCGAAACCCAGAAACAGCTCAAAATTACCGACGTTTCCGCCAAGAAGCTCGACAAACTCAACCTCAACACTGCATGGGATTTGGTTTTGCATCTGCCGCTGCGTTACGAGGACGAGACGCACATCATGCCGATTAAGGATGCGCCGATCGGCGTGCCGTGTCAGGTTGAGGGCGAGGTCATCCATCAGGAAGTAACGTTCAAACCGCGCAAGCAGCTGATTGTCCAAATCGCCGACGGTTCCGGCAGCGTCCTTTTTCTGCGCTTCATACACTTTTACGCCAGCCATCAGAAGCAGATGGCGGTCGGCAAACGCATCCGCGCCGTGGGCGAAATCAAACACGGGTTTCACGGCGACGAGATGATTCATCCCAAAATCCGCGATGCCGAGGGCAGCGGTTTGGCGGAAAGCCTCACGCCCGTCTATCCGACCGTAAACGGCTTGAACCAGCCCACTTTGCGCCGCATCATTCAGACGGCGTTGGACGTTACGCCGCTGCACGACACGCTGCCCGATGCCTTATTGGGTCGTCTGAAACTGCCGCACCTCGCCGAAAGCCTGCGCCTTTTGCATTCGCCGCCGCCGAGTTTCACCATCCACCAGCTTTCCGACGGCGCGTTGCCAGCATGGCAGCGGCTCAAATTCGACGAACTTTTGGCGCAACAGCTTTCCATGCGGCTGGCGCGGCAGAAGCGCGTCAGCGGTACGGCGGCGGCATTGGGCGGCGACGGCACATTGACCCAAGCTCTGCGCCACGCCTTGCCGTTTGCCCTGACCGATGCGCAAGAAAGAGTCGTGTCCGAAATCTGCCGCGACATGGCGCAAACCCACCCCATGCACCGCCTGCTGCAAGGCGATGTCGGCAGCGGCAAAACCATTGTGGCTGCCTTGTCTGCTTTGACCGCCATTGAATCCGGCGCGCAGGTGGCTGTAATGGCGCCGACCGAAATCCTTGCCGAACAGCATTTCATCAAGTTCAAACAATGGCTTGAACCTTTAGGACTCGAAGTCGTCTGGCTCTCCGGCAGCCAGCGCAAAAAAGCCAAAGATGAAGCCAAAGCCAAACTCGCCGACGGTACCGTCAAAATCGCCGTCGGCACGCACGCCCTGTTTTCAGACGACGTCGAGTTTCAAAATCTGGGCTTGGTGATTGTGGACGAACAACACCGCTTCGGCGTCGCCCAACGCCTTGCACTCAAAAACAAAGGGCGCGACGTCCATCAGTTGATGATGTCCGCCACCCCCATCCCGCGCACGCTCGCCATGAGTTTCTTCGCCGACTTGGACGTGTCCGTCATCGACGAATTGCCGCCCGGGCGCACCCCGATTAAAACCCGCCTCGTCAACAACGTCCGCCGCGCCGAAGTCGAAGGCTTCGTCCTCAACATCTGCCGCAAAGGGCAGCAGGCATACTGGGTCTGCCCGCTGATTGAAGAAAGCGAAACCCTGCAACTGCAAACCGCCACCGAAACCCTAGAGCAGCTTCAGGCAGCCTTGCCCGAACTCAACATCGGCTTGGTACATGGGCGCATGAAAGCCGCCGAAAAAGCCGAAGTCATGGCGGAGTTTGCCGCAGGCCGTCTGAACGTCTTGGTCGCCACCACCGTCATCGAAGTCGGCGTAGATGTGCCCAACGCCGCCCTGATGGTGATCGAACACGCCGAGCGCATGGGCTTGGCGCAGCTGCACCAATTACGCGGACGGGTAGGGCGCGGCGCGGCAGAAAGCGTGTGCGTCCTCCTGTTTGCCGAACCCTTGAGCGAACTTGCCAAAGCGCGGCTGAAAGTCATCTACGAACACACCGACGGCTTCGAAATCGCCCGCCAAGACCTCAACATCCGCGGCCCCGGCGAGTTTCTCGGCGCGCGCCAAAGCGGCGTCCCCATGTTGCGCTTCGCCAACCTCGAAGAAGACCTGCACCTCTTGGAACAAGCGCGCGAAATCGCCCCCTTGCTGATTGAACAAAACCCTGAAATCGTCGAAGCGCATCTGGCAAGGTGGCTTGCCAGCAGGGAAGGGTATTTGGGCGTGTGAGGTTGTCTGAAAAACAATCCCGCCATTTTTCCCTGATGCGCCGTCATTCCCGCGCAGGCGGGAATCCAGACCCCTGATTTTCAGAAAAATTCAACGATTACATTAGCGTAGGCTTTATCCACGGATATGGTTTACGACAATATCGGTGCTGCCGGTCTCTATATATTCTCGCGGGCAAAGCCCACGCTACGTCAGCCGCTTTCAGACACCCGCGAGTCGTCTGAAAAAACAGTTCCCACATCCCTGCCAACCGTGCCGTCATTCCCGCGAAGGCGGGAATCCAGACCTTCGGCTTTCAGAAATATTCAACGATCACCGTAGCGTGGACTTTGCCTACGGATATGGTTTACGACAATATCGGTTGCGGCGGGTCTCTTATATATTCTCGCGGGCAAAGCCCACGCTACGGCAGCTGCTTTCAGACACCCGCGAGTCGTCTGAAAAAACAGTTCCCACATCCCTGCCTGCTACACCGTCATTCCCGCGTAGGCGGGAATCCAGACCTTTGGCTTTCAGAAATATTCAACGATGGACGTAGCGTGGACTTTGCCTACGGATATGGTTTACGACAATATCAGTTGCGGAGGGTCTCTTATATATTTTCGCGGGCAAAGCCCACGCTACGTCAGTCTCTTGAAGATATCCGTAAGTCGTCTGAAAAAACAGTTCCACATCCCTGCCTACTTTTCCGTCATTCCCGCGCAGGCGGGAATCCAGACCTCTGATTTTCAGAAATATTCAACGATTACCGCAGTATGGGCTTTGCCCACGGATGCGGTTTGCAGAAATATTGGTCTTGGCAGGGCGTTTATGTTTTACCGGCGAAATCCGCCATATTTTCAGACGACGGTTTTAGTCAAATTAAACGTTCAAAAATAAACTAAATATCTATAATTCGATTTTGAAAATGACCGTTTATCCGAATTAAAATCCGTCTATCAAATTTGTATAAAAAAATAACATAAAATCATCATATTAAAAATATATAAAACTTCAAAATACCGCTTATCTAAAAACGATACCGCTTATCAAATCCATTTCAATATTATTAAAATAGGTATGAAAGTGACGAAATGCGTCATATGACATAAAACGTTTCCCTTTTCTTCTCAAAAATGACAAAACACGTCATATCCCCCCAGAAAATCCCACGTCATAAAAAAGCCCAAATCTGCCCGAAAAATCCTTCAAAACAAATTTAAACCTATTAAAAACATAAAATTACAAAATATTTTCACAAAAAATCCAAAAAAATCCAGACTTGGCACATCCCCTGCTTGATACATTACGTCCGGCAAGGGAAACGAAGCAACGAAGCAACGAAGCCCGAACCGGGAAGCTGTATATTCCTTCTACTTGATGGTTTTACTCATAAACAAGCAGAGCCAAACACATTACGGATTTTTTAACAACAAACATTTTTATTCACAACACTTTTTAAACTGGAGTTTATTAAATGAAAGCAATCCAAAAAGGTTTCACCCTGATCGAATTGATGATCGTTGTAGCAATTATCGGTATCCTGGCTGCTATCGCCCTGCCGGCTTACCAAGACTACACCGCTCGCGCCAAAGTATCTGAAGTTGTATTGGCTGCTTCCCAATGCCGTACCGCAATTACCGAAGCTTCTCAAACCGGTTTTGCTGCTACTCCTACTGCCGCTAATAGCTTCGGTTGTGGTGAAGAAGGTACTCCTAATGCAACTTCTACTCAATACGTCAAAGGGGTTTCTACTGATGTAAATGGTGTAATTACTGTTACAGCACAAAACATCAGTCAGTTGAAAGATGGTAAAGTTGAAAACAACAAATTGACCTTTACTCCTTATTCTGATGTTGGTTTAAGCACCGCGATGAAAGCTGAAGACTTTAACCGCGCATCTTTGATTAACGGTGGTATCAAAGGTTGGAAATGTGCCGCTGCTGGTACAAATGGTATCCAAGCCAAATACCTGCCTGCTTCTTGCCGCTAATTCGCGCTTGAATAGCAAACCCCGCCTTCGGGCGGGGTTTTGACGTAGGTCGGATACTTGTATCCGACAAAAAGGCCGATGTCCACACATTGAGAAAATTCGGAAATGATTGAAATGTCGGATTCGAGAATCCGACCCACATGGATTGTTCGGTTTTGACGTCGGTCGGATACGTGTATCCGACAAAAGAAACGATGTTCACACCTTGCAAAAATTCGGGAATGATTGAAATGTCGGATTCGAGAACCCGACCTACATTAATTGTTCGGTTTCGACGTAGGTCGGATACTGGTATCCGACAAAAAAAACCGATGTTCACATATTGCGAAAATTCGGGAATGGTTGGAATGTCGGATTCAAGAATCCGACCTACATGGATTGTTCGGTTTCGACGTAGGTCGGATACTTGTATCCGACAAAAATCTTTCTGAAAAAAAAATCTAATTGAAAAAAGGGAATTCATGCGATACCGACGCTTTTATCAAACGGGCGGTACTTACTTTTTTACGGTGGTTACTGATAAACGACAAAAAATCCTGACTGATGAAACGGTGCGTTCGGCCTTACGGCAGGCGGTAATGACGGTTCGGGAGCGGTATCCGTTTGAAATTGAGGCATGGGTGCTGATGCCCGACCATCTTCATACGATTTGGCATCTTCCTGAGAATGATGCGGCTTATTCGGAACGTTGGCGGCAAATTAAACGCTACAGCCAATATTTGATTGGAAGAGAATGTCAGCTTTGGCAAAAAAGGTTTTGGGAACATACCATTCGTGATGAAACGGACTTTATCCATCATTTCAATTATCTACATTTTAATCCCGTAAAGCATGGCTATGTCGAGCAGGTTTCCGATTGGCCGTTTTCTACTTTTCACCGTTATGTGAAACAGGGGATTTACCCAAAGCACTGGGGTGGAAGCAATGTGGATTTCAGCATTAAATATGATGGGTAAGTCGGATACTCGTATCCGACAAACGTTTTATGTTTTACCGCTTTTGATTATGGCGGAAATGTTTGAAAATGTCGGATTCAAGAATCCGACTTACAGAATTACTTTTATTTTTAAGGTCGTCGAAAAACATCAACTACACACGTTAGGAACGAAATGAAACCGTCTTCAACACAGGGTTTTACATTAATCGAACTTATGGTTGTTGTCGCTATTATCGGCATTATCGCCGCTATCGCACTACCGGCTTATCATGCTTATACCATTCGAGCCAAAGTCAGCGAGGGCTTGTTGATGATGACACAGTGCCGCGAAGCCGTTACCGAGGCCTCTATGTCGGGGTTTATCGACGCGCCTTCTGCCAATAACGGGTTTAGTTGTGGTAATACAGGTTCAACCCATCTGACCTTTAATGTCGATACGGATGAAAATGGTAAAATCACCGCCATCATGCACAATATCCCCGAACTGGGAGAGCATAATAAGGTTGAACTGATTCCCTATACCGATGCGGAATTGACTACTCCGGCAACCAGTAAAGATTTTATGCGGGCAACAGCAAAAGAAGTACGCGGCTGGAAATGTTCCGCTCCGGCTGTCAACGGTATTTCGGCTATTTATCTACCGTCAAGCTGCCGTTAGAAATGTAGTGTGTAGATTGAATTAGCAGCCACAATATAGTGTGGACTTTGTCTATAAAGATATTTTTAGTGAAGAGGTCGTCTGAAAAGCGTTTTCAGACGACCTTTGTCATTTAAGGCTTATTTCCAAACCAAGAGTGCGTGGTTGCGTTTGCCGCGCCGTACGATGGTGTATTTGCCGAAGCGTTTGTGCGCGTCGGTCAGCAGATAGGCATCATCGGGGCGTTCGGCGGCATGGTTCGGGTTGTTCGATTCGGCGGCTTGGCCGTTGAGCAATACCGCTTTGCTGTTCACAAAACCGCGCGCTTCTTTGTTGGACGAGGCTAAGCCGGTTTTGACCAAGGCTTCGACGACGTTGAGGTCGTCTGAAACTTCAAATGCGGGCAGGCCGTCGAGGGCGAGCTGTTCGAAGTCGCTTTCGGTGAGATGACTTTGGTCTTCGGCAAACAGGCTTTCGGAAATGCGCTGCGCGGCTTGCAGGGCGGCTGCGCCGTGAATCAGGCGGGTCATTTCTTCGGCGAGGATGCGTTGCGCTTCGGGCTTGGTGCCGCTGGCTTGGTCTTTCGCTTCGATGGCGTCGATTTCTTCGATAGACAGGAAGGTGAAGTATTTCAGGAATTTATACACATCGGCATCGGCCACTTTCAGCCAGAACTGGTAGAACTGATACGGCGAGGTTTTCTTCGCGTTCAGCCATACCGCGCCGCCTTCGGTTTTGCCGAATTTGGTGCCGTCGGATTTGGTGACCAGCGGCAGGGTCAGACCGAATACTTGTTTTTGGTTCAGACGGCGGGTCAGGTCGATACCAGCGGTGATGTTGCCCCATTGGTCGGAGCCGCCGATTTCCAAAACCGCGCCATGACGTTTGTTCAATTCGGCAAAGTCGTAGCCTTGCAGCAGAGAATAGGCGAACTCGGTAAAGGAAATGCCTACGTCGTCGCGCTCGATACGCTGTTTGACGGATTCTTTATTCAGCATGGCGTTGACGGAGAAATGCTTGCCGATATCGCGCAGGAAGTCGAGGCAGTTCATGCTGCCGAACCAGTCGGCATTGTTGGCCATAATGGCCGCGTTATCGCCGTCAAAGCTTAAAAAAGGGGTCAGTTGGTTGCGGATGCTTTCTACCCAGCCGGCAACGGTTTCGGCAGAATTCAAGCTGCGTTCGGCAGCTTTAAAGCTTGGGTCGCCAATCATGCCGGTCGCACCGCCCACCAAAGCAATCGGCGTATGGCCGGCTTGTTGGAAACGGCGCAATGCCAATACAGGCAGCAAGTGGCCGATGTGCAGGCTGTCGGCTGTCGGGTCAAAACCGCAATAGAGGGAAATTTTTTGTTCGTTTAGCAAAGCATCTAAGGCTTCGATGTCGGTAGTTTGCGCGATAAGGCCGCGCGATTGTAGGTCTTGGATGACGCTCATTGAGAATCTTTGTCCTTTCTCTTTTTTGCTTGATTCAGTAAATATTTTCCTTTTGGGGAGATGGAAGATGTTTTACTAAATTCATAGATTACCAAAGCGGGTAACAACAAATAAACAGAGTTTGCTGCTATTTGTAAAATAAAGATTGCATTTTGGAAGGCAGAAGTAATACTCATGCAAATAGTAACTTGCATAATGCCTAGTATAAGCACAGATTCATTCAAAGAAGCATATTTTTTATTATTCTGATACTTATTGAAACAGTATATTAATAGGCCGCAATTTATTAATAAGCAAAAGAAAATCCCAAGTTGTGCTCCTATACATGGTTTTGAAAGAAATTGTAAGTAGTCGTCAGTCAAACTTAGCATGAGCTCAATGGTTATTAATAAAAATGAGCCAATCAACATCCATAAGGATGTTGATTTTATTTCTCTAAATGATTTATGGCTTGAGATTGCTAAAAAAGCCAAAGAAATCAATATGAATGCTAATGATACACCAATGAATATTAGCAAAGAGTATGCTATGTAACTACTGGGCATGGTTTATACGTTAAACAGGAAGTGCATCACATCACCGTCTTGTACGACGTATTCTTTGCCTTCTACACGCATTTTGCCAGCTTCTTTGGCTTTTGCTTCGCCGCCTAAAGCGATGAAGTCTTCGTAGGAGATAACTTGGGCACGGATGAAGCCGCGTTCAAAGTCGGTGTGAATCACGCCGGCGGCTTGTGGCGCGGTGTCGCCTTTGTGGATGGTCCAAGCGCGGACTTCTTTGACACCGGCGGTGAAGTAGGTTTGCAGGCCCAAGAGGTCGTAGCCGGCACGAATCAGGCGGTTCAGGCCCGGTTCTTCCAAGCCCATTTCAGCGAGGAATTCAGCTTTCTCGTCGTCTTCCAATTCGGCGATTTCGCTTTCCATCGCGGCGCAGACGGCCACAACCGGCGCGTTTTCTTTTGCAGCCAATTCTTTCAGGCGGTCGAGGTGCGGATTGTTTTCAAAACCGTCTTCGGAAACGTTGCCGACGTACATAGCAGGTTTGGCAGTCAGCAAGAACAGCGGTTTGAGCATGGCGAGTTCTTCGGCGTCCAAACCGAAGGAGCGGACAGGCTTGCCTTCGTCCAAATGCGGCAGCAGTTTTTTGCACAGATCGACCAGTTTTTGCGCGTCTTTGTCGCCTGAGCGTGCGCGTTTTTCTTCGCGGACGATGGCTTTTTCGACGCTGGCCAAGTCGGCCAGTGCCAACTCGGTGCCGATGGTTTCGATGTCGGCAATCGGATCGACTTTGCCTGCAACGTGGACGATGTTGTCGTCGTCAAAGCAACGTACGACGTTAACAATTGCGTCAGTCTCGCGGATGTTGGCAAGGAACTGGTTGCCCAGGCCTTCGCCTTTGCTCGCTCCTGCAACCAAACCGGCGATGTCGACAAATTCGACGATGGCAGGCTGCATTTTTTGCGGATTGACGATTTTTGCCAATTCGGCCATACGCGGATCGGGGACTTCAACGATGCCGACGTTGGGTTCGATGGTACAGAAAGGATAATTTGCCGCTTCGATACCCGATTGGGTCAGCGCGTTAAAGAGGGTGGATTTGCCAACGTTGGGCAAACCGACGATGCCGCATTTCAAGCTCATTGTTTTTCCTGAAAAGATAAAAGTTTAACGGCGGATTATAGCATATTGTGGAGGTACTCAAAACAGCTGCAATGCTGGTGTGTTTTTATGATAAAAGGCCGTCTGAAAACTGTTTCAGACGGCCTTTTTCCGTACTGCCTTAACCGGTATTACGCAAACCTTGCGCTACGCCGTTGATGGTCAGGTGAACCATCAGCAGGGCGTGCGGATTATCGGGCTCTTTGCGCAGGCGTTTGAGCATGGCGACTTGCAGGCCGTTGAGGGCGTTCAGGTATGGAATCCTCAAGGCAAGCGAACGGGCGAGGCTGCGGTTGTCGCGTAGGAGCTCTTCGGTTTGCAGCAAGTCGAGCAGTGCTTTGCGGCTGCGTTGGTATTCTTCCTTGATCATGCCGAAGATGACTTTTGCTTTATCGGGCGATTCGCTCAAGCCGGCATAGTTTTCCGCCAAGGTGATGTCGGTTTTCGCCATCACTTGTTCCATGTTGGAGAGCATGGCTTGGAAGAACGGGTTGCTTTGGGCGTGCTCGCGCAGGGCGGCCAGTGTGTCGGGTTTGCCTTCGCACAAGGTTTCCACTGCGCTGCCGAAACCGTACCAAGCCGGCAGCATGAGGCGGTTTTGCATCCATGAGAATACCCACGGAATTGCACGTAAGTCTTGAATCCGCGCCAGGGTTTTGCGGCTGGCGGGACGGCTGCCGAGGTTGAGGGTGGCGATTTCCTGAATCGGGCTGGTTTGCAGGAAGTAGTCGATGAAGTCGGGGTGGGTAATCAGTTCGCGGTAGTATTTGAACGATACGTCCGACAAATCCTGCATCAGTTTGGCATCAGGGTCTTTTTTGTCCGGCAGGATGCTGGCTTCCAAAGTCGCGGCAACCAAGGTTTCCAAGTTGCGTTGGGCATTGCCCGGGTCGGCGTATTTGGCGGTAATGACTTCGCCTTGCTCGGTAATGCGGATTTGTCCGGCAACGCTGCCTGCAGGTTGCGCCAAAATAGCTTGGTAAGATGGGCCGCCGCCGCGACCTACGCTGCCGCCGCGGCCGTGGAACAGGCGCATGCGGACATCGTATTTTTTGAAGAGTTCGACCAAGCCCAACTCTGCCTGATACAGACACCATGAGCTGGTAACGTAGCCGCCGTCTTTGTTGGAGTCGGAGTAGCCGAGCATGATTTCTTGGATGTTGCCGCGGCTTTCGAGCAGGGCATCATACCAGTCGAGGCGGAACATGGTTTCCATGACCGGACAGGCGTTTTCGAGCGCTTCGATGGTTTCAAACAGAGGCACGATATTGATGCGGCTGTGCGGTTTGCCGTTTTCTACCACCAGCAGGCCGCTTTCTTTCAGCAGCAATGCCAAGGCGAGCAGGTCGCTGGGTTGTTCGCAGTTGGAAATAATGCTTTGTGTAACGGCATCTTCGCCAAATTCGTCTTTGATTTTGCGCGCTTCGTTGAAAATCGCCAGTTCGTGGCGGGTATGGTCGCTGTATGTGATGAACGGGCTGTACAGCGGACGTTGATGGCTCAATTCGCGCAACAGGGCGGCTTGTTTTTGCTCTTCGTTCAGGCTGTTGTAGTCTTCCAAGCCTGCGTGTTGGAAAAGCTCGGCGACCACATCGGCGTGTTTGCCTGCGTGTTGGCGCAGGTCGAGCGGCATCATGTGGAAGCCGAACACGGACACGCTGCGGATAATATTGGCCAGACGGCCTTCTGCCAGCAGTTGGCTGCCGTTTTCGTGGAGCGAGCGTTGCAGTTTTTTCAGGTCGTTGAGGAACTCTTCGACCGTGGCATAAGGCTCGAGGAAGCCGAATTTGCAGCCCATGCCCAAACCGAGTGAACGTGCCTTGCCTAAGGCGCGGGCCATGATGTAGGCGATGGCGCGGCGGTAGGGTTCTTCGGTACGGGCGATTTCTTCGTCAGGCGAGAGGGCGGCCAGTGCCATCACGTCGTCGTTGACTTTGACGCGGCGGATGGAGAGCGGCAATTCGCGGTAGAGTTTGTCGAGTTCGCCGCGATAGAAACGGAATACTGCGTCGGCATGCCGTCTGAACGCAAAACGCAAGGTTTCGGCAGAAACGAACGGGTTGCCGTCACGGTCGCCGCCTATCCAGCCGCCGATTTTAAGGATGTTCGGAACGCGGACGCCGGGATAGGCCGTCTGAAAATCGCGTTCCATTGTGCGGTAGAGCTTGGGCAGGGCTTCAAAGAAGCTCATTGGGAAGATGGATACACCGTTGTTAATTTCGTCGTTGACGCTAAGTTTGTGGCGGCGCGTTTCGCTGGTCTGCCACAGGCCCAAAAGCACGGTGTCGATTTCGCGGCGCAACTGAGCCAGTGCTTCGGGGTTGGTGCAGCGTTCGCGTTGCGGCAGCAGCGCGCGGATGCGACGGTTGAAGCTTAAGACGGTTTGGCGTTGCACTTCGGTCGGGTGCGCGGTCAAAACAGCGGTAACGACCGTGTTGTCCAGTTGTTGTTGCACCGCTTTACCGTTGACTTTTCCGGCTTTGAGCTTGCGCACGGTTTCCGTCAGGCTGCCTTCGGCGCTGTTGTGTCCGGCCTCTTCGTGGATTTGGCGGCGGCGTTCGTGGTGTACGTCTTCGGCGATGTTCAAAATCTGTGCGAACAGGCCGCAGGCTAAGGTTAAATCGTGGGTTTGTTGTTCGTCCAATTGCGGCAACACCTTCTCAATCAAGGCAGCGCTGTCGTCTGAAGTTGATAATAACTTAACGGTTTCGACCACCAAAGGCGACGCTTCCTCATGCAGCAGATTGAAAAGAGACTGTTTTAAAAATTCCGCATCCGCCGCTAGAGCGGCATCTTTAGGATTGTTTAAGATATGCAGTTGCATGATTTTTCTCTTATTTAAATGTTAATTTGGGTTTGTCCCGAATCCATTGTATAGCAAATTTTTGTAAACTGCCAATGCTGCCGTCCGATACATTTCAAACCGGAAAACGGCCGTCTGTATCCGCCGCGTGGTCGCTGTCTGTAAAATGCCGTAAAATATTGCCCATCAAAACAGAGGCGAGAAACCCATGATTGAATTTCCCAACCAGCCCGATTTTCCTGAGCAACATACCGCCGTCGCCGTCGGCACCGTCAACATGAGCCAGCAGGCGGTAAGGGTGTTGATAGAGAATGCCACCGAAAAGGCAAGTATCCTGACCATCGCCCGCGTTGCCGCCATTCAGAGCATCAAACAGACCGCCAACCTGATTCCGCTGCACCTGCCCGGCCGCATCATCGGCGTGCAGGTTGATTTCGATATTAACGTTGAGTTGGCCTGCCTGAAGGCCACGTTGACCGTCCAAGCGAACAGCAACGGCAGCATTGCCACCGAAGCCCTGACCGGCCTCAATTTGGCGCTCTTGAGCGTTTACGACATGATGAAAGACGTTGACCGCAATATGATGCTCAGCGGCATCCGCCTCGAATCCGAAACCAGCAGTGAAGGTCGTCCTTTCCTGTTTGACAACGCATACGAAAATATTAATTTCTAAACCACTCAGGCCGTCTGAACATTGGGTTTCAGACGGCCTTATTTATATGATGAACGATCAACAACTCCTGCGGTTCAGCCGCCATATCTTGCTTGATGAAATCGGTATCGAAGGCCAAGAAAAACTCTTGGCCGCCCATGTGCTTGTTGTCGGTTGCGGCGGGCTGGGTGCGGCGGCCTTGCCGTATCTTGCCGCCGCCGGTATCGGCCGCCTGACGATTGCCGATGCCGATACCATCGACGAGACCAACCTTCAACGCCAAATCACGTTTACCGAAGCCGACATCGGCAAAAACAAAGCTTTGGTCATGCAAGGCCGTCTGAAACAGATCAACAGCCAAACACACATTACCGCCATTGCCGAATTTCTTGATGAGGCCAGGCTTGTCGAATTGGCAAACGCCGCCGACATCATTCTTGATTGTTCCGACAATTATCCCACGCGCCAAGCGGTCAACCGCGCCGCCGTTGCCACACGCACGCCTTTGGTTTCCGCCGCGGCCGTCGGCTTTGACGGACAAATCGCCGTGTACCGTCCCGATCTTCCCGATACGCCTTGCTATGCCTGCCTGTTTGACGGCGAACAAGCCAGCGACGGCGCTTGTGCATTGTTCGGCGTTTTTTCGCCATTGGTCGGCGTTATCGGAACGAACCAAGCCGCCGAAGCGCTTAAAGTGCTGATCGGTATCGGTACGCCGTCGCACGGCAAACTTTCTACCTACAACGCGTTGAGCGGAAAATGGCAGCAATACGGGGTGAGACGCAATCCCGAATGCCCGGTTTGCGGCGGCCGTTAAAGACAAAAAGCAGGGTAGGGGTTTCAACATTCCTAAGCCAATCCGCTAGAGTAATCATACTTATCTTTCATTAAACTTGAAGGAAGGCGTTTCTTCCCTTTTCAGACGGCCTGTGGCACGATATGATTCAATGATTAATAAATTTTTTAAGGCCGTCTGAAAAAGGATAAGGAGAAACCGGCTTAATGAATATTATTCGTGCCTTATTGGTGGTATTGGGTTGCCTAGCTTTGGGCGAGGCAACCGTTTGGATTTTGGGGTTGAAGCTGCCGGGCAGTATTGTCGGCATGGCTTTGCTGTTTGCCGCGCTTCAGGCCGGCTGGGTCAAATTGTCTTGGGTGGGAGAACTGGCAGACATTTTGATGGCAAACCTGACTTTGTTTTTGGTGCCGCCTTGCGTGGCCGTCATCAGCTATTTGGACGTGATTGCAAACGACTGGTTTTCGATTTTGACGGCCACAATCGGCAGTACGATCTGCGTATTGTTGGTGACCGGCAAAGTGCATGAGTGGGTCAGGAGGTGGATGTGATGAATATAGACGGGCTGTTGCGCATGCCCTCGGTCATGCTGTTCCTGACTTTGGCCGTGTATGCTTTGGCGGTGCAGATTCGGGCGCGCACGGGGAATGTGCTGTGTAATCCGGTATTGATCAGTACGCTGGTGTTGATGGGGTATTTGAAGGTATTTGCCATCGATTACGAGCTATACCATTCTGCTTCGCAATTTATTGATTTTTGGTTGAAACCGGCAGTCGTGTTGCTGGCCGTGCCGCTTTATCGAAATTGGGACCGTATCCGCAGCCAGTGGTTGCCGGTGGTGTTGTCGCAGTTGGTGGGCAGCGTGACAGGCATTGTTACGGGCGTGTATTTTGCTAAATGGCTGGGCGCTTCGCGCGAAGTGATTTTGTCGCTGGCTTCCAAATCGGTGACCAACCCGATTGCGATTGAAATCACGGCGTCTATCGGCGGTATTCCGGCGATTACGGCGGCAACGGTGATTATTGCCGGACTTTTTGGACAGATGGCCGGATATAAAGTGTTGAAAGGGGCGTTGTATATGCCTTCTTCAGTGGGAATGTCTTTGGGGACAGCCTCACATGCGATGGGTATTGCGGCGTCTTTGGAATACGGCCGCCGTATGGCCGCATATGCCGGCTTGGGCTTGACGCTCAACGGCGTGTTGACGGCGATATTGGTGCCTATCTTGATTCCCTTATTGGGCGTATAGCGTTTAGGCCGTCTGAAAATAGTGTAAACAGGAGAAAATGATATGGCTGTAAATTTGACTGAAAAACGTGCAGACGAATTGTTGGAAATCGACGGCATCCGTCTGTTTACAGGTCGTGCCGGCATCAAGCAACAAGACCGCGACGATTTGACGCTGATGGTGTTGGGCGGCGGACATACGGTGGGCGCGGTGTTTACGCAAAACCGTTTCTGCGCCGCGCCGGTGCATATCGCCAAGTCGCATCTGTTTGACCAAGACGGCGTGTGTGCCTTAGTCATCAATACGGGCAATGCCAATGCGGGTACCGGCGCACAGGGCCGTCTGGACGCGATTAAAGTGTGCGCGGCGGCGGCGGAACAGGTCGGCTGCCAATCCAATCAGATTATGCCGTTTTCGACCGGCGTGATTTTGGAGCCTCTGCCTGTGGATAAAATCGTGGCCGCTTTGCCGCAAGTGCGCCCTGCATTCTGGTCGGACGCGGCTCGTGCCATCATGACGACGGATACTGTACCGAAAGCCGCTTCACGCACAGGCTTGGTCGGCGAAAAACACACAGTCCGCGCTACCGGCATTGCCAAAGGCTCGGGCATGATTCATCCGAATATGGCGACCATGCTGGCCTTTATCACTTGTGACGCTAATATTTCTAGTGCTACCTTGCAAAAGGCTCTCAGTCAGCATGTAGAGTCAACTTTCAACCAAATCACGGTGGATGGAGATACATCTACCAATGACATGGTGCTTGTCATGGCTAATGGCTGCCGACAAAATGAAGAAATTCTGCCAGATACGGAAGAATTTGAAAAGTTTTCTAAGATGCTCCGCTATCTTATGGCTGACTTGGCTAAGAAAATTGCCAAGGATGGCGAAGGAGCGACCAAGCTGATTGAAGTCAATGTTCGGCACGCCAAGGATGAACGGAGCGGGCGTATGATTGCTAAAAGTGTCGTTGGCTCTAGCTTGGTTAAAACCGCCATTTTTGGCCAAGATCCCAATTGGGGCCGAATCTTAGCAGCTATCGGCTATGCGGGAGCAGATGTCTCAGTAGATAATATTGATATTTGGATTGCGGGGATTCCAGTTATGCAGGCCTCTAGCCCTGTGGCATTTAATCCCGAGGAGACTAGTGATGCCATGGCTGGGGAGCTACTGATCTTGACCATTGACCTGCACGATGGGGATGCTGAAGCTCAGGCCTGGGGTTGCGATCTATCCTATGATTATGTGAAAATCAATGCCCTCTATAGAACCTAAGGAGAAATGCAATGAAAGATGTGATTGTTATAAAAATTGGCGGTGTTGCTGCGCAAAAACTGTCTGATAAGTTTATCAAGCAGATGCAAGAGTGGATAGCAGCTGGTAAGAAAATCGTGGTCGTTCATGGGGGCGGTCTGGTCATTAACCAACTCATGAAAGAGCGCCAGCTGCCTACTCGCAAGGTTAAGGGGTTGCGGGTGACAGCTAAGTCTGACTTACCCATCATTGAGCAGGCTTTGCTAGGTCAAGTCGGCCGAACGCTGACTCAAGAACTGAACGACTCAGATATTGAAAGCCTTCAGCTGGTTTCTCATTTGGGAAAGACAGTTTCGGCAGATTTTATCAATAAAGACCTCTATGGCTATGTCGGTCAGGTGACGGCGATTCAAACTGCTTATCTAGAGCAGCTGCTGACTGCGGACATAGTCCCAGTGCTGGCTTCGCTAGGAGAAAATTCATCTGGCGATCTCTTAAATATCAATGCAGACTATCTAGCAGCGGCAGTTGCCAGCAGCTTGCAGGCAGAGAAGCTAATCCTGATGACAGATATAGAAGGAGTTCTAGAGGACAAAAAGGTCCTGCCCCAGCTTCTGACCAGTCAGGTTTCCAAGAAGATTCAGACAGGTGTCATCAAGGGTGGTATGATTCCCAAGATTGAGAGTGCTGTCCAGACTGTGCTTTCCGGTGTCGGGCAGGTTCTGATTGGTGACAATCTTTTGACGGGCACCTTGATAGCAGAGGGATAACGATGACTTATTTATTTGAAAACTACAAGCGGGCACCCATTGAGTTTGTTAAAGCAGAGGGCTCCTATCTGATTGACAATGAGGGAAAAGCTTATTTGGACTTTTCATCGGGGATTGGCGTAACCAATCTTGGCTTTCACCCGCAGGTCCAGCAGGCTTTGATCCAGCAAGCAGGGCGCATCTGGCACAGTCCCAATCTCTATCTTAGCTCTCTGCAAGAGCAGGTGGCTCAGGAACTGGCAGGTTCTTATGATTATTTGGCTTTTTTCTGCAATAGCGGAGCAGAAGCCAATGAAGCTGCTATTAAGCTAGCCCGCAAAGCTACTGGCAAGCAAGGCATTATCACTTTTCAGCAATCCTTTCACGGTCGAACCTTTGGCGCTATGGCCGCAACAGGACAGGATAAGATTAAGGAAGGATTTGGTGATGGGGTGCCCCATTTCAGCTATGCGGTTTACAATGATTTGGCCAGCGTAGAAGACTTGGTCAATCAGGATACGGCAGCTGTCATGCTGGAATTGGTCCAAGGAGAATCAGGAGTTCGTCCAGCAGAAGCAGCTTTTGTCAAAGACTTGGCTGATTTTTGCCAACAAGAGGGGCTTTTGCTGATTGTTGATGAGGTCCAGACAGGTATGGGGCGCACGGGTCAGCTTTATTCCTTTGAGCATTATGGGATTATACCGGATATTGTGACACTGGCTAAGGGTCTGGCCAATGGCCTGCCTGCAGGTGCTCTATTAGGAAAATCCAGATTGGCTTCCGCTCTTGGACCTGGCAGTCATGGTTCTACCTTTGGTGGCAATAAATTAGCCATGGCAGCTGCCTTGGAGACCTTGCATATTATGAAAGAGACGGGTTTTCTGGAAGAAGTCAGGTCTAAGAGTACCATCTTACTGGAGCAGCTGCAGCTTGCTTTTCAGGACCATCCAAAGATTTCTGCTGTTCGCGGTCTGGGCATGATGATTGGGATTGAGACAAGCGCCAGTCTGTCAAAGATTGTTGAAGGTGCTCGTCAGAAAGGCTTGATTATCCTGACCGCCGGAGAGAATGTTATCCGTCTCCTGCCGCCTTTGACTATCAGCAGGGAGGAAATTCAGCAAGGGATTGCTATTTTAAAAGAAGTATTTTCAGAATTAGATGAATAAAGGAAAAGGATTCAGTTTGAGCTGGATTCTTTTTTGTCTATGATAATGGTGTTTTTGACAATGATTATTATTTTTTTGACAAAGATACTTGTCAAAAAGAAAAGAATCTGTTACAATGATTTTATCCAAGGGAGAATAATAAATAAGGAGTTTATGATGCAGCTTAGAAATCGACTCAAGGAGTTGAGGGCGCGTGACGGTCTCAACCAGACAGAACTGGCTAAGCTGGCCGGTGTTTCCAGGCAGACAATCAGCCTTATAGAGAGAGGCGAATATACCCCATCGATTGTGATTGCCCTTAAGATCGCCCATATTTTCAATGAAAACGTTGAGAATGTCTTTCGGCTGGTGGAGGAAGCAGAATGAAGAACCAATTAAGATTCATTTCAACAGGAGCTAAAACAGTCCTTCAGCCTCAGCATTCTTGTATCATCTATTGTAAAAAAATAAAGGAGAAGAAGTCGTGAAAGAGCAAAAACGTATATCTAAACAGAAAAGAGTTTTATATAATGTCCTTATATTTCTAGCTGGAGCTTTAATAGGTGGTCTGTCTATTTTGTTTTCTGAAACTGGTCTGCTAAAAAACATCAGTTGGTCGACTATTTTTTCTGTTCAACTGCTGCGCCAGCTAGGTAGGGCCAGCCTTATCATCCTCTATCCCTTGGTCTTTTTCTTGATTTATCGGACTCGTAAATACAATGAAGCCTATGAAAAAGAAGCAGATGAGGATAAGAATTATGAATGGTACCGGCTAACCTTTAAAAATCTGGAATATGCGACTATTGTCTTTAATATCAGCAGTGCTATCGTTCTTTTTACGATTTTAGTTGGAGTTGTTTTTATTGGAAATATTACTAATCATAAGAGCCCTCTTCAGTGGAGTTTTATAGATTATGCGATTGCCTTTCTTTATATTATTTTGCAAGTTGTCTTTTTAAAGACAGTTCAGAAGGTGCGGCACTATAAGCTATCAGCCTTTCCGACTACTGAGGAAATAAAAGAATTTGCCCTCTCTTATGATGAGTCAGAGCTGCAAGCCAATTATGAACAGTGCTATCTTATTCTCTTCAATGTAAATCAGAGACTTCTGCCAATCCTCTATATTGTTTTAGGGATAGTGGGAACTTTCACCCCCCTCAATGTCGTTTCCGGTTTTGTCGTCCTAGTGGTGATCCATATCTATATCAATCTTATGTATTATCCAATGGTAAGAAAATATTTCAAATAAGCTTATTTCCCGATGAAAGGCGGAAATTATGAAACTACTGAAAGAACTTGATTTTATCCATAATAAAAAGGTCAATCTGACTCTGAATATAACGGCTGTATTGCTGATCTTCCCTTTTCTAGCCCTCTTTACTTGGATTGCTATTCTGATGTATGGCAAGGGCAGCGAAGTTTTTCATTTTTTTGACTTACTCTACCTCCTTGTTCTAATGGTCATCCATGAGCTGATTCACGGCTTTTTCTTCAAGGTCTTGGGAGATGAAAATACCAAGGTCAAGTTTGGTTTTAAGAGCGGCATGGCCTATGCGACCAGCCCAGGCAGTCGTTACAGTCGAAAAAGGATGCTTGTCATTATCCTGGCACCTTTCTTTCTGATTAGCCTAGCCCTGACCTTGATCTATGGCTTGCATATTTTAACTGCGGCTTCTTATATCGTTCTTGCTAGCTTCCATGCAGCCGGCTGTGCAGGAGATTTTTTCCTCGCTGCCACTATTCTCCAGCAGAAGGGAGATATTGCTGTTGAGGATACGGAAGTCGGTATCAATATTTATCAAAAGGAGAATACAAAATGAACAACTTCAAATCAACTGCTTTAGGACTTGGAAAATGGATAGGCTTAATTGCTCTTAGCCTCCTTATAAATGCTGCTCCAATGCTATTCTTAAGGCTCGGGAAGAATTTACCTATTTATGCAGAAATCTTATTGGTAGCCTTGTATCTGATTTTAGTTTTCCTGATTTTTCGTGTCTCATGGCGGCGATATCAGAAGCATGTGCCTGAAGAAAAGAAGAAATTTAAACTGTCTGGCAAGGATATCGGTTTTGCTTTTCTATTCTTTTTCCTTGCCAGAGTGGCTGCTATTGTCGGTGTTTATCTCAATCTCATCCTGAGCGGCAATTCCCAGACCAGTAATGACAGCGCCATACAAGGGCTGGGGGGAATGATGTCTTCGCAGCATATCTTCTTTGCCTTGCTCTTTGTTGCAACGATTGCTTTTATCGCTCCTATCATGGAAGAACTAATTTTCCGCGGTTTTGGAACTGCCTTCTTTTTCAAAAATAATCAAAAAGTTTTGCCTGCTATTGTGACTTCTGTGGTCTTCACCCTGCCTCATATCACTCAATTGACAGAGTTTCCAATTTATTTTGCACTTGGACTGGTTTTATATTTATCCTATGCTCGTCGGGGGAATATAAAAGATTCCATGTTGGTTCATATCCTGAACAATCTTCCTATGGCTATAATACTGCTGCTAGCTATGTTTCAGTAAAGCAAACTATAAGGAGTCACTATGAAATTAAAAACTTTTCTTACTAATTTTGGATTATATTTACTAGCTTTTTTGTCTTATCTCTTTATCTTTTTTACTATAGTTGCCTATACTGTTCGTTATCTGGCAGGAGGATTTTCTCAACTATTGATTTTGCCAATCTTTGTCATACTTGCCAGTCTTTATTCTTTTGCCATGTGGAAATGGTACCAGAAAGATTTGAAACTGGAAATCAAAAATACCAAGCTGACCAGTTCTATCTGGCTTCCCAGCGCCCTCTTGCTTGCTTTTATCATCTTCCAGCAGGTCGTTCCTATTGAATCTTCTGCCAATCAGAACACTGCTGTAGAGTTGATTCAGCAGCAGCCAGCCTTTGCCTTCCTATACATGGTAATCTTTGCTCCTATTCTTGAGGAGTTGCTGACACGAGGATTTTTGGCTAAGTTTCTCTTTCCCAACCAAAATAGCTTAGCGAAAATCCTGCTCTATTTAACTGTATCTGCCAGCTTTTTCTCTCTTCTGCACATGCCGGGCAATCTAGTCCAGTTTCTGGTTTACTTCATCTTGGGGGCAATCTTTGGCTTAGGCTATCTAGCTAAGAAGGATCTGCGCTACTCAATGGGCTTACATCTGGCTAATAACCTAATTGCCTTTGTTCTCATTGTCTTCTTTTAATAGAAAAACGAAATTTAAGACAGCACTTCTCAAGTTAGCTTGACAATCTAACAGCAGAAGTGTTTTTCTGTGGAATGGAGTTTAAATACTAAACTGCTTTTCTGGTCTTTCGAAAGCCAGCAGTTTCAAATAGTTGTGAAAGTGTTTTCCAGATGGTATAATGAGCTATCAAATGAAAAGAGGTTTCTTTATGTCTAAAGTCCTATTAATTGTCAACCCTAGCTCGGGAGGCGAAAAAGCCAAGTCCTATGAAGACTTGGCAAGGGAAAAGCTGGCAGAATGTTTCGATGAGGTAGTGGTCAAGCATACTGAAAAAGGCGGAGACGCAGCAGCTTTTGCTAAGCAAGCAGCAGAAGACCATTATGATAGCGTCTTTGTCATGGGTGGCGATGGAACTGTCAATGAAGGAATCAGTGGTCTGGCTGAACTAGACTATCGTCCGACTTTTGGTTTCTTTCCACTTGGTACGGTCAATGACTTGGCGCGTGCTCTCGGCATTCCCCTGGACGCTGAAGAAGCCATTCAGAATCTGGATATCAACAAAGTCAAGCCACTTGATATCGGCAAGATTAATGACCAGTACTTTATGAATGTGGTTGCCATTGGAACTATTCCTGAGTCAATCAACAACGTAGATTCAGAAGACAAGACCAAGTGGGGCAAGTTTGCCTACTTTATCTCTGGTTTCAAGCAGTTGATGGATACTAGTTTTTACGAATTTCACTTGAAGATTGATGGAGAAGAGCGTACGATAAAGAGCAGCACACTCTTGATTGGCTCTACCAACTCAATCGGAGGTTTCGAGAGCATTCTCCCTGAAGCCACTGTCAATGACGGCTTGCTTCATCTCTTGTATCTTAAGGATAAAAATCTCTTGGATACCTTGGTTTCTGTGCCAGATTTGATTTCAGGCAATGGTGAAGAAAGTGATAATATCGAGTATCTGACCTTTAAGGAAATCACAGTTGAGTTGGCTGATGATAAGGCAGAGCTCAGCGTCAACGTTGACGGAGATGAGGGCGACCAACTGCCAGTGACGATTCGTGTCTTGCCATCTCATTTGAATGTGTATTGCTAATTATTTTGGAAAATTCAGAAAAGCTAGATGATATTTGCTTTATCTGTTTTCCTTGCTAGTTTAGATTACAAAATCCCTCTTTCCGTATTTTGGAAAGAGGGATTCTTTTTCTTATAAACCGTAATTATAGTCGTCATCCTGCA
>ERZ772942.246-NODE-246-length-23538-cov-4.589703_pt1 | contig 23538 bp, 10 predicted proteins | sample MGYA00511135_ERZ772942 | MGnify/ENA primary metagenome ERZ772942 (study PRJEB29015, sample SAMEA2738099) | human oral metagenome | biome: human oral; feature: human-associated habitat; material: saliva | place: China | collected 2265 ... | reverse complement strand
TCAGACTTTCGTCTCATGAACCGCACACCGACTAACCAAACGGGGACACGCAAATATCATATTGACCGTTCAAATGGTGGCTACGAGTTGCTCTTGGCTAACGATATCGACAACTCTAACCCAGCTGTTCAGGCCGAGCAACTAAACTGGCTCCACTACATCATGAACATTGGTTCTATCCTTGGCAATGATCCAAGTGCCAACTTTGACGGTGTTCGTATCGATGCGGTGGACAATGTGGATGCGGATCTCTTGCAGATTGCTTCTGACTACTTCAAGGAAAAATACCGTGTCGCAGACAATGAAGCCAACGCCATTGCTCACTTGTCAATCCTTGAAGCTTGGTCCTACAACGATCATCAATATAACAAGGATACCAAGGGTGCCCAGTTGTCCATTGACAATCCACTACGTGAAACGCTTTTGACAACTTTCTTGCGTAAGAGCAATTACCGTGGCAGCTTGGAGCGAGTGATTACTAACTCTCTTAACAACCGTTCAAGTGAGCAGAAACACACGCCACGTGATGCCAATTATATTTTCGTGCGAGCCCATGATAGTGAAGTGCAAGCTGTTTTGGCTAATATCATCAGCAAGCAGATTAATCCAAAAACAGATGGTTTCACCTTCACTATGGATGAGCTCAAACAGGCCTTCGAAATCTATAATGCGGACATGCGCAAGGCTGATAAAAAGTACACCCAGTACAATATCCCAGCTGCCTATGCCACAATGTTGACCAACAAGGATAGTATCACTCGTGTTTACTACGGGGACCTCTTTACCGACGATGGCCAATATATGGCTCAAAAATCACCGTACTATAATGCCATCGATGCCCTGCTCCGTGCTCGCATCAAATATGTAGCAGGTGGTCAAGACATGAAGGTCACTAAGCTTAATGGCTATGAAATCATGTCATCTGTGCGTTATGGTAAAGGAGCAGAAGAAGCCAACCAGCTTGGTACTGCTGAAACACGCAACCAAGGAATGCTCGTCCTTACAGCTAACCGTCCAGATATGAAGTTGGGAGCAAATGACCGTCTAGTGGTCAATATGGGAGCTGCCCACAAAAATCAGGCCTACCGTCCATTGCTTCTCAGTAAATCGACAGGACTTGCGACCTACCTCAAGGATTCTGATGTGCCAGCAGGATTGGTTCGCTATACGGATAATCAAGGGAACTTGACCTTCACGGCAGACGATATTGCTGGTCATTCAACCGTTGAAGTTTCAGGTTATTTGGCAGTTTGGGTGCCAGTAGGTGCTTCTGAAAACCAAGATGCCCGCACCAAGGCTTCGACAACTAAGAAGGGTGAGCAGGTCTTTGAATCATCAGCAGCTCTTGACTCACAAGTCATTTACGAAGGCTTCTCAAACTTCCAAGATTTCGTTAAGACACCAAGTCAGTACACCAACCGTGTTATTGCTCAAAATGCCAAACGCTTCAAAGAGTGGGGAATCACTTCCTTTGAATTTGCGCCACAGTACGTGTCTAGCCAAGACGGCACTTTCTTGGATTCTATCATTGAAAATGGGTACGCCTTCGAGGACCGCTACGATATTGCCATGAGTAAGAACAACAAATACGGTTCACTCAAAGACCTCATGGATGCCCTTCGTGCCCTTCACGCAGAAGGTATCTCAGCCATTGCTGACTGGGTTCCAGACCAAATTTACAACCTTCCTGGAAAAGAAGTGGTAACAGCTTCACGTACCAACAGCTACGGCACACCACGTCCAAATGCCGAAATCTACAATAGTCTCTATGCAGCTAAAACACGTACCTTTGGAAATGACTTCCAAGGCAAGTACGGTGGTGCCTTCCTTGATGAATTGAAGGCAAAATACCCAGCTATCTTTGAGCGCGTGCAGATTTCAAACGGCCGTAAATTGACAACCAATGAGAAAATCACGCAATGGTCAGCCAAGTATTTCAATGGAAGCAATATCCAAGGTACAGGGGCTCGTTATGTCTTGCAAGATAACGCTACGAACCAATACTTCAGCCTTAAAGCAGGTCAAACCTTCCTTCCAAAACAAATGACAGAAATCACAGCAACTGGTTTCCGTAGGGTGGGAGATAAGGTCCAATACCTCTCAACGAGTGGTTACCTTGCTAAGAATACCTTCATTCAAATCGGTGCCAACCAGTGGTATTACTTTGATAAGAATGGCAACATGGTCACAGGTGAACAGGTCATTGATGGCAAGAAATACTTCTTCCTAGACAATGGTCTCCAGCTACGTCATGTCCTTCGCCAAGGCAGTGATGGTCACGTCTATTACTACGATCCTAAAGGGGTTCAGGCCTTTAACGGATTCTACGACTTTGCAGGTCCTCGCCAAGACGTTCGCTATTTTGATGGCAACGGTCAAATGTATCGTGGTCTCCACGACATGTATGGCACAACCTTCTATTTCGATGAAAAGACTGGTATTCAAGCCAAAGACAAGTTCATCCGTTTTGCGGACGGACGCACGCGTTACTTCATCCCAGATACAGGAAATCTCGCAGTCAACCGTTTTGCGCAAAATCCTGAAAACAAGGCTTGGTATTACCTCGATAGCAACGGTTATGCCGTGACAGGCCTTCAAACTATTAACGGTAAGCAATATTACTTTGACAATGAAGGCCGTCAGGTTAAAGGACACTTTGTCACTATCAATAACCAACGTTACTTCCTTGATGGCGATAGTGGTGAAATTGCCCGTTCACGCTTTGTGACGGAAAACAACAAGTGGTACTATGTCGATGGTAATGGTAAGTTGGTTAAAGGTGCTCAAGTCATTAATGGTAATCACTATTATTTCAACAATGATTATAGCCAAGTCAAGGGTGCCTGGGCCAACGGCCGTTACTATGATGGTGACTCAGGTCAGGCCGTAACCAACCGCTTTGTCCAAGTTGGTGCCAACAAATGGGCTTACCTCAACCAAAATGGTCAAAAGGTAGTTGGTCTCCAACATATCAATGGTAAACTTTACTACTTTGAAGGCAATGGTGTTCAAGCCAAGGGTAAACTCCTGACTTACAGAGGCAAGAAATACTACTTTGATGCCAACAGTGGTGAAGCCGTGACCAATCGCTTTATCCAAATTTCTCGTGGTGTTTGGTATTACTTTAACGCCTCAGGCCAAGCCGTAACTGGTGAACAAGTCATCAACGGCCAACACCTCTACTTTGACGCTTCTGGCCGTCAGGTCAAAGGCCGTTACGTCTGGGTTAAAGGCCAACGCCGTTACTATGACGCCAATACTGGAGCTTGGGTCAGAAAACGATAAGTAGGCAGAGAAAATGTATTTTTGGGACTATCCCAGAAGCTTATAGATTGAAAATCAGCAGCTTTCCACATAATTTCAAAACTTTTATGTACTTGAAGTATTTTCTTTCAAGTACTTTTCTTTTATCATTTCCCTCGAAATGTCTAGTGGATTGTAAGTAAACAATGAGTTTGATTAATAGATTCCTCAATATACCGTTTACTTTCGTTTTAAACTATACTCAGTCCTCTAATGATGGGGGAGCTAAAACGGCTAAACATCGGAATTTCTGTGTAAAGTTAACAAAATCCGAACGTTTTTTTAGTAACGTTTTCTAACATATAAAGGCTATAGGTATATATCTTAGACTTGCTTCTTCAAATGAATTATGGGGAGAAGGTTAGTCTTATGAGACTAGAGTTATGCATCTGTAATTGTATTCGCTTCCAAAATCCCTTAACATAGTATAGAGAAATAAAGTTATATTGAAAGGTGTATGTTATGGAAAAGAAAGTTGGATTTAAGTTGCACAAGGTCAAGAAAAACTGGGTGACTATTGGAGTTAGTACGCTGTCGATGGTTGCACTTGCTGGTGGAGCTCTTTTAGCGGACCAATCGGCACAAGCAGATGAAGTGTCACTTCCTAATGGAGATGGTTTTGAACAAACAGATGCAGGCATTGAGTCAAGTGCTTCATTGATTAATGAAAGCTATTCGCCAACCTTAACAGAAGGTGCTACTCATGTGTCAGCAGTGCCATCTAACTATGCAAGTCAACCGAGCACAGGCTACGAGTCTTCATCATCTGTTTCAACAGGAGGATCATCTCAGACTGTAGTTGGTGGTGGAGCTGGTCAAGTTAGTTCATCACAATCTTCACAAGTAGTAGGAACACAAAACTCTAATTCATCACAAACGGGTTCTGCTTATCAATCAAGTAGCAGTTCGTCATCAGTAAGTGCTAGTGCGTCAAGCTCATCAAGCTCAGCTTGGTATTCTTACTCGTCGTCATCATCATGGTCATCATCGTCTTCGTCAGCTAGCGGTTTTGCGACAATTACAACTAGTTCTTCAGACTCAAATGGCATCCGTTGGAATGGTGGTCGAAACACGACTATCACCATCACGGCTTCAGGAACGACACCGAATGTTACTATCGTTTCGAATTCTAATAAACTATTTCCAAACATATCAGTAGGTCATTCGAACGGTTCAAATGCTAATGTCACTATCATTTCACAAGGTAACCAGCAAAATAACTCAGGTTACCAAATCATCACAGGTGAGACTAAACCAAGTGTTGATTCGAACAATGCCAAGTCTTCATTTGTCCGTGTAGGCGAAAATCAATGGTATTATTACGATCAATATGGTCAAAAGGTCAAAGGCGAAAAGGTTATCGATGGTAAGGCTTATTACTTCCTTGAAAATGGTCTTCAAGCTCGTGACTCACTTGTTAAAGGTAGCGATGGTTACACCTATTACTATGATAAAAATGGTGTGAAAGCTATCAACGGCTTCTATGATTTTGCAGGTTATCGTAAGGATGTACGCTATTTCGATTGTTATGGTCACATGGCTACTGGTCTCCTTGAAATGGGTAGCACAACCTTCTACTTTGATACACAAACAGGTATCCAAGCTAAAGACAAATTTATTCGCTTCTCAGATGGCCGTATCCGTTACTTCATCCCTGATACTGGTAATATGGCTGTAAATACCTTTGTTCAAAATAAAGAAAACCAAGCTTGGTACTACCTTGATGAACATGGTTACGTTGTGACAGGAAAACGTATCATCAATGGTAAAGAATACTGCTTTGACTCAGAAGGCCGTCAAATCAAAGGTCAGATGATGCAACAAGGCAACAAGCAATACTACATTTCTGCCCAAACAGGTGAAATGGCTGTGTCACGCTTTATCTTTGAAAACAACAACTGGTATTATGCGGATGCTTTTGGTTGCCTCGTTCAAGGTGCAAAAGTGATTGATGGTAAGCTCTATTACTTCAACAAAGACCATAGCCAGCTAAAAGGTGGCTGGGCTGAAGGACGTTACTATGATGCCGTCACTGGTCAAGCAGTCATCAACCAATTCATTCAAATTGCGGCTAACCAATGGGCGTACCTTAACCAAGATGGTCACAAAGTGACAGGTCTTCAAAATATTAACAATAAAGTTTACTACTTTGGTAGCAATGGTGCTCAAGTCAAAGGTAAATTGCTCACTGTCCAAGGTAAGAAATGTTACTTTGATGCCCACACTGGTGAGCAAGTGGTAAACCGCTTTGTCGAAGCTGGACGTGGCTGCTGGTATTACTTCAACGCAGCAGGTCAAGCAGTGACTGGAAAACAGGTTATCAATGGCAAACAGCTTTACTTTGACGGTTCAGGTCGTCAAGTTAAAGGACGTTATGTTTATGTTGGTGGTAAACGCCTCTTCTGCGATGCCAAAACTGGTGAATTGAGACAGCGTCGTTAATTAATATGTACTTTAAAATCTAGAGCGAATTTTTCCTTTTCCTATCTAAATTATTATTATTTTCCTATCATAACTCTAGATGATTAAATAGACGAAAAAGCCAGCATTAGCTGGTTTTTGAGTTGTTTTAGAGAAACTGTCAGTGTACACCCAGATGCTTTTTCATGCTTAAATCCTAATAATTTTGTCCCTCTCATATTCACAAGAAGAAGCCATAGCCGTGTTATAATGGGTATTATATTTGTATGTAGAAAATAGAGTTAGAGGTAGTTATGGGGAACCATCTTCGTTAAGCTCTAGGTGTAATTGACTTTCTAAAGGAGAGAAATCATGGTTATCTTGGTTTGGACTATCATCGTCATATTATTTATCTTCATTTCGAATTACTACTTTTATAAAACAGACTTCAGACCACGAAAATACCCATTACTCTATGCCATTATTGAAACCATAGGTGCCTTTTTCACTAGGTGGTAGTAGATGGAAGCAGTATTTTACTAGTAGCCTTAACCCAACCTTCTCTTTCGTCTTAGAAAAAGAAGGTTTTTTATTTAAAATTACATTAATTTTGTAGGATGATTCTACCGTCTACAAAAGTCTAGCTCCTAACGATTATAGTTGTTTTTATCTTATTCTTAGTGCATTTATTCACAAGGGGCATATATTAGGCCAATTATTAAAGGACCTTTTCTGAGAAAACGAAGCTAGATACATTAAACGGATATTACAGTTGTGTAATTGTATTCCCTTGTCAAATAGCTTATGATAGAGATAATATAAGGGAAAAAGGTAACTATTATGGAACAAAAAGTACGCTTTAAAATGCATAAAGTGAAGAAGAACTGGGTGACTATTGGGGTGACAGCACTCTCAATGGTCACCGTTGCTGGTGGAACTTTGTTGGCGGATCAACAGGTTCAGGCCGACGAGCAAAATCCTGCAAATCAGTCGGGTGATAGCAGTCAGGATTTGCTTCAAGAAACACCTGCTACAACTAATGATGTAGCCACTACTGTAGCGCCAACTATCTCAGCAGATGCTAATACTGCGAGCGTGGCCATTCCTGTCGCAGATGCGACTAGCACGATAACAAATGCTACAGATAGGGCAGCAGCATCTGCTTCAAACGTAGCGACAGTGGAATCTAACTCAGGTCAAGCAGCACCAAGTACAAATGTGCAACCAGCTGCAACTGATACTAGCGCCACAGCTACAGATACAAATACTAACACTAACGCTTCAGTAACTGCAACGGATCGTGTAGCTACTACAGACCGTGCAGCAACAACTGATACGGCAAGTACAGAAGCTCGTACACGTAGTCGCCGTGACTTGGCAGAAACTCGAGAAGCCAACACCAACACAGCGACTGGTATCCAATGGATCAACGGCAAACAATACTATGTCAATAGTGACGGTAGTGTGCGTAAGAACTTCGTCTTTGAGCAAGACGGTAAGTCTTATTACTTTGATGCTGAAACAGGGGCTCTTGCGACCAAGTCACAGGATGAATTTTCAACAGAACCTATCAAGGCGACTGTGGATTTTTCATCTGGAAACCAGCTCTACAAAAACGATGACAAATCTTTGGACCAACTGGACACCTTCATCACAGCAGATGCTTGGTACCGTCCAAAGAGTATTCTCAAGGATGGTAAGACTTGGACAGCTTCAACCGAGGCTGACAAACGTCCACTCTTGATGGTTTGGTGGCCTGACAAATCGACTCAGGTTAACTACCTTAACTACATGCAAAATCAAGGTCTAGGTGCAGGATCATTTTCAACTAACTCTAGTCAGGAAAGTCTAGATCAAGCTGCCAAGATGGTTCAGACTAAGATTGAAGAACGTATTGCGCGTGAAGGCAATACCAACTGGTTGCGTACAAGTATCGACCAGTTCATCAAGACTCAGCCAGGTTGGAATAGTAGCACTGAAAATAGTTCCTACGACCACTTGCAAGGTGGACAGTTGCTCTTTAACAACAGTAAGGGTGATACTGGCAACCGTACTAGCCACGCCAACTCTGATTATCGTTTGCTTAACCGCACACCGACTAACCAGACTGGCACACGTAAGTATTTCAAGGACAATTCTATCGGTGGTCTTGAGTTCTTGCTTGCCAACGATATTGACAACTCAAACCCTGCTGTTCAAGCGGAGCAACTTAACTGGCTTCACTTCATGATGAATATCGGAAGCATCATGGCCAATGACCCAACAGCCAACTTTGACGGTTTGCGTGTCGATGCCTTGGACAATGTGGATGCCGACCTTCTCCAAATCGCTTCAGATTACTTCAAAGCAGCCTATGGTGTTGACAAGTCTGAAGCCAATGCGATCAAACACTTGTCATACTTGGAAGCGTGGTCTGCCAACGACCCATATTACAACAAGGACACTAAGGGGGCACAACTGCCGATTGATAATGCCCTTCGTAATGCCCTTACCAACCTTTTGATGCGTGATAAAAATACACGTATGCAGCTTGGGGACATGACTGCTTTTATGAATAGTAGTTTGAATCCACGAGGTGCTAACGATAAGAACGGTGAACGTATGGCCAACTATATTTTCACCCGTGCCCACGATACTGAAGCGCAAACCATTATCCAACGTATCATCCGTGATCGTATCAACCCAAGTCTGTTTGGTTACAATTTCACCCGTGATGAAATCAAGAAGGCCTTCGAGATTTACAATGCGGATATCAATACAGCTCACAAGACTTATGCGTCTTACAACTTGCCATCTGTCTATGCCCTCATGTTGACCAATAAGGACTCTGTAACACGTGTTTATTATGGAGACCTCTACCGTGAGGATGGTCACTACATGGCCAAGAAGACGCCTTACTTTGATGCCATCGATACCCTTTTGCGTGCCCGTATCAAGTATGTAGCTGGTGGTCAAGACATGGAAGTGAAGAAAGTCGGAAATGACGGCCTCTTGACATCAGTTCGTTATGGTAAAGGTGCCAATAACAGAACTGATTGGGGAACTTCTGAAACCCGTACGCAAGGGATGGGTGTCATCATGACCAACAACTATGATTTCCGATTAGGTAGCAATGAAACCGTAACGATGAACATGGGTAGAGCTCACCGTAATCAGCTTTATCGCCCATTACTTTTGACAACAAAAGATGGTATAGCAACCTACCTCAACGATTCTGATGTGCCTAAAAACCTTCTTAAACGCACTGACTGGAATGGGAACTTGACCTTCAATGCCAATGATGTTTTTGGTGTGGAAAATGTCCAAGTATCAGGTTACCTCGGTGTCTGGGTACCAGTCGGGGCTAAGGCTAACCAAGACGCACGTACACAGCCAAGTAACCGTGCCAATAGAGATGGTCAAGTTTACAAGTCTTCAGCAGCCCTTGATTCGCAAGTCATGTATGAAGCCTTCTCAAACTTCCAAGCTTTTGCGGACGATCAGCCAGAACTCTACATGAACCGTGTCTTGGCTAAGAACACTAATTTGCTCAAAGCTTGGGGTGTTACGTCTGTTGGACTTCCACCACAGTACGTTTCAAGTAAGGATGGTACCTTCCTTGATTCAACAATTGACAATGGTTATGCCTTTGATGACCGTTATGACATGGCCTTGAGTCAAAATAACAAGTATGGCTCACTTGAGGACCTCCTTAATGTCCTTCGTGCCCTCCACAAAGATGGTATTCAAGCCATTGCTGACTGGGTGCCAGACCAAATTTATAACCTTCCAGGAAAAGAAGTAGTTAATGCCACACGTGTTAACGGCTACGGTTATCACCAACAAGGTTATCAAATTGTGGACCAAGCCTATGTGGCAAATACCCGTACAGATGGTACAGACTATCAAGGTAAATATGGTGGTGCCTTCCTTGATGAGCTTAAAGCTAAGTACCCATCTATTTTCAACCGTGTGCAAATCTCAAATGGTAAGCAGTTGCCTACGAATGAGAAGATTACAAAATGGTCTGCTAAGTACTTCAACGGAACAAACATCCTTGGACGAGGTATCAACTTTGTCCTTCGTGATGACAAGACCAACCAGTACTTTAATACTTCAGCCAACGGCCAACTCTTGCCAACACCACTTCGTGACACAGGTGCCATCACAAGCACTCAAGTCTTCCAACGTCGTGGACAAGATGTTTACTTCCTTCGTGATAACCAAGCTGTTAAGAATGAATTTGTTCAAGACGGTAACGGTAACTGGTATTACTTCGGTGGTGACGGTAAGATGACCAAGGGTGCCCAAAACATCAATAAAAAGGATTACTATTTCTTTGACAATGGTATCCAATTGCGTAATGCCCTTCGTCGTGCTAGCAACGGCTATACCTACTATTACGGTCTAGACGGTGCCATGGTTAAGAATGCCTTCGTTGATTTTGACGACAAGCGTAAGCAGGTGCGTGCCTTTACGACTCAAGGAACCATGGTAGTGGGTAACCTTCATTGGAGTGGCCACCATTTCTACTTTGACCGTGAAACTGGTATTCAGGCCAAGGATCGTATTGTCCGTACAGATGATGGCAAATTGCATTACTATGTTGCAGAAACTGGTGACATGGGACGAAATGTCTTTGCGACAGATAGCAGCACAGGTAAACGTTATTACTTTGACGCTGATGGTAACACTGTGACTGGTTCACGTGTCATTGACGGTAAGACTTATTACTTTAACCAAGATGGTAGTGTCGGTACGGCCTACAGCAACCGAGCTGATTCTATTATCTTTGAAAATGGTAAGGCCCGTTACATCACACCAGCAGGCGAAATTGGACGTAGCATCTTTGTCTATAATCCAGCGACTAAGGCTTGGAACTACTTTGATAAAGAGGGAAACCGTGTCACTGGACGTCAATACATTGATGGTCACCTCTATTACTTCAAGGAAGATGGTAGCCAAGCTAAGGGTGAAATTATCGAGGAAAACGGCATCAAGTATTACTATGAGCCAGAAACAGGAATTCTCGCTAGCGGACGCTACCTCCAAGTAGGTGATAACCAGTGGATGTACTTCAAACATGATGGTTCAATGGCTATCGGCCAAGTTCGTGCTGATCATGGATACCTTAAGTACTTTGATGAAAATGGTATCCAAGTCAAGGGGAAAACTGTTGTCGAAGATGGTAAGACTTATTACTATGATGCCCAGAGTGGAGCTCTTGTAACAAGCAGCTTTGCTGAGATTGCACCAAACCAATGGTCTTATTTCAATACTGAAGGTCAAGCTCTTAAAGGCAATTGGACTATCAATGGCAAGGAATACTACTTTGACCAAAATGGTATCCAGTACAAGGGCAAGGCCGTTAAGGTCGGCAGTCGTTACAAGTACTATGACGAAAACGATGGCCAACCTGTAACCAACCGCTTCGCTCAAATCGAGCCTAATGTCTGGGCTTACTTTGGAGCAGATGGTTATGCAGTGACAGGGGAACAAGTCATCAATGGCCAACACCTTTACTTTGACCAATCAGGTCGCCAAGTTAAAGGAGCCTACGTCACAGTCAATGGCCAACGCCGTTACTACGATGCCAACACTGGCGAATATGTCCCAGGAAGATAAGCAGTAGTAGACCCAGTGACTGACCAGAGAACACACAGACGAGAATGAGGGAAAATTCTCAAGAAAAAAGATCGTGAAAACGGTCTTTTTTGATAGATTGTTTTCAGAAAATAAAAAAATCCATAACATCTTTAATATCTCAATGATAAAGTTATTATGGATTCTTGTTTAATTGAGGTAACAAACAGGAAGTACGTAGTATATTATAAATGTTTGCTTGCTTCAGATATAAGTTCTTTCACATGTTCTCTAAAGTTTGTTTCAAATTCTAAAAATTTTTCAGGATTATTACGTAATTCGCTCGCTAAAAATTTATTTTTATTGATATTAATTTTTTTAACTTGTTTTTTGTTTATATTAATTGCAATTCCATCATTGTACATTTGCCCATGACTATCACCAGATGTGTAAACAGAATTAAATTGGTTATGAGAAGAGTAAATATTAATTCCTTGTCCCTTTCCTCGAGTTATTTTTATTCGATTAAATTCATTTGGTATTCCTGAGAATCCGTCTGGGAGAGGTAAATCACGATTGATAGTTTTTTCTTTACCGAATTCTTTTGGTTTAGCTAAGTTGAAGTGATCTTCGCCAACAAGATTATTAAATAGTTTTCTAATAACGTATTGGACATCTTCATTAGGTTTGTGATTTTGCACTATTTTGCTGCTTATAACTGAATCAGAGTTACCTATTGCAACGGTATTTGATAAAGTCATTTTTTCTATAAGTTTTTGGAATTTATCGCGTTCTAACTGGGTGCTTTTAGACTCAAGTAGTACCTTTAAATTACTATAAAAATTTCTAAAATCCAGTTTATCTTGTTTGTTTTTTAAGGTAAATTCCCCATTGATAGATAGTAAAGCGTTGTAATCGGCATTTTGTTGTAATTCAAATGTGTTCTCAAGCAAATCGATGAGATAATCTTCTGTATCTTCTATATCATCGGAACAGTTATTTAATGAGTGCAAGATATAATTATATGCATCCTCGAATCGTAATTGAAAACAGACTATTGCGATAAGAAGTGCTTGCTCGTGAAATTTAATCGATTTACTATTATCGATATAAGTTAGAAGGCTGACAGAGTTAAATAATCTATTGATACTGCGAGGATTACTACCAATAGAGTTTTTGATTAATTGGGTTACATTTGAACGAGTTGAGTCATCAAATGAGAAATTAATACGTTTGAGTGACGTATTAATATAATTTTCTAAATCATAATTGGCAATGGGTACAGTAAATGGTACTTGGATAATCTTTTCAAAAAATGCCTTCCCTTTGTCGTCATCTAAGTCATCTCCATATTTTCCTTTAGTACCTCTAATGACAACGTTATAATCAATTGCCAAGACAAAGACGCAATGTTGACAATCTAAAAAGAGTTTCAGAATTTCTAAAAGTTCAATGGCTTTTTCAGGGATAAGGCGATCTAAGTCGTCAATAAATATTACAATCCTATCATAATTGTTATTTTCTATCGCTTCGTCGATAACTGACTGTAGATTATTTTTTAGGTTTTTGATGTTATCAGATTTCTCCTCAAAACTATTTAGGTATTCTTGAACCTTTTCAGTTATCTTCTCACCGTTTAAGATTCCAATATCCATATTTAAATATTCAATTCCTTTAGAGAAGGCCCCTCTAGTCTTTTTGAAAAAATCTTTCTTTTTAGATTCAGAAACCTCGAGCTCAGATATTAAATCCGTAATTAAAGCAACAGCTAAGTTATTCCCCATCTCAAATTGTGAATACTGCCAAGTGTTAAAAAAAATGGTTTTTGCATTTTTGGAATTGGTACTTTGATTATAATCCATCAATTTATCTTCTACTTGGTACATAATACTCGTTTTTCCAGTGCCCCAATCCCCTTGAATAGCGATTGTTAAAGGAGTCTCACATTCCATAATAAATTTTGCTAATCCTTGTATATAATTCTTGATATTAAATTCATCTTGATGTGCTGGAATATCTGAAAATGATTTTGACATGATAGGTCCTCATAAACTTTCTTTTGATTATTATATAAGTATTTAATTTTAAAATTAAGGGGAACAGAATATATATCTAGTCTTTAATGTATATTATAACAAATAAAAATAATAGAGATTACATTTAAAAGAAGTAATCGTCTGATTAGTTTTTTGTCTGTCTGTGTCATAGATTGGACCATATATGGCAGAAGGATATTTTTGTTCTTGAATTTGATATGCTAGATGTGTATAATGATGTCACAGCGAACTATTAAAGGAGGTCGGTGCTTATGACAATACAAAAATTAACCAATTTAACTCACTTGCTCGACCTTATCTTGCTACAGGTTATAGGAGGTAATCTAGATGACAAAAAGCAATAACACGCAAATTACGGATATCTTAAACAATATCTATAATCTGATTGTAAATCCAGAAACAACTGAAAAAGAGAGAAAGTTGCTCGTAACGTTTAAAAATGAAATAGAAGTTGGAAAGAAGGACAATAGTGAACTTCTTGCAGAATTACGCAGAGCTATTCAAGTTCTAGCAGTCAGCAATCTTTCTAAAGGGATTTCTCTGAGTTCTGGAGTGAGTGACTTGAGTAAGACGCTCACAGAATTCCAAGAAAAATCAGAGCGTAACATTAATCTAGCAAGAGGATTAACATCACTCGGCAGTTTGTCTTTTAAATGATTTATCTGCTTGTGATGATTAGTAAAATGACCAAAAAGATCAACTGAATTCAACCTGCTAAGTTGGATTTAGTTGATCTTTTATTGTTCTTATCTTGAGTATCTTGTTACCCAATTTTCGCTATTTAAGAAAATAAAGAGGAGTAATCGACTGATTACTTCTTTTTGTCTCCCAAAAACATCTTGCTAAAACCAGTGTTCTAATGATATAATACAAGTGTATTAATCTAATTTTCTAAGGAGTATCTATGAAAAAGCGTAAGAAAATTATTCTTAGTTCCATAACGGGAGCCTTGGCCTTGGCTCTTGCAGGAGGTGGTTTTTGGGCCTATAAAACCTTTGTCCCACAAGAGACACCGATTGACAAGAATGCTACGGTAGCCTCAAATTTTTACCAAGCTGTTAACAAGGACTGGCTCCTAAAAACCAAAATTCCTGCTGATTCTCCAAGCATTGATAATTTTTATACTTTAGATGAAGATATTAAAGGAAAGCTAAAGAAGGATATCAAAAATTTAGGGGAGGGCAAGGAAACGTCAGATATTACAGGGATGTCTGAGTTTATCACTTTCTACAAGGCTGCTAGTGATTACAAGCAGCGTGAAAAAGATGGCCTTGAACCTCTCAAACCTTATCTAAAAGAAATTGAGGATATCAAGGATCTAAATGATTTGGCCAATAAATCTGCTAGCTTAACTGATAAAGGGATTCCTCTTCCATTTGGTTATGACGTAGGAACTAACGCAGAGAATACCAGCCAGAAACAAATCCAATTGACCCCTCCAAGCATCTTATTGCCAGATGTGTCTATTTATAAAGACGAGGCCAGCAAGAAACAATATTTGACTCCAATCGAGACAGCCACGCAAAAAGCTTTGGAAATGCTTGGATATAGTGAAAAAAATAGTAAACGCATTGTCAAAGAAGCACTGGAGTTCGACGAAATAATTGCTAAGTACAGTCTCAGTAACGAAGAGATGTCTGAGAGTAAGAATTTAGTTCATCCTAAAACGGCAGAAGAGATTAACGCCTACTCAGGTTCCTTCAAATTATATGATGTCATCAAAGGCATTATGGGACGTGATTTAGAAACCATCAATGTCCCTAATACCAAGTATTTTGAGAATTATAGTAAGGTCGTTAATCAGGACAATTTTTCTAAAATAAAATCATGGATGTTGGTACAAGAAGCTATGGCAGCGTCAAATTCTCTAACAGAAGATTACCGCTTAAATTTTCAATCGATTAGCATGGCTATTATGGGCACACAGAAGCCAACTTCTAAGGAAGATACGGTTTACGAGATGAGTGTCAATCTGTTTAGCGATGTCATGAGTGTCTATTATGGACGTAAATACTTTGGTGAGGAAGCCAAGACTGATGTGACAGGCATGATTGATAAAATCAAAAATGTCTATCGTGGCCGTCTCCAACAGAATGATTGGTTGACGGAAGAAACACGTAACAAGGCCATCGAAAAGTTGGATAAAATGAAGGTTTTTGTAGGTTATCAGGAAGATGTGGATCCTGGAACCAAAGAATTACATCTTGACCCTAACAAGTCCTTCTTTGAGTTGTCAGAAGACATTGCCCAGTTCGGAAAACGTTATACCATTGACCATTTTGATGAGCCTATTGATAAGAATAAATGGTCTGGTTCTGCTTTTGATATCAATGCCTATTACAACCCAGAAAGCAATAGCATCAACTTCCCAGCTGGCATTTTGCAAGCTCCATTTTATGACAAGAACCAAAGTACTGAAAAGAACTATGGTGGTATCGGTGTCGTGATTGGACATGAAATTACCCATGCCTTTGACTCCAATGGTGCCGACTATGATGAGAACGGCGACATGCATAACTGGTGGACAAAAGCAGATAGTAAAGCTTTTGACAAGAGAATCAAAGCCTTTGAAGACCAGTGGGATGGTTTGGAAATTTACGGGACTAAGGTAAATGGAAAACTCACAGTCACTGAGAATGTCGCAGATGCTGGCGGTCTTTCATCCACACTCCAAGTGCTCAAAACAGATATGACAAAACCTAACCTCAAGGATTACTTTGAGAACTACGCAAATATTTGGAAACAAAAGGCTAGCCTACAGTACAATAAATATACCATGGTGCAAGACGTCCACGCACCAAATGAGTTACGTGTTAACCAACAACTTAAAAACCTTCCTGAGTTTTATGAGGCCTACCCTCAAATCAAAGAAGGGGATGCTATGTACTTAGCACCAAGCAAACGCATTAGTTTGTGGTAAAAAGTCTTGCTATTTTGGAAATCAAGAAGAAGAGAATTTGGAATGGAAACATTCCAGATTCTCTTTTTATGTTGTCGCTTTGGGGAATCATTTTCTAGTGTTATAATGTTACTATTAAGGAAGGGATTCAAGAATGATGCATAAAAGGAATCTGATAGAAGATAATAAAAGAGGTGAGAATCAGAGTTTTCTCTACTTCCTACACGAGGAGAAAAAATTTGATGTAAAGGCACTTGATGATTTGTGTCACTACATCATAGAACTGGATACAATCAGCCTAGAGCAGTTGAGAGATATTCATTATATTGAAAATCAAATACTACGCCATCTCGTGTATCATTTTGATGATAATGATTTAAGTAAAATCTCAAATCTCCCTTTTAAGTACTGGGAGCATATAGAGCCCTTTGAACGTTTGGTGGCATGTTTGTATGAGGGTGATGGTGAGAAAGAATAGTTGAACTTATAGTGGTTTTTATATAGAAAATCATCAGTAAAGGAGTATAGATGAAACATCGTATTGCAATTTTGTCAGATATTCATGGGAATACAACAGCTCTTGAGGCAGTTATTAAGGATGCACAAGAGTTGGGTGCAACAGAATATTGGTTAATGGGGGATATTTTATTACCTGGACCAGGAAGAAATGAACTCTTTGAGCTTCTGTCTTCTATCCCGATAACAGCCACCGTTCGAGGAAATTGGGATGATTGTGTTTTGGAGGCTTTAGATGGGGAATATGGTCTGGAGAATCCACAAGAAGTTCAGCTCTTGCGACTTACCCAGTACTTGATGGAAGAATTGGATACTGAATATGTTGATTGGATACGTTCTCTGCCTCTGGTTTTGAAGAAGGAAATCAATGGGATTCGTTTTTCTTTGACGCATCACTTACCGGAGAAGAACTACGGAGGTGAGTTACGTCCAGCTAATGATACCAGTCATTTTGATCAGTTATTAGATGATCAAACAGATATGGCGATTTACGGTCATGTGCATAAGCAATTGCTTCGTTATGGTAGTAAGGGGCAACAGATTCTTAATCCTGGTACGATTGGGATGCCCTATTTTGATTGGTCACCCCTGCAAAATCATAGGGCTCAGTATGCCATAATCGATGTCGAAGAAGATGGTGTTACTAATCTCCAATTTCGAAAGATTGCCTATGCTTATGAAGCAGAGTTGCAGTTAGCCAAAGACAAACAGTTGCCTTATATCGAGCTTTATCAAGAATTACGAAGAAATGACAATTATCCAGGCCATAATAAAAACTTGCTCGAGCGTTTAAACCAGCAGTATGGCTATGCTAAAGATGTTAAGGAATATTTTGATTTGAAGTAGATTTATGAAAGAGATTTTGTAGGTAGCTTTACTAGGTTTTAGACAAAAAGAAAACACCAGAAAAAATGATTTCTGGTGTTTTTGAATACATTTTGGCAAAAATGAGGTATTTTTCAAATGCTTACAGTTGTTAGTTTGATATTAATCCTTTTTCTCTGTAGCTACGCCATTTTCGTCAATAATATAGGTTTTTCCATCTTTTTTAAGCGTAGTGTTAGTGGTAATTGGAGAACCTTTTGACTCTGGACTAACTGATATCGGCTTTTCAAAATGATAAAGTTTACCATCAAACTCTGCCCATTCGCCACTAAAAGGAGTAGTCATATAAATTTTAGGATTGAAATAATAGAGCCTATTATCTTCTAACCGAATGACACCTGTTTTTACAACTCCATTCTCATCAGAGATACAGAAACCATTCCAAGAGGTCGAGGTGTCTGTAGCTGTATTCCTTAGAAGTCGTCCTTTAGGGCCCAAAAGATAGGTCTTTTCATTGATATTTTCTAGATATGTTCGGTTTTCAGCTCCCCATGGTGGGCTAATATAGTAGGTTTCATTATTATGAGTAACCCATCCGAACTGTAGATGACCGTCCTTATCAGCATAATAGTATTTGTAGTCGCCGTCAATATCATCAGAAAGCATACTACCGTCTTTTTTGAAGAAATAATCGAAATCACCTATCTTGTGTCTATCATTTCGAACTTGGTAGCCATCTTCTTTAAAATAAACACGTTTACCGTCAATAGTTGCCCAACCAAATATCTGGCTTCCATCCTCGCCAAAATAAGTATATTTTTTAGAAAAGTAATCGCCTGTTTCATGGAATTTATTTACGAACATAGCACCAGTATCTTTATCGAAGAAATAGTATTTTCCATCAAGCAGAAGGCGTTTTCCTTTTGCTTGTTTTCCAGTTGGATCAAAGTAGTATTTTTGATGATTAATAATTTGAAGTCCAGTGGCTAACTGTCCATTCTCTTTAATATAAGCCCAATCACCATCTCTATCTTGAATAAATTGTCCAGGTTTATTCATAGTTACATAACCATTTTGGTCAATGACATAACGAATACCATTAAGTTCAAGTGTTCGGTTAGTCCACATAGCTCCGCTGTCTCTATCGAAATAATGTGTTTGACCGTCAATTTCGACAAGTCTTCCCTTAGCTTGTTTGCCCTCTTTATCAAAGTATAGAGTGACATTATCTATTGAATGGAGTCCTGTGACAGCTTTTCCCTCGTTATCAAAGTAGTACCAATTCCATGCATCATCGTGTTCGAAACGATTTGTTAGTTTAGTTTCGGTCGCTACTCCTTTATCATCAATGAGGTAGGCTTTTTTATTGTAAACTAAGGTCTTGGAAACTGTGAGAGGGGAAGTTTCGGAAAGCGAACTTGTTCTATTGAAAGCATAGAATTTATTATCACTTTGAATTACAGTTTCTTCAATCTTAGTTAAATCTGTGTTTTCTGGAAGTAGATGTCCGATGTAGAAATCATTGTTTTCATCAAGATAGTATAGATTACTATAATTATCACGAATAATACGTTTAATCTTATCGGTCTTTGTTCGTACTCCGTGGTCAATAATGTCTACTTCTTCCCTGACGGTTTTGGTATAACTTCTTCCACCATTCTTGTAAGTTCTGTTTATGCTAGGCTCTAAGTGGTATAGCTTATCATCAATCGTTTTCCAAGTAGGTGTTGTAACTGTAAACATTTTGGGGATATTGCTATTATCAAAATAGATATTTTCAAAATAATAGAGTTTACCATTATTTGCAGTGCTAACACCAGTAAGTAGAACTCCATCCTTATCTGTACCTACGATGCCAGAGTAGTATGCATCATAATCCAGTTCCTGACGTCCGAGTAAAGGTCCGAGATAGTTTTTTAGAAGTTTGCCTTCAAAATAGTAATAGTCCTTGCCTCCTTTATTGACTATACCAGTGACTGGTGAACCAGAATTTGAAAAATAGTAGTCATCACCATTAATATGATGTTCTCCGGTTAGTACTTGGCCAAATTTATTGGAGCGATAGCTAGTATTTAAAGTTCCAACAAAGACACGTAATGACTGAATATAAAAGGCATCTTTTACCAATTTTCCATGATTATCAAAGAGGTAGTTTTGTCCTTTGAAGATAGTAAGATCATTTTCAACTCGACCCTTATAATCAAAATAATAAAGTTGATCGCCAACTCGATGCCATCCATAGTAACGTCGACCATCAGAACCATAATAGACGTTATACGTTTTAGCAAATGGTTCCTGTCTTCTGATTTCAATAGACCAAGTATGCCAATAGTTGGTTTTTACAGCACCTGAATAGTGACTAAAATAGTAATGGAAGCCGTCTATGATTCTTTCGCCATTTTTCGCTTGACGACCTTCTTCATCAAAGTAAAGAGTTACTCCATCTACATTTTGCCATCCTCTTAGTTTTTCTCCTGTTGCGGTGTAATAATACCAGTTGCCTGAGGAATCCTCTTCGAAATGGCCACCAGAAACAAGTGGACGTTGAGGAAGTTTCTGTTCAGTTTCAATCAAAAGTCCATTAGCTTCTGCGTGGTAAGTTTTTCCATTAATAGTGATGTCGGTATTTATAACCTTATGACCACTATCCTTATCAAAGTAATAGGGTTCGATACCTATTGTAACGATTTCACCCTTGGCCTGAACACCGTCTGGGTAGAAATACATGTCGAAGCCATCTATAGTCTGTTCGCCTGTTAGAAGTTTCCCTTCTTTATCACTATAGTACCAGTTGCCGTCGTCATCCGACCAAAAACGGTCACGAACCAATTGGCCAGTATCTTTTTGAAAATAATAGGAATTTCCATCTAGGATGACAAAGGCATCTTTAGCTTGAACACCATTAGGGTAAAAGTAGAGTGGAATATTGTCAATAACTTGGCTACCAGTAAGTGCTTTCCCATCGTGGCCTAAATAGTACCAATTTCCATTCTTATCAGATGCAAAAGCATTACGGGTAAGTTGTCCACTATCTTTCTCAAAGTGATATGTTGATCCATTAACGTGACGGGTGTCTCCTTTGACTTGCTTACCATCGGCATCGAAGTAGACATTCACATTATCAATATTTTGCATACCAGTAAGTGCTTTCCCATCCTTAATATAGTACCAGCTGCCCTGATCATCGCTAGTGTAATGACCGCCGGATATTACAGGACTTTCTTCTACTTCATGGGCTGTATTTGTTTCAGAATGTGATGTTTCAGAGCTTACGACTTCACTGCTAGTAACAGTAGAGACTTCCGAACGAAAAGCTTGTTGAGAGTTAATTTCAGAAGTACTTGTTTCTGGAACAGTTGCTTCAGTGGTACTTAGGTCAGATTCAGTAGAAGTAGCTTCAGTGATGTTTTCTCTTGTATTGGGGGCGTCGAAAGATTTGTTTTCTTCTGGTTTAGTAATAACTTCATTAGTTGACGAGCTTACGACATCAATTGCGTTTTCTTGGATGCTGTTTTCAACAGTTGGTTCTGAGGTGGGGTGAGTCTGTTCAGCTGCGGACACATAGCCCAAGTTTGCAAAACTAAGTCCTAGAGCTAGACCAGTTACTGCAATGGTTACCCATTGCTTTTTTACTTTGTGAAGTTTAAAGTATACTTTCTTTTCCATGATAATGCTCCTTTCATTAAACTGAACAATGTTAGCAAGGATATGGTTAACTCATGAGTAAAATTAAGTTAATATTATAGTTCTATTGCTTACATATCAAGTTTATCATCACATTTTAATAAAATCAAAGAATTGTGTAAGCGTTTTTATTTTTTGTATAAACTCTTTCCAACTCTACTCTAAACAAAACTGATAGTATATGAATGATAAACTTTCATTAAAGAGAGTTAATGATGTATTTGCTTTAAGTTAGCAGCGGATAGATCCTTGAGTAGGGTATTTTTGATATTCATAATATGCTATCCACTGATTTTAGAACGCCACCAAAAAAGCCACTGGCATATAAAACCAATGGCTTTCAACAATTTATTTTTTCTTCCCTAGTACAAAATAGCGGCTAGGGATTTGTTGTGTCAAACTGACGGCGATGGCGATGGTAAAGGAGGCCAGGAAACAAGCTCGTAGGAAGCTGAGGCCGAGGTCTGCATTTCCAATCAAGAGGAAGTAGACCGCACGGTAGAAGCTCATCCCAGGGATGAGTGGGAACATGCTTGAGGCTAGGAAGACTGTAGCTGGACATCTACGGTAGTGGGCCAAAAAGCGTGAGGTGATAGTGACTAATAGGGCTGGGAAGAGGATGGCGAGGACCTCGTGATGGGTATTATTCCAAATCAAGAGGTAGAGGAGCCATGAGCCGGCACCTAGGGTCCCAAGGTCTAAGAAGTATTTCTTAGGCACTCGGTAAAGCACGGAGAAGGCTGCTGTCCCTAGTCCTGCCATGAAGGTCTGAATCAAGACCCCCAGCCATGAGGTTGACGGTGTTGAGAATATGCCTGATAACTGTTCCGCAAAGGGGAGGATGGAAATCATGGCAAGAACACCGACAGAGATAGATAGACAAGTGGAGACCCCTGACAACATCAGGGCTAGACCGCTATAGTAGTTATTCTGGGTGAATTCTCGAATGGCATTTACAAAGTAGGCCCCAGGAATCAAAATCATCAAGGTGCCCAGAATAATCACGCTACGATGTTGCCCGATACCCAAATAATAGAGAATGTTAGCTGATAAAGCGGCAATGGCACTAGAAAGGATAATCTGCAAGAAACTGGTATGAATAAAACGGGAAAAGAGTTGCATGCCAATCCCTACAAAAACTCCCGATATAGCCGCAGCAGTCCCATCAATCCAGCTACTTCCTAGAGCTAGCGAGAAGCTCCCAGCACCAATGACACAGGCTATAATATCCTCTAAAGGACGATAGAAAGTCTTCTGCTCAATGGTTTTCAGCTTTTGGAAAATGCTAGAAACAGGCTGATTTGGCTGTTCTGCCAGTTCACGAGACAGGCGGTTTACTTCCTCTAGTTTACCTAGATGGATAGACGGGACTGAGGTAGCTAGGACACGAGACTCTTTAAGACCTGAGCGGTTGAGTCCAGAAATCATGACTCCTCGATTGACCACATAAGTGGAGAAGTCTCTGATACCAAGAGACTTGGCCATGTGTCCCATGGTGTCCTCGATACGGTAAATCTCAGCACCGCTCTCCATCAGGACACGGCCTGCCTGAAGGACGGCATCCATTTCATTTTTGGTTTCTATTTCTGTCTCTCTTGGAAAATCGATGGTCATTTGAACCTCCTTATCGCTTAATTCGTCATTCCATTATAAGGCTTGAATGGTGGTTTTTCAATAGCTTTGACGACTAAAATAGGACTTTCTATGAGATTTTTCTCCTACTTAATGATAGGGGGGCAGGAAAATGGAGGGCTTGCCTTTTGCCTTGCCATTGGTAGAGGCAAATGCTACAATTAAATTATAAAATGTATGCGTTTACATATTTTACGCTACCTTTCTTAAAAAGCGTTTAATTCCTTTATTTATAGGGGTCTTAGCAATTAGAGAAGGGAACAAATGTAAGTGCAAATAGATGATACCTTTGAAAAGGAGACAATTCCATGAAAAAAATTATCAATAAACCTGAAAATGTTGTGACAGAGATGCTAGATGGTTTGGCTTATGTTCACAGTGATTTGGTGCATCGTGTTGACGGCTTTGACATCATTGTAAGAAATGAGCAGGCTGCTGGTCAAGTTGGTCTCATTTCTGGTGGTGGAAGTGGTCATGAGCCAGCACACGCTGGTTTTGTAGGTGATGGTATGCTTTCTGCAGCCATCGCAGGTGCAGTATTTACGTCACCAACGCCTGATCAAATTTTGGAAGCCATCAAGGAAGCGGACCAAGGAGCTGGTGTCTTCATGGTTGTTAAAAATTATTCTGGCGACATCATGAATTTTGAGATGGCTCAAG
>ERZ772942.244-NODE-244-length-23585-cov-3.900170_pt1 | contig 23585 bp, 25 predicted proteins | sample MGYA00511135_ERZ772942 | MGnify/ENA primary metagenome ERZ772942 (study PRJEB29015, sample SAMEA2738099) | human oral metagenome | biome: human oral; feature: human-associated habitat; material: saliva | place: China | collected 2265 ... | reverse complement strand
AAGTAAAATTAAATAGTAATGAAATTGAAAGTATTGATGTTAACGTTAAAAAAGTGCTAGGTACACCGTTTGTACCTAGTCAATACATTAGCAGCTTTTCAAGCCCTAAAATTAAGGTTAAGTAAAAATAAATAACATTATTGTTGATGAATATGAAAAAGATGTTATTGTTGGTAGTGATATGTTAGGTTACTTTGATGAAATAAAAAACCTTACTGACAATGAGTTATTAGAATTAGTTAGAAATAGTTTTGAAAATGAAAAAGATTCACTGATAGAAATAGTATTAAGAAATAGAATTAAGTAGAGGTGTAAAGAAATGATAGATTTATATAAATTAGAATTAATTAGTAATGGTAGAGTTTTTAAAATATATCAAGATGAAAATATTGAGGTGGTTTTTGACATGGTGACAGAAGAGTTCGACGGATTGCAAGACATTCTACACAATGCACTTGTTAACTTAATTGAGATGAATTTTAAAGGGCAGGAGTTAGAGGAATTAAAAGAAAATAATGAAAGATATATTGATATATATACTTGTATGAAAGATTTTATTTCAGATGAAGATTACAAAGGAATATTTCAAGAGTATTTTAATAATATTGATAATCTTGATTTTAGACTTTTAGAAATTGAATATTAAATTAAAATTGACAAAGTTAAATAAAAAAGATAGAATTAGTTTAAGCGAGGTATAGAGATATGTTAACAGAAGAATTTTATAAATTAAATAAAAACAAGTGGGAATTAGTAGAAATTGAAACTTTTGAAAAGTTTGAGGCTAGAAAGAAAAAACTATATCAAATTTATTTCAAATATTTTGAAACAAGTATTTCAACAAAAATACATGGTTATTCATTTAAAGAAATTTATAAACAATTTGCAAATAATGAGGATTATACCGAAAATGGTTCTATATTAAAAAAATGGTATAAAATTCAAAATAATGAAAATGATGAATTTTTTAAAGATGAATTAATTGAGGTTTTAAAAAATTATAAAATAGTACATTTAAGAATTAGTTATTAATTTAAAGCGTGGTTAAATTGCCACGCTTTTTTATTTTGTCTTTTTTTATCTTTGGATGTTTTGGAAATTTTGGAAAGTATAATAATATTATCAGAAGTAGTATAAAAAAAAACGGGGGTATCATTTTGGTAAAATTGAAAACCTGCACATATTGCCGCAAGATTCACGGCAAAGAAATTAATTGCACGGCAAAAAAAGGTTATTATCGCGATAAAAACACACGGTACGAAAAAGATAAAGATTATATCAAGTTTATAAAATCTAAACAATGGTATAACAAAAGTCAAGAGATTAAAAGGCTAGATTCTTATCGTTGCTTAGTTTGTCAATCATTAAGGCTAAACAGTCCAGTTTATTTAGAAGTACATCACATTATCAAGTATAGGAATGATACAAGTTTAGGATTAGACAATAGCAACTTAATTACACTTTGTGTAAACCATCACAAGCAAGCGGATGCTAACACTATTAAAGCAAGCGAACTATATCGACTAATAGAACTATATAGAGATACTACAGAAAGCAACGATATATTACTATTATAGCGTGTTCCTTACACCATGTGTACCTATACTACCTTATATCCTATGTAGCATATAGAGGTATATAATGATGCATTAATAGTATTGTATGATGTGTATGTATATAGTAGATAGTATGTAGATATGATATGTATATAGTATATAGTATATGATATATGTATATATGATATGTATATACTAATAGATAAGTATTAATATATTAATGTTAAATGAATTAAATAAAATAATAATTAATATTGATTAAATGATTAATGATTGAATTGATTGTTTGATTGTATTGATTAGTTAAAGCATACTAGAGCACTTACCAACAGGCTTTGTTATGCTTTTTTATTTTGTTTATGTGATATGAAAATAGTAATATATCCCTTTTTTTAAGAAAGTACGCCCCCGGTCAAAATTTGGATTTTTAAGGTATTTTTCTAAGACCAACCTGCGCCCATTCATTCACAATGGCAGCGACTTGCTAACCATTATTGGAAAATTTGGGCAAAAAAAATAGGCTTTCCTTTTAATTTTTGGAAAACCTCTAATGTTTGCTAAACTTTATCACTACAGTAATTATAAGCGATTTAAAGTTAAAAGTCAAGAGGAGAATGCAGATGAAAAAAACAACAAAAAAAGAGGTAAAAAAAGAGCCTAGTATGGGAAGAAAAATCAGTCAGAAATTTTTTGTTCCCTCAAAAGAGTATAAAGAGAATAGAAAAAAATTATTTTCAGCTGTAGAAAATTTATCTATAGGAGATAGAATGTTATTCTATGAATTATTTGAGATATTTGAAACTCATGTAGGTATTTGTAAACAGTTGATTAAAGAAATTAAAGGCGATGGAGTAATAATCGAGAAAGAATACGTTAAAGGTAGACCAACAATAGTGGCACATCCTGCTATCACTAACTATAATGCTTCTACAAAAGCAATGAACACAACTGCTTCTCAATTATCTAAACTTTTCGATAAGTTAGGAGAGAGTGATAAAGCAGGAATTGACTTAAAAGAAATTTTAGGTAAAGGTTCAGAGTAATGTTAGTAGAAAAATCTATTAAGTATGCAAAAGATGTAATAGCGGGAAAAGAAATTACTACTAATGAAGTTAAATGGGAGTGCCAACGTTTCTTAGATTTACTAAAAGAACAGAAAAAGAAAAGCTGTAAGTACTATTTTGATGAAGAGAAACTAGAAACTATTGATAATTTATTAAAAGTAATGACAATGGCAACTGGTGTAGATGGTATCAGAGGACAAAGTGTAAATGAAACTCTAGCACCGTTTCAATGTTTCTTCATAGCGAATGTATTTGGATGGAGATTTAAAGCAAAGAAAAAAGTATTTAAGTATCGTGAGATAACATTATTCATCCCACGTAAGAACGCTAAAACATTTACTTGTGCTTTAATCTTTTTAATTCTAATGCTAACAGAGGAAGATTATTCAGAGTTCTATTCAATATGTATTGATAGGGAGTTATCAGGGGAGGTTAAAAAAGCTATTGTTCAATTAATAGAGAACAGTCCAGCTTTACAACCTTATTTCAAGTTAACTTCTACACTAGCAGGTAAAATCACTTGTACATTAAACAAAAATACATATCAAGCAAGGACTGCTGTAGCAAATAGTAATAACGCTATCCGTCCTGCTGCATTCATTGCCGATGAAGTTGGAGCATTTAAGACTAAAGACAATATTAAAGCAATGGAATCAGGACAATTAAACGTAACCAACCCACTAATGTTTAAAATCACTACTGCTTATGCAGAAGATAAGAGTATCATGCTAGAAGAACTTGATTATCTTAAAAAGATATATGCAGGGACTGAAAAGGATGAACGATTATTTGCTTTACTTTATTATGCAGATGAAGAAAATCTTTGGACGGAACACGGTTTACAAATGAGTAACCCGTTACGTATTGAAGATAACTATGAAAGTATCAGACGTATGAGAACAAAAGCATTAAGTGTTGAGAGTGATAGAGCAGAATATCTGACTAAACACATGAACCACTTCTTACCTACACTTAGTGGAGAAGAATATATTGATATTAATAAAGTTAAAGAGTGCATTGCACCGATGGTTGATTTTAGTGGTAGAGATGTTTATGTAGGGCTTGACTTAGCGTTAAGTACCGATAACTTAGCTGTAAGTGTAGCAAGTTTAGATGATGATGGAGAAACTATTTTATTAGATAGTTGGGCTTTTATACCAGCAGGAAAAATGGAAGAGAAGAGCAGGAAAGAAAGAACTAACTATCGTTCACATATAAGCAGAGGAAATTGCTTTGCTTGTGGAGATGAAGTAGTAGACTATGCTTTCGTAGAACGCTTTGTAATGGACTTAGAAGAGGAATTAAACTGCAATGTAATGGCAATAGGGTACGATATATGGAATAGTGCCAGCACGGTGCAGAAACTAGAAGAAAATGGTTATTTAACGGTTGCTGTTAAGCAACATAGTAGCGTGCTGCACCCTACAGTTAAATTAGTAGAAGAAAAGATACTGAATAAAGAAATTCAGTTTGAAGACAACCCGTTACTTATCCAAAACTTCCAAAATGCAAGGTTAGTAGAAGATAATAACAGAAATAAATATGTAAACAGAAAGAAAAGTACTGGAAAAATAGATATGTTGATGTCTACATTCAGTGCTATTCATTTATTAACAGAGAATGAAATCTTAGGAAATACGTTTATAAGTGCTGTTTTATAGTCCTAAATAAGACTTAAAAAGGTTTAATAATGGAGGAAAGGAGGATAATATGGGAATTTTCGGAAACTTATTTACTAGGGAAGTAAAAGAAACAAAACCAGCTTTATTTGAAGAAGTTTTTGGAGTTGCTAGTGATAGAGTTACGATTGATGACGCTTTAGAGATACCTATTGTAAATGCTTGTGTATCAAGAGTAAGTGATGTTATAGCATCCACTGATTTAAAGTTATACAAGAAAACAGATAAAGGTAGAGAAGAAGTAGAGAACGATAACAGGGTAAAATTGCTTAATACAAGAGTAGATAATGGTTCAATCAATAGTTTTGAGTTAAAAAAGCTAATGGTTAGAGATTATTTCTTAAAAGGACACTGCTATTTCTACATAAAACGTAAAGGAAATACAGTTGAAGATATAGCTTACCTTGAAAACGTAGCAATAAATCATAATCACGACCCTTTCAACAAGGTTTATACAATTCTTGCTTATGATAGGACGTTAAGACCTTATGAAACACTTAGAATTACTAGAAATAGTAAAAATGGTATTAAAGGTAAGTCGATTATAGAAGAAACAGGACTACACTTTCTACTGATTATCAAAACAATGGAACGGCTTCTAATGGATGCTAAACGTGGTTTCTTACCTAAAGGAATGTTCAAAATGGAGAAGAATATTAAAGATTTAGATAGAATCCGTGATGATATTAAGAAAATGTTAAGTGATAACAACAGTGGATATATTTTCATGAATAGTGCTATCCAGTACGAGCCTTTAGAGAAGAAAAAAGATGTAGAGAATGAAGCAAAAGCAAATACTTCTGAATTGAATAAAATTGCTGCTATGTTCGGAGTACCTGTAAGTATTATCAACGGTGGAGCGAATGAAGAAGATAAATTTAACTTTATCAACTTTACTATCCTACCTCTACTAGCAAATATAGAATCTAGTTTAAACAGAGATTTACTTACAGAACGTGAACAAGGTAAATACTATTTTGCTTTCGATACAAAAGAGTTGCTAAAAGGAAACTTGAAAGAACGTTTTGAGGCTTATCAGTTAGCAATTAAGAACAATATTATGAGTATGGATGAAGTACGTGACTTAGAAAACATGCCACGATTAAACTTTGGTTTCTACAAATTCAATATCGCAGACGCTATGTATTATCGAGATGATGATAATGATACAAATATGCTAGTCAACGTAAATACAAATACAGCTATTGACTTAAATCAAGTGCTTAATACAAAAAGTGAGAGTGGTGTAATGGACTTTAACCCGAATCATAGTAAGAGTGTTTTAAATAATAACCATAATGCAGCAGGAGAAGAACCTGCACAAGAGGAAACAGAAGACACTCAAGAGGAAGTAGACGATAAAAAGTCTAAAACACGTCCTGAACAAGACGATAAAAGGTTAAATAAGAAAGGAAAGGAGGAAAAGTAGATGAAAGTTAGAGTTTTGGATAATAAAGCTATTATTAGTGGATATGTTAACGTAGCAGAGCGAATTTCCAAAAGACTAAAAGAAAATGGTACTGAATTTTACGAAAAAGTAAAAGAAGGAGCTTTTGGAGATGCTGTAAGACGTAACAACAATATCAAAATTCTGTTAAATCATGATTATCAACGTGAGTTAGGTAATACAACTAGTAATTTAACAGTATATGAAGATAGTATCGGTTTATATGCAGAAGCAGAAGTAACTGATGAAGAAGTGGTACAGAAAGCAAGAAACAACGAATTAAGCGGTTGGAGCTTTGGTTTTGTACCTTTAAAGGAACATATCAATGAAACATATAGTGATATACCTTTAAGGACTATAGAAAGTCTTAATTTATATGAAGTATCTATCTTAGATAATAACCATATACCAGCTTATAATTCAATGAGTTTAAATGTGAGAGATGTTGCTCATGAACCTATTGAGATTAGAAGCTATAAAAACTTAAATATCACGGTTGATGAACCGAAAGAAGAGTTGCAGCGAGAAGTTGACAACTCTATTTTTATTGACAAAATAGACGAATTTTTAAAAGAGAGGAACTTATAAAATGAATTTTAAACAATTAATCGAATCAAGAAATGATAAAATCACAAACTTACAAAAGTTAAAAGAAATTGCTAAAACAAGAGCAATTACAGAAGAGGAAAATACAGAGTTTGAAACTTTAACAGAAGAAATCCGTGCTTTAGACACACGTATTAAAGTGTTAGAAGCAGAAGAAAGAGAACTAGTAGAAATAGAGGTAGATAAACTAGATGTATCACAAGAATTACGTGAGTTCTTAAAAAATCCATCAATCTCATTACGTGCTTATGGAACTGGAGCAGGAAACGTATTTAAAGCATCAGATGCAGGTGCTGTTATCCCAAAAACATTATCAGATAAAATCATTGAAAAAATCTTAGCAGAGTCTGATATTTTACCAAAATTAACTAAATACTCATTAACTGGAGAGCTTTTAATTCCTAAATTTGATGCTTCTACACTATCAGTTGCATTCTATGAAGAGTTCGCAGAAACAGTTGAAAGTAATGCTCAATTCACAAGCATTAAACTAACAACTTTCCGTATTTCAGGACTATTAAAAATTTCTAAATCATTAATCAACAATGTGAAATTTGATATTGAATCATTCTTAATTTCAAAAATTGCAGAAACATTCAGATTGTTCTTAGAAAAATCAGTAGTACAAGGTGCTGTTGGTAAGTTCGATAGTTTATTTACTGCTACTGCAGAAAAAACACTTACTTTAGCTAAAAAAGATACATATACAATCAACGATTTAATCGACTTACAAGCTAAATTAAAAGCTGTATTTCAATCAAAAGCTGTGTTTGTAATGCACCAAGATACATTAACAATCTTACGTAAATTACAAGACAACAACGGACAATACTATGTTCTTCCTGATGTAACAAGAGGTTTCGGACAACAAGTGCTTAACACTTCAATCTTAACTACTGACTATGCACCAGCTGGACAAGTATTATATGCAGACTTATCAGCTTATGGTTTATCTGCATCAGAAGAAATGAATATCCAAGTGTTAAATGAGAAATTTGCTACTCAACACGCTGTAGGGGTATCAATCCACGGACAATTTGGTGGTAAAATCGTTGACGAACAAGCGTTCGCATTACTTAAAAACAAAGAATAGGTAGGTAATCGAGATTGACTGAAATTTGTTTAGAAGATGTAAAAAGTTATTTGAGAATACTTGATAATTCAGAGGACGGTCAATTAGAGCTTTTGTTAGAGAGTGCTGTTGAGTATATCGTTAGTCACACTGGCTTAAATGAAGGTGTAGTAAGGACTAAAAACGATATACGAACTGCACTGCTAGTATTAGTTAGTGACTTCTACTGGAATAGAGATTATCAAACAGGAAATAAATATCATAATAAGTTAGTCGAAAACATTATAGAGAATAATAGAACTAACTTTATAGCATAGGAGGTACTTTATGGTTATTCAAACAGGAATGTTTAATAAGAAAGTTACCTTTATTAAATACACGGTTGTAACTAACTCTTTTGGAGCTAGAGGAAAGCGAGAAGAAACAGAGTTATTTCAAACGTATGGATATATTAGTAATTTAAGAAACAGTGAGTTTTGGGAAAGTAGACACGGTAATGATAAGAGTAAATTACGATTAAGAGTAAGATTTACACCAAAAGTGCTGGAGTTAGATACTAAAACGTGTTTTGTGAAGATAGACAATAAAACATGGAACATACTTTCTATTGAGAATGTACTTAATAGAAATAGAGAATACTTGATGTATTTGGAGTATAAAGATGAGTAACATAGTTAGCGTTGAAATTGAAGATTTTGGCAACTTTGATAAGTGGATAGAGGAATATCCTAGAAAAGTGTATGATATGGCAGAAAATAGTGGTAGGAAAGCGGGTAGAGAAGCTAGAAAGATATTACTTACAACTTCTCCAGCAAAGAGTGGAAAATATGCAAAAGGTTGGAGTGTAAGAAATAAATCTACACTAGCAGGAGGAGTAGATTTTGTTATTCACAATAAAGTAAAACCTCACTTAGTACACTTGTTAGAAGACGGACACGTGATGTTTTTATTTGGAAAACCTACAAACAAACGTGTACCTGCAAAACCACACTTTGAACCTGCTAAAAGAAAGGTTGGAGATTTATTTGAACAATATATTGACAAAGGTTTACGAGAGCTTGACTAAAGTAGGTGTACCTGTAGCTTACTTCAATTTTGACAATACAGAGGATGTTCAAGCTCCGTTTATAATCTTTAGAAATACTAAAAACATAGTCAGTGCAGATAGTGATATTTATTGTTACGAGCATGACTTTAATATAGAGTTCTATCACCACGGAAATGATGAAGAACTAGTAGAAAAATTTAGAGAAACGTTGTACGAGATAAAGAAAGTAGTGTTGTATGAACAAACACCATTAGACGGAGTTATTTTATTACGTGCAACGTTTAGTTTATTAGAAGATGATATTACACAAAAAATACAAACAATAGAGGAGAATATAGTAAATGAGTAACAAATATATGTTTAATTTAAAAAATGTTCACTATTCAATCGTTACAGTCGGAGAAAACGGTGCTTTACAACATGGTGCTGTTAAGCGATTAATGGGAACTACAGAGCTTACAATGGAGTTAGAGCAAAGTTCAGAGAAACACTTTTCAGAAGGACTAGTTTACTTTGTAACAACATCAAGTGCAGGTTATAAAGGAGAATTATCTATTTATAACGTAGATGCAGAGTTCGAGAAAGAAGTATTAGGACTAAAAGAAGATAGTAAAAAAGTACAATATGAAACAATGTACGACCAAACAAAAGAAATTGCTTTACTATTTGAAGTAGACGGAAACGAAAAAGAAGAAAGACACTGCTTATTACGTGTTAAATTCTCAAAACCTAAATACGAATACAAAACTACTACTGATAAAGTAGACGTACCAGTATTAAAACTTTCTTATGAAGGACTTTCAAATGAAAAAGGTATCGGACGTATTAAGACGTACAAAGAAACTGATGGAGAAGTTTACAAAAACTGGTTTAAGAGTGTATATGCACTTACTGTAGAAGAATAATAAAGAATAGGAGCTTATTACAATGGAATTAAAAATCGGAAAAAACACTTATAAAACAATTCAAGTTACAGGAGATTTTCCTATCAAGTTTTATAAAGAAACAGGATATGATATTTTTGATTTAGATGAAGGAAATTTACCAATTTTAAAAAGATATGAAATCTTATTAAACTTAGCACACGCTTTAATTGGTAGAACAGATACAGTAGAGGAGTTCGCTAGTGAATTTACTATATCTGATTTAATCGGTGCATATACACCTATTGTAGAGTGCTATATGGAAACTACAGAAGCTAAAGTAGAAAGTAAAACAGAAAAAAAAAGACGATAAGAAAGATGACAACCCCACTTTATTTACTTAGATGTAAGCAAGTGGGGTATTCTTATGAAGATTTAAAGGAAATACCTATGAGTGTTATTCAAGGAAGTTTTATTGAACAAGGTAATGACTCATACGATTATCCACTTAAGGCAACTCAAAAAGAGATTAATATGCTTTAAGAAACATTGAATTTTAGAGGAAAGGAGGAAAACAAATGGCACTAGAAGAAAGAGGTAGACGGATAACCTTAAAAGCAGATATATCACAATTAAAAACTGCTTTTAATAAAATGAATGCATTAGCTAGAGAGAGTAAAACGGAGCTTAGAAAGATAGGACAAGCGTTGAAGTTTGACCCACACAATGTAGCTTTACTAACTCAAAAACAACATGAACTGAATAGAGTTGTAGCACAAAACTATAAGCTAATCGGAAACTTGAAAAAGCAAATTGAGAAACACGTGGAGTTAGGAGAAACTAGAGCAGCTAAAAAACTAACTACTCAATTAGAGATTTTACGTTCTACAAATGAAACGTTTAAAGCTAGTTTAAAAGAAACAAAATCTATTTTAAGCAATATAGGTAGTATTAGTGGACTAGCAAAGCTAGATAAAGAATTGCAGTCAAGTAGAAGTAATGTAGAGCGACTTAATAAAGCTTTAAAGTTAGATACAACGAATGTTAGTAATCTAGCTCATAAATTTCTTGAGTTACAATCACAAGAAGACTCATTATTAAAGAAAACTCATATACTGACACAAGACTTGAAGAAAATCGACTTTAAAGTTAACCCACAAGGCTATCAGGAACTAAAATCTAAATTAGAGCAAGCGAAAGCAGAAGCAACTCAAGTTAGATTAGAGCTTGATAAGTTAGGTGGAACTAAATTCAATCCTGTAATAGCTCAACTTGAAAAGCTAGATAATGAGATTAAGAAAAGTCGAGAAAGTAGCAAACTACTAAAACAGGCTTTAGAAATTAAACCTACTAGCTTAACAAAGAGTATGCATTTAGAAGAAGCACGTACTCAACTAGATAAGACTAGAGAAAAGATAAAACTACTTAAAAATGAACTTTCTAAAGTGAATACTAATGAAAGTAGAGCAGAGTTTATCAAACTTACTAGTAAAATAGCAGAAAGTGAAAAACACGTTAAAGAATTAATTCATAGTGTGGGAATTTTAAATGCTAGAAAACTAGACGGAGTAAGAGGTAGCTTTAGTGCAATAGGAAGTTCGTTAGATAGCAACGCACAAAAAATAGCGAACTTCGGTAGAAACTTTACTTTCGGTTATACTTTACCAGTTACTTATGGAGCGAAAAAAGTTGTAGATAGTTTTGTAGAAACTGACAATGCATTAAGACGAGTTGCAGCTGCTGCTTCTGATGGAGTAGCAAGTAAATTCACAAAATCTTTCGGAGAGATAGAAGTAGCTGCTAAAAAAGCATCTGATGGAAGTGTTTATAGTATTAAACAAGTAGCTAGTGGTATGGAAGAATTGATTAAAGCAAACTGGAGTCAAAAAGATGCTCAAGAACAAGTAATCAATGTAATGAACCTTGCAAAAGTAGAAGGTATGGAGTTAGCACAAGCAACTGAAATAGTAGCAGACGGACTAGCTTCTTTCGGTTTAAAAGCAAATGAAACTGCTAGATTTACAGATGTTTTAACAACTGCATCTATTAAATCGACAACTGATATTACCAAAATGGGAGAAACGTTAAAATACGTTGCACCGATAGCAGGTACATTAGGTTACTCAATAGAAGATACTGCTACTGCAATAGCAATTATGGCAAGTAATGGTATTAAAGCATCGGTTGCAGGTACTTCATTAAGAGGTGGACTAACCAACTTAGTTAAACCATCAGCAGAGGCAAAAGCTGCATTAGATAAAGTTGGCTTTAGTATGATTGATGCAAACGGAAATACAAAACCATTCTTACAAGTTATTTCTGAACTGAGAGAAAAAACTAACGGAATGACAAAAGCACAAAAACAACAATTTGCAGCAACTGTGTTCGGTAAAACTGCAATGAGTGGATGGTTAGCTATTTTAAATGCTTCAAAAGACTCAATAGATGATGTTTCAAATTCTATTAAAAACTCAACTGGAGCTACTAAAGAAATGGCAGACCAACTGAATAGTGGTGCTGGTGGTGCGATTGAAAAATTCAAAGCAGCATTAAGTAATGCAGCTTATGAAACAGGTAAAGCATGGGGACCAGCACTTAAATCAGTAGTAGACGGAGCTACTCAATTACTAAAAGCGTTCAATGAATCAAGCGATGGAACAAAACGTTTTATAACTGGACTTATCGGAATTACAGCAGCTGCAGCACCATTAACATGGGCGATAGGTGGTTTAATTTCACCATTTATTAAGTTCAAAAACTTACTAACAGGTTTAAGAACTGCCAAAACGGTAGCAGAAATGGGAGAAGTTGCTAGTAAAGGTGGTTTACTTGCAAGGACTTTCGCAGCAATACCTCCACAAATGAAATTATTTGCTGGTGGTGCTTTAGTATTAGGTGGTGCACTATATTATTTAAGAAATAAGTTTGACCCATTAATAATTGCTCAAAGACAAGCAAAAGAGAGTGCAGATAAAGTAGGAGAATCCTTTAATAAAGTAGGACAAGCAGCAAAAGATTTTGGAGATAAAATCAAACAGTCTAGTGATGTATTTGAAACTACTTTCGGAACAAACAATAAGTTTACTGAAAATATAAATAAACTTGCTGCAGATACTCAAAGTGGTTTTGATAAAATCAGAAGTATTTTAAATCAAGCTACTAGTGAGAATAGAGAAATAACTAGACAAGAAGCACAAGATATAAGTGCTAATTATAATCAGTTAGTATCTTCTTTAAATCAACGTGTACAAGCAGAGTCGAAAGGATATAACGAGGTAGTGAATATCGCAAGAAATGCAGCTACTAATAAATCAATATCTGATGCTGCTTATGAAACACAATTTGCATCTCACATTAGCAAGATAGGACAAATACATGAAAATTCTAAACAGAATACCCAACAGTGGTATGATAATTTAGTTGCTATCAATAGTAAGTTGCCACCTGAACTACAGTTAAACATGGACAAAATAAATGAAGTTTATCAAAATGCTTTAGTCCGTGATAGAGAAAACTATAATAAGAGTTCCCAAGCTGCTATTCAAGCATATTCAGAAAGATATAAAATCGAAAATGACTTTATACCTAAATTAGCAGATGCTAAAAGAGGTATGGAGGAAGTTGAAAGACAACACCAACAAAGGCTTAAAGAGAATAGAGAAGCAGCAAAATTTGATGTTGAATTACAACATACTTTAGATGAACAAGAAGACAAGCGTTATGCAGAAGAGAAAGCGTGGCACTATAGAGATTTAGAAGGTAAGTTTGATGAACATAAAATCAAACAAACTGGACAATGGTTAGCTGCAATACAAGAGAATATTCAAAACGGTGGAGAGTTAACTGCTTCACAAGCTAAAAACGTACAAGACTTTTTAGCGACTATGAATAATCTACCTGAAGAAACTAGAAATAAAATTACTCAAGGTTTAAAAGATGCTGGTATTGATATAGATACTTTAGGTGCAAGTTTAGCATCACAAATGCAAAAGCACGGAGTATCTTTAAACAATCAATTTGCTAGTGGTTTATTATCTGAAAAACCGAGTGTAGATAACGCTATTCAAGTGACTTTAAATGCTGTTACAGATAGTGTAAACAGAGCTTCTTTATTATCTGAAGGACAACGATTAATGTTAACTGGACGTGATGGTATCTCAGCAGGGAAACCAGCCGTTGATACTGCCATGAGTGCAATAATGGAAGGTGCAAAAGGTAAAGTTCAGAACACTAATATGTCACCTGTTGGACGTGAGAAATCACAACAATTAGGACAAGGTATTAAGTCAGCAGATGGAGAAGTATGGAATGCAGCTTCACAAACTGCTAACCACGGTAAAAACGGAGCACAAAGTGTAAGTTTTAATGGTGTAGGAGAATCTATGACTATTGGAATGGCAAACGGAGCAAGTAGTCAAAGTGGTACATTATTGAGTACTATGAGAAGTCTTGCAAGTGCAGCGTGGCAAGCAGCTAAAGCAGCTTTAGGTATTAACTCACCATCACGTGTATTCAAGCGTGAAATAGGTTACTGGATAGCTCCAGGTATTGCAGAAGGTGTAACTTCTAATGCAGGAACTTTATACACTAGTATTAAAGATACAATGCTTAAAGGAGTTGAAACTGCCAAAAACTTCAATTTTTCTGAAAAACTATCAAACATGGTAGACTTCAAAACAGCAGGTAACTATGCAATTCAACATAGTGTATCTCAAAATACATCAGTTATAGAAACATTAAACGTATTAATTAATAAAGTTAACGACTTAGAATTAAGAAGTGATGTTTACTTAGACGGAGATAAAATCGGAAATGCTACTTATAAAAGACACGAGGTAATAGATAGGAGGTTAGGTTTAGTATGATAATTTGGAAGGATGAAACAATGCTACTAGATACAGATATTTATAAACTTAACTTAGGTATCTTAAACTTTGAAGATTATCAAGGAGCAAGCGAGAAGTTAGTAAAAACTGAAAGTGTTAGTTTTAATGATGACTATGTGTATCGACCTAACACTTTCAGAGGTTACTCAACTACAATGGATGTAGTAGTTAGAGAAACTAAAAAACGAGAATTTATAAACGCTTTAAGACGTGGCAATAGGTTAACATTACCTAAAGAAAAAGGTAAGTATAGAGAATATTATATAGACGGTGCAATCAAAAAAACTATCTATAGTATCGGATATTCAAAAATAACAGTACCTATCACTTTTAAAGCGTTTGTTTACGATAAGAACAAATATACAACCACTGTATCAAGAGGACTGATTAAGACTATTGATAATACAGGAGATGTATATGCAGAACCTATCTACAAAATAAGAGGTAATGGTACTTTGATATTTACAGTAAACGGAGATAACCACACATTAAAAAATGCACAAGGTGGTTATATCATAAACTGTAGAAACAAAGAACAGAATGTTACTGACTTACAAGGTAATATGAAAAACGTTACTAGTGAGTATGAAGGTAACTATACTTTGTTTAATCCTGGAGAGAACAGAGTGCAGCTTATACAAGGAGATAGTTTAGATATAGAAGTGTACTGGAGGAATATAGATTGATAATTAGATTAAATAGTGAAGCTAATTTAGTAAAAGCAACAGAAGTAAAATTAATAAAAACTAGTGATTATCAAGATACTTTGACTTTCAAGTTACCACTAGACGAAAAAATCTTTGTAGATGAACTAATAGGAGTTCGTACTAAAGTAATGAAACAAGATTATCGTGTTAAGGAGATAATCACAAAAGATAGGTTTAAAGACGTTTATTGTGAACACAAGTTCTTTGACTGTAAAAATATCATTATACCTTTTGTAGATGAAGCACATAGAGCAGGAGAATCATATAATGATTTTTCAAGATACAATAGTTTACAATCTATAGTGGCACATCTTAACAGGATAATGAGAACAAAAGGAGATACTGAATTTAAGTTCAGTACAGATATTGATAAAAGTGGTGTAGTGGAATGTGATGACACACCACTTTTTGATTTAATTTTCGGAGAAAAAGGTATTTTAAAAACTTTCAATGTAGAGTTAGTTTACGATAATTACAAAGTAAAATTTGTAGAGAAACGTCCTAGTAAGAATACTGAAATACTTTTCCACGAAAGCAAAAACGTTAGCGAACTGCAAGAAACTGTAGATTTTAAAGGAATTATTACAAAGTTACACGTAACATGTAAATATACACCTGACAAAACAGAAGAAGGTAAAGCAGAGAGAGAACGATTAAGAGCAGAAAAAAGACGTGAACTGTTTAATAAAAGTCAAGAGAAGATTAGAGTACGTGAAGAGCGACAAGCTCAAGAGAGAGCTTTAAGAAGACAAAAACAAGAAGAAGCATATCAAGCAAGCAGAACAGCACCTAAAAAGACTAGAGAGCAAATTCATGCAGAGCATTTACAAAAGCAACAAGATACGGAAAACCGTATTTTAGCTAATAATGCAGCTAGAAGACAAGCACGTGAACAGAAGTTTAATGAACGTGAACAACAACGTGTTAGTAGAGCACAAGATAAGGATGATTTAATCTTTAGAACTGTTTTTGTCAGTCCTTTAGTAAATAGATATGCACGTCCTTATGAAGCAAGTTTAAACTTTCAAAGTAGTGAAATAAATAGTGAAGCTGCATTAATAGCGTGGTGTAATGCTAATTTATTTACAGATGAAGATACAAGAGATGTACCTTTAAGAAACTTTAGTTTTAAACCTGTAGAGGATAACTACAATGTAGATATTAATGATAGAGCAATGGTAAACTTTACAAGCATTGGAACTACAAAGATAGTACATTGTTGTAAAATTGAGTACGATGCATTACATGATAAGTACTTAAATATCGAGTTCGGAGTACTTAATAAGAGTGCTATTAGAGAAACTATAGGTAACTTAAACTCTAAAATTTCAGAAACTAATTCTAATATTTCAAGGACTTACGATATTTTAGATAAAAACTTTGATGATTATGTTCAGAAGGAACTAGAAGCATATTCAGAGTTATATAATATCGATAAAGGAGAAATAGATGATGCTATTAACCAAGGCTTTGAATATGCAAAAATAGAGGCAGAAAAAGTTTATGGAAATATTAATACTGATATTGAAAATAAACTAGCACCTATTAGAGAAGAAGTTCGAACTACAGTAGACGCTTATAATCAACAATTAGAAGCAACTAAAAAAGAGTTAGAGCAGAACAGAGCTGCATCGTTAGAACAAATAAAAGAATTAAGTAGTAGAGTAAATAATATCCAAGATATTTCTACAAACCCTACAGTACTTGAATTAAAACAACAAGTTGCAGAAGTCAAAGAAAGTGATAGTGCAGTTAAAAGTAAAGTTACTGAACTGGAAGGTAGCATTACTAGAGAGTTTAGTTCTATTAAATCTAAAACTGAAAATGATTTAAACGTTGTTAAATCAGAGTTTACTAAAGGAGTAGACGGTTTAACAAGAAAAGTTAGTTCATTAGAAGAATATAAAAATCAAGATGGAAATAGAACTGAAAGTTTAAAACAATGGGTACAGCGAGATACAGCTAGTCAATTAAGTAGAGAACGTACTGAAATTACTAGAATAGTTGATAGTAAAGGTTATGTTAAAAATACAGAATTTAGCAGCAAGTTCAATGATAATGCACAAGGTATCAATAGAAAACTAGATGCTCTTGAAACGTATAAAAATCAAGATGGAACAAGAACTAGTGCATTAAAACAATGGACACAAGATAATACAGCTAATCAACTAGCTACAGCAAGACGTAGTATTGAAAGTTGGGTAGATAACAAAGGGTATATAACTACTTCTGTATTAAATAATAAAGTTCAGGAAACAGCAAATAGCTTTAATCGAGAAATCAGTAATGTTAGAGAAAGCATACCAACTAGCTTAGGTGGTAGAAACTATATTTTAAACAGTGAGAAATTAACTAACATAAACGGATATGGAATAAACTGGGAAAAAACAGTTGAAAACGGAACTTTAGTTTTTACTAAAGTTAGAGCTACTGATAATGCTGGTATCGTGATAGAGCTTATGACATTTTTGAAAGATAATTTTCAAAATGAAGTAGTAACATGGAGTTTAGATATTAAAGCAACTAAAAATATTTCTTTTAATAGCGTAGGACAAGAAACTAACGGTATTAAAGGTAGAGTAGATATTACCACGAAATGGCAAAAAATATCTCATACATTTACAAATAGATATACACAATGGTATAATTTTTCATTTTATGAAATGATAGGAACATGTTCTCCTGGAGATAAAATATATATCCGTTTACCTAAATTAGAAAAAGGGAATATTGCTACTGACTGGACACCAGCTCCCGAAGACGACCAACAAAGTATCAATGAGTTAAACTCATGGAAACAAACTACATCTCAAACTTTAAATACAGTTACTAACACGTTAAACGATACTGTAAGGCACTCACAACTACAAATTACAGCAGACTCAATAAACTTTGGCTCAAATAAAGTTTTTAACGGAAGAAACCTTGCTAGTATGTTGTCAGTAAGTCCTGATAGTATTAAAGCAATAACTGATAAATTAGTAATTACACCAGCTAATGAGAATTTAGTAAGAGTAAATCAACGAGAAAGTATAACAAGTAGTGAACGGGATACTTTCATTACAGATGATATCAAGGAAGATTTAAGTGATGGAGCAGAATTTTACTTCAAAGCAAAGTTTTCTAGCATTGGAAGAGGTAAGCAAAGAATAGGAATACATATATATGTTACTTATACAGATAACAGTCAAAGTTGGGGGTTTACTGAAATGTTCCCAATTAATAGCTATGCGTGGAATGAAGAAAGGACAGCAACCTTAAAATTTGAAAAGGCCGCTGGGAAAAAAGTTAAACATTATGCTTTTGGTATTCATCAAGCAGCATGGAATGATTTTTCGAGTTGGACTATAAATGAGTTAAAGCTTTACAAAAAGAAAAGTGCAGAATTAATTGTAGACGGAACTATAGAAGGTAAACATATCAAATCTTCTACTATTGAAACTGGACACCTAAAAGCTGGTAGTGTAACAGCGAACATAGTTGCAGCAGATGCAATCGAATCAAAACACTTAAAAGTAGATGATGCTATGATAAAAAAACTTGTCGCTGACAAAGCTTTTGTTACTAACTTATGGTCTAATCAAGCGTTCGTCCAAAATTTACAAGCTATAAAAGTTAGCACAATAGATTTATCGAGTTATCGAGGTAGAATAGGTAACTTTAACATAGGTCAACACTGGGGAGGAAGTGGGCAATGGATAACAGGTTTAAATAACTTCTCAGTAGGTATGAGTGATGGTACGTGGGATGGAACGGCTTTATGGGTAAACTGGGGAGACGACTGGAGTACACCTGGTCCAGAATCATGGTTCGTATCAGGAAGTGGAAAAATGTTTTGTAAAAACACTTCATATTTTTCTAACGATATATGGGTAAGTGGGCATATTATATATGGAGATGGAAAAACAGTCACAGGAGAGTGGATATATTCACCGGTATATAAAAAAATAGATAAAAATAAGAACTGGTTATATTTATATGGTATAAATTCAGGATATGACTGGATAACGATTGATAGTTTAGCTTCTGATAGAAGAATTAAAACTAATATCAAAGAAAGTAGAATAAAAGCACTTGATGTAATTAATAAGTTTAAAACTTACTCATTCACAAGGGATTATAAAGAACAAATTAAAGATATTCAGTTAGGTATCATGGCACAAGATGTAAAAGAATACATGTATGATGCTTTTGTAGAAAACCCTGATGGAATATATTCATACGAACCGTTCGAGATGATACCTTATTTAATAAAAGGTATTCAAGAACTATCTACACAAAATAAAGAACTACAAAACAGAATTTCAAAACTGGAGGAAGAAATAAATGGATAAAAACAAATTACAACCCATTCATTACATTATACAGGAGTTAACTGAAAAAACACTAGAGCTAGCTAATTATAAAGTTGCTTACGAAGAACTGTATAACGAAAATGTAGAATTAAGAAAACTAGAGGAATTAATCAATACTAATACTGACTTGAAAGAGTTAGTAGAAGAAATTAAAAACAAACAGGAGGTAATCTAATATGGCATTAGAATTAATTACAAGAACAGCTTATCCCGAAGCTGGTGGTTATAGAAGTGTATCAGTAACATTTTCTATGAGTAAAGGAACAGCATACGTTAACGGAGGTATTGATTTACCTGGTAAATTTGCTACAGCAAGTGAAGCAGAAGTACTAGAGGAAATCAGAAAACAAATTGCACAACAGTTATATACTGGAGAGGCAACACCTGCACTAGTAGCAGAATATGCTAACCTTAACAAACAACTAGGTATTCTTACTGGTAATAAACAAGATACAGTAGAGCGTGAAAGAGCGTTAACTAAACTAGTATCTAAAATCAACAAAGGTAACGATAAAGTACTTATGGCATTACTATTAAATGTATTAGACCCTAAAACAATTAATACTAACAAAGAAGTAATTATCAATGCTTTTGATAATTATGAAGTAAATGTAGATTATTCAGTAGGAGATAAATTCAAATACGAGAATAAACTATATGAAGTAATTGTAGAACACACAAGTGCAGCAGAATGGTTTCCAAGTGCAGAACCTACTAAATATAGGGAAATCTCTTTAGAACGTGCAGAGAATGTAGATAAAGAGCAATTAGAGGATGATGCGAATAGATATATCACAAAATCACAATTAGATGAAGCATTGGTTAAAACTGTTCAAGTCGTTATGGAACAATTAGCTCAAGATGATGAAGGAGGACAAACTGATGAACATCACGGAGAAAGTAATAACAATGTATCACACGTTGAAGGGGGTAGTGAAAGTGCGAATTAATTTTAAAAACAAAGTATATAAAACAAATGATTTTCTAGTAGAAATGTATGTAGGGCTATTAGTTACTGGTAAAAAGACTTTAGAACAAGTACCTAATTATGGTAATTTACGTGCAGTAGTGCAATCAGAAGTTGATAGAATTAATAGAGAGTGGGAAGAAAGAAAAAGATTAAGAGAAGAAAGAGAAAAGACTATAAAAGAAGAACTGGAAAGAATAGAGAAAGAAAGAGAAGGACATGCTGATTAGCATGTTCTTTTTTATGAGGTAGTCAATGGAAAACTTTATATGGCAATTTATATTGCAACTTTTTACAGTTGCTATCATACCATTAGTCAAGATATGGTTCGACAACAGTAATAAACAAATGGCAAAACAGTTTGAACAGCTAAATAAGGAAGTAAAGAGTACTCAAGATAAAGTAGATGAAGTTACACAAATTGGACTACAAAATAGAGCATCTAATAAAAGCATTATTTCATATCGACTTCATGAGAGTTTTGGAGAAGCAATAAAGCGAGGATATACAACTGTTGAAGACTATGAAGAATTAAGTGCTTTATATACTAGTTATAAAGATATAGGTGGGAACGGGAAAATAGAAGCGTTATATAAACGTTTTAGAAATCTACCTATAAACAAACAAGATGAATAGGAGGTGTAAAGATGAAAAAATTAGTAAGAACAAGTTTAGTAAATACACCGAATAGACGTGGTATTAAAGACTTGAATATTCAGTTTTATTCACATGATAAGAATAATGCAGGTTTTGAGTTTGTAATTAAAAATGAAACTGATTTATCTGAATATACAGCTAAAGTCTTATTTCACTTTGTTCTTTCTGACTCAACATGGGAAAGTACAGGAACTATAGAAGGGAATGTGGTTAAAGCTACTTTCAATACTGATTTAATAGCTAGATGTGAAGAGGTATTAGGTTTTCTATTCTTAGATAGCGAGAGTAACTCATTAGACGTGTTTAAATTCAAATTTAATGTAGTGTTATCAGAAGTTGATAAGAATGAAGTCGAGAAACGAAAAATTAAGCATGTAGCAGATATTGAAACATTAGAGCTTGTAACACGTTCTGAATTAAGAGATGAACTAGCTAAAATACAAGTTACTGGTGGAGTAGATTTAAGTGGTTACTTAACTACTAGTGTAGCTAATGAAACTTTCGCTACAAAGCAAGAATTAGGCACGTATGTGACTAAAGATGAATTACCTAGTATTAGTGGCTTAGTTACAACAGAACAGCTTACAACAGCTAAAAATAGCGTTGTAGAAGAAATTAGCAATAAAGGCTATGTAACATCAACAGTTGCAGAAGAAACTTATGCTAAAAAATCAGATTTACCGACACCATACAACGATAGTGAATTAGTACAAAAAATTGGACAGTTAGAAGCTAGAGTTGATAAAGATACTGTATATGATGATGCACCTTTAAAAGAGCGTGTAACAGCGTTAGAAAGCAAAGCTATTGAAGGTGGAGCATATGATGATACTGATTTAAGAAATCGTGTTGTAGCTTTAGAGAACAAACCTACAGTAGATACAACACACTTTATTACAGAGGAAACTCTTGAAAGTAAAGGTTTCTTAACTACACATCAAGATATAAGTAATCTTGCTACTAAAGAAGAACTGGATAAAAGAGTTACTAAAGAGGAACTAGAAGAAAAACATTATGTTACTAGTGAACAAATTTCTTCCGCTTATGCAACAAAATCAGAAATTCCACAACCATATAGTGATATTGAATTAGTTAAACGTATAACTGTATTAGAGAACAAACAAGACAATGATACTGTATATGATGATGCAGAACTTAAAAGACGTGTAACAGCATTAGAAGAAAAACCTAGTGTTGACACGTCTAATTTTGTAACTACAACAACTCTTGAGAGTAAAGGTTATCTAACTACACACCAAGATATTTCTAACCTTGTTACTAAACAAGAGTTAGAGCCTTATGCTAAAAAATCAGAACTTCCTGCACCATATAACGATAGTGCTTTATCAAGTCGTGTTAGTGCATTAGAAAGTAAGCAAGACAAAGATATAGTCTATGATGATACAAAAGTAAAAGAACGTTTAACAGCTTTAGAAAGTAAACCAGCAGTAGATACATCAAACCTTGTAACTAAAAATGAATTAAATACGTTGCGACCTATACCAACGCTATCTATCAACAACAATACATTAAGTATTAGTGGTGGAAATAACGTTGAATTACCAACTAGTAAGCCATTAACAGGAAATGGTTCTCCAGATGGTAAAGTAGTAGCAAATCCTGGAGATACTTATGTGAATAGTAACGTATCATTAGGAGATTATTTCTACTACAAAGAAAGAAATCCAGGAAAAAATACAGGGTGGAAAGTCTTGTATGGAAGTATGGGGGTTAACATTAACCTAACAACTGGAGGAAGAATTAGGTTTGCACGTGAAAATTATTTTGTGAATGTATCTATAAGTGATTTAACAATATCTTTAGAAGCGTTAAATAGTGGACAAGGACGTGATTTTTATCAAGAAGGAGAAAACGTAGTAATTAGATTTATACCAACCAAAAAATTTGATGCAAGAGAAAGTATTATCCCTCAAGGCTTTAGACCTTCGGGGAATTTTCTTGTGCCAGCTTATAACAAAAGTGGAGATAGCATAGGTTTATTTAAGTTCGAACAAACTTACGGAGTAGTGAAACTGATTTTAAATGACATTACAACATCAAATGTAACTAGTGAAATGTTAAAAGGAATCAATTCAGGTTTAATAGTATATCCGACTCAAGAAGCGTGGATGACAAAATTACCATAAAGGAGGTAAAAATTATGGAACAATTACAACCGATTTTAATTACAGGAATAGTGTTCGCTCTAAACTTATTAGGTAAGTTTTTAAAAGAGTGGAATGTTTTCCCTACTGAATTAATACCACAAGCATTAGGGGTATTAGGTGCTTTAGTAGGAATTGTATTGTTTAAAGACGCTAATGCAGTATTATTAGGTTTAGGTGCAGTAGGTGTACACCAAGTCTATAAACAATCAAAAAATGAAGACACTACAGAAACTAAAAAAGAAATCGAAAATGGAAAAAACGGATAAAATTTCCATTTTCAACTAATATTTACTCTTCAAAATGGAAAAAACAACTAAATTTTCCATTTTGAAATCTAATTAACGGAGGATAAAATAAATGGTTAGAACAAGTGAAATTGTAAATGAAGTGAAAAGAATAGCGAACTTAGGTATCGGAGTAGACCAAGACGGAGCTTATGGAACACAATGTGTTGATGAACCTAACTATCTATCAGTGTTATTTTTCGGAAAAGCACTTTGGGGTAACGCT
>ERZ772942.243-NODE-243-length-23596-cov-4.002124_pt1 | contig 23596 bp, 18 predicted proteins | sample MGYA00511135_ERZ772942 | MGnify/ENA primary metagenome ERZ772942 (study PRJEB29015, sample SAMEA2738099) | human oral metagenome | biome: human oral; feature: human-associated habitat; material: saliva | place: China | collected 2265 ... | reverse complement strand
TAATACCTAGGTCTGAAGCATTCAAAGCACGTTCGATATCTTTCAAAGATGATTTGTCAAATGGTGTTACCAACAAAACACGCGCTTCTGGAATTGTGATAGAAGCAATTTGGTTAAGTGGTGTTTCAACACCATAGTACTCAACGTGGATGCGGTCAAGCAAGCTAGCATTAGCACGGCCAGCACGAATATCTTCTGCCTCGCTTTTTAGCAAATATGCATATTCGAGATCGTCCAGATGCTCCTCCAAAATGGCGTTGATATAGAAAGATACCGGACGGTTCGTCTGCTGGGACAAGTTGTCTAAACGTTTCTTAATACCGGGATTAGGCCTGAAAGTTACAGGCCTCCTGGCTTGGGGGTGTACACTCATACTTTTAATGTATGCGAGCGCTTACACGTATGCAACCCAACGCACGATGACGGTACCTCAGGAATAAAAGACCCAGAAGACCACGAAAACGGGCTAGCGACTACTGTCTAAAACAATCAGTCGATACTCAACATCACCTTGGGGCGTTCCCGCTCCCCCGCTTCCAGCCGTTCGAAGGCGGCCTGCGCATCGTCGAGGCTGTAGCTGCGATCGATGAGCGCGCCCAGCTCATCCCGGTGCTCCCGCACGAACTGCGCGGCAGCCGCATAGTGGTCGATGCCGTGGCGCACACCCACCAGGTACTGCCCCCGCAGGGCAAGCTCTGAGGCGTCAAGGCCGGTCTGCGCTGGCGGGAAGCCGATCAGCACCGCCGCGCCCCCGTTCCTCAGCAGAGACGGCGTGGCCTGTAGCGCCGTACCGGAGCCGGAGCACTCCCACACAGCATCCCAGTCCCCAGCGGGGAGCGAGTCCACCGTTTTATAGGCCCTAATCCCAAGCTCGGCAAGGTGCACGGGCTGCGAGGGATCAACCACCGCCACCTCAACGGGGTACTGCCCCAGCACCAGCGCCGCGAGGGTGCCGATCGTGCCGCCGCCCAGCACCAGTACCCTGTCACCGGGTTCCGGGGTGGCTTTCGCCAGGCCCTCCAGAACCGTCACGAGGGGTTCGATCAGAATATATTCGGGGTGTGGTTCTGCGCCCGGGCCGTCGTCAATAACGGTCAGCACGTGCGCTGGCATTACAAGCTTTTGCGCCGCAGCCCCACCGTGCTTATAGAGACCAACTTCGCGCAGGTTCGTGCAGAGGTTCCGCCGCCCGCGCTGACAGAAATCGCATATCAGGCAGGGAATCATGGTGCTTCCGGTGACCACCGCACCGGGTTTCAGCTGAGTGCCGTGAACAGTCTGCGGCGGAGTTTCGATCACACCCACCCACTCATGCCCGTAATGGTGCGGGTACTCGGTCAGGCCGCGCCGCAGATAGTTTGAGGTACCGTCGTACAGTTCAAGGTCGGTCCCACAGATGCCCGCATAAGCAACCCGGATGAGGGCCTCATCTGGTTGTTGGGGCTGGGCATCTTCAACCTCACGCACTTTAGCGCTTCGGATTCCGGTGATAAAACTGGCTTTCATCGTTTTTCTTCCCCTTCTTATAAGCCTGGTTGCTGACGCTGCACCTATTCGACTTCCACGTGCCCGCCGGAGCAGGTGATGTACACGCTCGGCTGGTTCTCGGCATCGTACGAGTCGCCGGTGCGGCACTGTTTTCCGAATATTTCCACGCTGCCGGTTGCCTCCCGCACCCGGTAGCCGGGCATCTCATCAAACGTGCCCACCGTGAGCACCGCCCCGCCAGCCACTTTAAGGCTTGCGTCCTCATCAACGGTGCAGTTCGCCAGCAGGATCGACGCCGATGACGCCCGCGCCTGAACGTGTGAAAAGTCAGAGTTCCTGCACCGGATGGTGCCTTCGGTGGCGGTCAGGTCGGCGTAGCTGGCGCGCATCCCGCCGATAGTGCAGTACGAGCTGGTGCGCACCCGTAACGCGTCAAGGAACGTCCCGGTGGGGACGGTGATTTTTACCCTGGGGCGTGTCAGAAAGTGCAGCAGTGAGGGTCGGGTTGCGAAGGGTGACTGCCAGTAGTGTTCTGTCTGGGTGAGCTGTATGGCGCCTTCGTCGGTGCGCACGGTGAAGAGCTCTGCATGGGGCACCTCAATAGTTGCGTTTTTGTCGGTTGTTGCGAATATGTCGGTCTCAAGATCAAGTATTTCAAGGGCCAGGGATTTAGGTTCAGTGACGACTATGGACATGGGAAACCTCCACTGCAACGGTAGCGACGGGCGCTGATGCGCCTCACCGCAGGGTTCAGGCGGTACGCACGAACCTGTACAGGTGTACGTTGGGTGGTGCCGCATCCGGCGCCCCGTTTACCCGTATTTTACCCCTGTCACTTGAAACTTTTCTAAAGCACCAGTGTAACGGTGTGTGTGACAAATCTCCCTATTTATATGCATGGTGGGGCCTAACATATCCGCTCGGGGGCTTAAAAATATTCGTCTTTGCACACTTGAAATTCATGCGCTCACACGTTTTTTCGCACTTCGGGACGCTATTTTTTAAAAATGATGTGCACAGCCTTGCAATTAAAGCGCATCTTTATACGTAACGAGAGTAGTATGGGAAGGACAACAATTTTCTGGCCCCAATTTTTCAAGGACTCATGACTCCCCTTCTGCTTTGCACTTCTATCCTTGTTGTTACTCTCACGGCCAGCGGTATCGCTAAGGCTAAAGACCCTTCTAGCACCGTTGAAGGTATTCTGAACTTAGGTTTAGACTCGGTTGCGCCGCTGAAGCTCACCCCCGCTGTACTGCCGTGGGCTGAGCTGGTGCTCGCCGCCGGGCTTCTGTTCGCCCCCGGCCCGCTGTTCCCGGTGTTCGCCATAGCCTCCTGTGCGCTTATGGTGTTCTACCTGGTGGTGATTGCTCGGGCGTTGGCTACCGGCCGCACCGAAGGCTGTAACTGCTTCGGGAAGAAATCAGCGGCACCGGTGAGCCGTTACACGCTGATCCGTAATATTGCACTGACTGTTGCGGGTATTCTCACCGTGGTGGCTTCGTTTGTTGGCGGGAAGGCACTGGTGTATGAGCTGGTGGGCCTTAACGGTTCCGGGTGGCTGTGGGCTGTTGGCGCGGGCCTGATCGCGCTGACCCTGTGGGCTATTCAGCGGGGCGAGTCCCTGGCCGAGCCCGCCCCGGATATTCCCGAGGTGGTGCTGCCCTCCGCAGCTGATGAGTCTGAGGATTATGTGCGGGTTCCCATCCCTTATGCCTCTATTTACACGACCGATGGGCGTGTGACCACCCTGCGCGATATGTCTCGTGTGCAGGCGCGTGTACTGTTTTTTGCTTCTCCCACGTGCGGTTCTTGCACCCCTATTTTGAAGACTATTCCCCGGTGGCAGAAGCTGCTGCCGCAGCTGGGTTTGCACCCCGTGTTCAGCAGTGAAGAGAAGATTCGTCAGGCCCATAAGCTGGAGAAACTGGATGAGGGCGTTGAGGCGCTGGTGGATCCCAAGCATGCGGCAATGCACAACTTTGGCCGCGGCACCCCAATGGCCGTGATCCTGGGTTCCGACGGGATGCTGGCGGGCGGCCCCGTAGCGGGAACGAGCGACGTGAAGCAGCTTATGGATGATCTGCTGGTTGAATTCGGCGCCATTAAAGACCCGAACGCCCCCAAGGAGGCGCAGCCCGCTCAGGCCGCCGCTTCGGCGTCGGCAGCAGGAGCCTCAGAGCAGCGCGCACCAGTGCAGGGCGGTTCGGCGACTCAGGCCCCGGCCCGGCCCGCCGCTGTGGACAATGTCTCTCACGGTCAGGTGGGCCGCACCGCACCAGCGCAGCAGAAGGCGCCTGCTTCCGAACAGCCGACCCAGCCTCAGGCTGCCGTATCGAAATCCCAGAATGCGCAGCAGCCCGCACCCGTGAAACAGGGTAGGCAGCCCGCGCAGGGCCAGGGTGCTTCCACGCAGCAAAACGTCGCAGCTCAGCGGCAGAGTGCATCCCAGCAGCAGCCCGCAGCGCCCCAACAGGGTACGGCAGCTGGGGTCGCACCCGCGCAGGGTTCGGCTCAGCCCCAAAAAACCGCGAAGAATACGGCAGCGCAGCAGCCTGCCGCGGCTTCTTCAACGGCATCGAAAGAGGCCGCTGCACAGCAGTCAAAGCAGCAGAAGGCTCAGGACGCCTCCTCTCCCGCTCAGAAAGCTCAAACGTCAGCCCCGGCAGCTTCTGCCGCTCAGGCGTCTGGGGACTTGGCGCAGGCCACTGCTCCGGTGCCGACGCAGAAGCCCAACGATGCCACCGAGCCCCTGACTCAGGTGGGGCAGCAGAAAGCCTCCCGGTCGCAGCAGGGCGGCACCGGCTCGGGCCAAACTGCACAGCAGACCCAGCCTGCACGTGTACAGCCCGCGCAATCCGCGAATAAGCCGCAGCCTGCAGGCGGCGGTGCGGAGGCGGCCAAGACCACCAGCGCCGCGAAAGCGTACCGGCTGGGGATGCGGCAGCAGGCGGTGCGCGCTAAATCGGCAGGTGCTCAGCCAGTACCGGCTGGCTCTTCCACCGGCGTGGTGACTTCTCCTTCTGCTAGTTTCAACGGGCCGCGTAAGCGGTACACGCCGGGGGCCAGCATGCTCAAGTCGCGGCGCTCCCCCGCTGAGCTGTCGGTGCCTCAGGCTGCTGTGCGGCCGCCTCTGAAGCCCAGCTCACGTGCCGCTTCTGCCTCTATGGCGAAGCTGCGCAGCCAGCAGATTATTCAGAAGGCGGCGGCAAAGAAGTAGACTGTTAGAGGGCGCCCGCACAGCAGGTATACCGGGTCGCATAAAGAGCGCAGTGATGCTCTTTATGCGGCCCGTGTTCTGCTCCCACGCGGCCCCGCCCGCAACGAAGACGTGCACACACTCCACCCTATAGAAAGGCAACTGATGGCTGAGATACAGTTCAATGCCCCCGGCGAGCGCGAAAAGTCGCTGTGGCTCATTAAGAAGGAAAACGACCCGGGCCACTCGCAGTGGTATATTGAGCGTTTTAAGCAGATGGAGGCTGAGGGTAACGACCTGGGCGGTGAGTCACGTGTTCTGGATGCGATGGCTTCCCGAGGGGCAAAAATCCTGGATGCCGGGTGCGGCCCGGGCCGGGTGGGCAAGCAGCTGCACGCGCTGGGGCACCGCGTCACCGGTGTGGATATTGACCCTGAGCTGATTGATGAGGCGACCCGTGTGTGCCCCGAGGCTTCCTGGGTCACCGCTGATTTGGCGGATTTGCCGCAGGCTCTTGGGTTCAACGGTGATGCCGGTCAGGACGGGTTTGAGCTGCTGGTGTGTTCGGGGAATGTGATGGGCTTTTTGGCGCGTTCTACCCGGTACCCTGTGGTTGAGAATTTTTATCGGGTGCTGGCCCCGGGCGGCCGGGCCGTAGTGGGGTATGGTTCCGGCCCTGGGCGGGATTATTCGTTTGAGCAGTTCCTTGCGGATGCGCGTCAGGCTGGTTTTAATGTGGATGCCACCTACAGCACCTGGGATTTGCGTCCTTTCACCGAGGATTCGGAGTATTTGGTGGCGGTTCTTTCGCGGGCTAAGTAGGGTGCGTCTAGGCTTCGGGGGCGGTATGTTGTCGAACGTACCGCCCCCGTTGTGTTGTGTAGGTGGCTTCTATGAGGAAATCAGGTGGATGGCGCGTGCTGTTTCTTCGGGCAGTAGCGCCCCGGCTCCCAGCAGCAGGATGACGAGCGCGGCGACCACGGCAATGGTGGCTGAGCGCCAGCCGGGGTGCAGCTCGTTAAAGGTGATCAGGTGCGGGTGCAGCTTATCAATATCGAGCACGTTCGCTTTCTGGTAGACGGTGGTCTGCTCCGAGAGTTTTGAGGAGACGGTGCGCATCGTTTTTGCATCCCAGACGCGCCCGTCCAGGCGCATAAGCGGTTTCTTGTTTTTGCCGATGGCCCACATGGCGGGGACGGGGCGGTACCGCAGCCGCCCCATGCCGGTGGTTTTTTTGCCGTGCGCCTGCTTGGGGTAGAGCTTTTCAACAAGGATGGTGTGGTCTATGTTTTTGAGCGGCACGGCTTTCCAGCCGATGAGGCGGGCACGCAGCACGTGGGTGTCGGTCAGGGCCACAATGGTGGGTTTGAGCACCGAGTAGAGGCTGATACCGGCGCAGAACGCGATGAGCAGTGTCACTATGGTGTAGGGCAGGGCGGGCCGTTTGTAGCCGAGGAAGGCGAGCGCGGCGATGAGTGTGAGGGTGCCCGGTAGTGCCGCTTCGACGCGCCTGCCGTAGGAGCGGATGCGCGGGTGGTAGATGTGTTCGGCGGTGCCGTGTTTGCTGCTGATTTCGTGTGCGCGTTCTGCCATACTCTCCACTTTAGTGGTATGAGCGCTCATAGCCTAGTGGGGCGCGCGGTTTCTGCCGCCCTATTCCTGCCGTTCGGGCACGTGGTTTTCTGGGGTGCAGCCGGTCTTAGCGTGGGTGCTGCGAATACGGGGCGTTTACCTGCTGGCGGGAACGGGGGGGGATAATACTGGCGGTGTTTCAGAAGGAGACGCGCACAGATTTCGCGTCTACCTCGGCCATGCCTTTGAGCGTGAACGGGATTTCTTTTGTTATTTCTTTATGGGTTCCCGTGTATAAATCCAGCTGCTCGAACGAGATTTTTACTTTGCCTTCTGCGGGTGAGAGTTTCCACATTTTGTCTGATTCTGCGGTTACTTTCGGCTGCGGGTATTCAATAACTGACCATTTCACTGCCCCATCTACTCGCCCACCGAAGGAGTACTCAAATGGGCATCCGGACGGGTATAGGGTATTTTGGGCCGCGCATTTATCAACGTAGGAACGCACCTGGGTTTGTACGGATTCCAGCGCCTTTTCGCTTGGTTCCAGGGCTATATCGGCCTGGGAGGATGCATCTGCTGTGAGCACCTGCTGCACGCTTTTTGAGGTGGTGTACACTGCGGAGTCGTAGGCGACCGTGTACACCCCGGGGTAGAATACCGGGAATGATGCCTCGCCCTGATCGACGGCGACTTTACGGTTATTCACGGTGGCCGCCTCAACCCCCGCGATTTTCACTTTGAGGGTGGGCAGCTCCCCCGACTCAATATCCCAGCGGTCGAAGACCCCCCAGTGGGTGCCCGCCTGGTGGAGCCGGAAATCGGTGTGTTCGCTTTTGCCGTCAATGGTGTAGGAGGCGCGCACTGTTGCTTTATTGCCGTTGGGGTCTTTTTCTATGACGTCAATCTGCACATCTTTGAGGGTTGAGGCTGCACGCCGCAGCGTGTCGCCGTCGAGCATAGCGGGGTCTCCGTCGGGGATTCTGGCCCCGAGCAGCCCCAGCGCGTATGAGCCGTTACCCGTTTGGAGTGCGTGGAAATATTCGCGTACTTTCCCCTCCGGCCCGTACACCAGTTTATTGGTGGCGAAAAGCGCGCCAGCGGCCGCCACGAGGGACACGATAACGCCAATGACCCAGGCAGTCAGGAGCTTCTCGACGGGAGAGTGAATACGCATAGATAAAGAATAGCTCACAGTGAGTGCACTATTAGTACGTATGTAATTCCCGTCATACCGTTCTTGTTTTATGTATGCGCCTTTGGTTACTTTTTGGCTAAAAGTTATTTTCTGCAATATCGCAGACGTTTATAGGCTCACAGGGCGGGCTCTAGTTAATCCCCCGCAAATCCAGCACGAGTTCGCTCTCATCCGCGGCATCACCGGTGACGATGACCGGAATACCCCAGTCCTGCTGGTACAGGTGGCATGCGGCGTGCTCGGGAATATCGCCGTCGGGGGTACCGTCGCAGGCAGCGGCGCGGGCGGTAATGTGCAGCACCGCCTCCTGAACCTCGGGGTTGAGCACAAGGGTACGGCTGAGTCCCTGGGAGGTACCGGCACCGTCCAGCAGGAAATTTTCGGGGGTGGATGAGATTTTCAGCTGGGTCGGGTCTCCCCAGCGGGTATCGAGTTTCTGCCCGGTCGGCACGGTAAACCGCGAGGTAAATTCGAGGGTTCCGCCGGTGAGCTTCGTGGCGGGCCGGGCGGTTGTAATCGCCCCTTCGTCCACTTTTTGCGCCTGCGCCGGAATTGCGGCACGCACCAACTGGTGCGCATTGGTTTCCACGATTATCAGGCGGGGATCCTCACCCGGGCTATGCTCCACCAGGAGGTCGGCGGGTTCGGCGAGTCCGCGCTGTAAGGTGCTCAGTTCCTTCGCGGCGGGGTCCCAGCGGCGAATCGCGCCGTTATAGGTGTCTGCCACCGCGATAGAGCCGTCGGGAAGCTCCGCGAGTCCCAGCGGATGCTGCATGCGAGAGGTCTGCGAGTCGCCGTCCACAAACCCGAAATCGAATAGTCCCAGCCCTACGGCAGAGGTCACCTGTACGCTCTGGTGTCCGTGATCATCCCGCGTAAAGGTTACGTGGCGCAGCCCGCTGGTTTCCGAGCAGACAACCCACAGACTGCCGTCACGCGCCTCGATAATGCCGGAGGGCTGGGCAAACCATGCGTCCTCGGCGGTACCGTCCTGCAGCCCTTCAACCCCGGCGCCCGCGAAAATACTGACGGTTTCAGAGACGGGGTCGTAGCCGAAGAGCTGGTGGGTGCCAGCCATCGCGATCACGAACTGCCCGGCTTCACGCGAGTAGACCGCATCCCACGGGGACGAGAGCGCTATAGCGGTGGCGGGCGCATCCGTGGGGATATGGTTTGCGTTGCCCGTGACGGCGTTGTCTCCATCAATAACGCGCTGCACGCCGTTGCCCGCAAGGGTACGAACCTCGCCCGTGCGCAGGTTCAGCGAGCGCAGTCGGTGATTCACGGTGTCGGTGATCAGCACATCGTACCCGAGTTTTTCACGAAGTTCGGCGGGTACCAGGGCGAGCCCTTGCGGTTCGTTAAAGCGTGCAGTGGTTCCGGTTCCGTCGGCGTAGCCTTTTTCGCCGTTCTCTCCCCCGCCGTAGGTTGCCAGCACAGTGTTGAGGTCTTCGGCAACCTGCAGGATGCGGTGCCTGGCGGTGTCGGACACCAGGTAGGTGCGTGAGCCGGTGCCGAACAGGTTTTTGGGTCCGAACTCTGTGGGGAGTTCGATAGCTTTCCCCGGGAAAGCGAATGTTCCCTCGGTTTTGGGTCGGGGCACATAGGGGCCGTCGCCTCGGTGCAGGGTACCTTTTTCCTCGTGTTCGGCAACGAGCTCACGCACGAGTGAGGTAAGCCCCTGCACGTGCCCCTCCCCGGAAAGATGCGCCACAATATACCCTTCGGGGTCGATAACCACGAGCGTGGGCCAGGCGCGGGCGGTGTAGGCCTGCCAGGTGGTGAGTTCGGGGTCGTCGAGTACGGGGTGTTTGATGTCGTAGCGGTCTACGGCTGCGGCGAGTGCTGCCGGGTCTGCCTCATGCTCGAATTTGGGGCTGTGCACGCCCACGGTGACGAGCACATCCGAGAATTCTTCTTCGAGGGGGCGCAGCTCGTCGAGCACGTGCAGGCAGTTAATGCAGCACAGGGTCCAGAAGTCGAGGATCACGATTTTGCCGCGAAGAGCCTGCAGGTCTAGGCTCTTCTCGCCGGTGTTGAGCCAGGATCGTCCGATGAGTTCGCTGGCGCGCACGCGCACGGTTTTCTGCCCGGTATGATCTTGCCCGGAATGCTGGTTGCTGGTTTCGCTCACGATTCTCTCCCCTATGGTTTCGCGCCCAGACCCCGCTGAGCAGCAGGGTGCGCTCGTTTCACCCTATTATGCCAGCGGTGCGGGCGTGTTCACCGGGCGATAAAAGTTTATGAACTCGCCCCGCAATACGCCGTCATATTCTGTCATAGAGTCTCCTGCTCCCCTGTTGTTATGGCGGCCTGCGGGGTTGTTCCTCATTCGCACGCCAATAGTTTTGTCCGGCAGATAGTTTTTCTTTCCGCCCGTACTTTATAAATAAGTGCGCCCGCCCGTCGGGATATCCGGCGGGCGGGCTATTACGTGGTGTGAGCAGATTTTAGTGCTTCGGAATCGGCTGCAGGCGGCGCAGCTGGGTTACGTGTTTGGGCTCCAGCTCAGCCACGTTCTGCACCTGCAGCAGCTTCATGGTGCGGCGCACCTCTTCGGAGAGAATTTCGATGGTGCGGTCCACGCCGCGGCGGCCACCTGCCATCAGCCCGTACAGGTAGGCGCGACCGATCAGGGTGAATTTTGCGCCCAGTGCCAGGCAGGCCACCACGTCGGCGCCGTTCATAATCCCGGTATCAACCATCACCTCGGTGTCCATACCGACTTCACGCACTACCTCCGGGAGCAGGTGGAACGGTACGGGTGCGCGGTCCAGCTGGCGTCCGCCGTGGTTCGACAGCAGAATACCGTCCACACCCAGATCGGCAAGTTTCTTGGAGTCCTCAACATTCTGCACGCCCTTAATGACGATCTTGCCGGGCCAGATGCTGCGGATTTCTTTCAGGTCCTCATAGTTAATGGAGGGGTCCATCGCCGCGTTCAGCAGCTCGCCCACGGTGCCGCCGGTTGAGGAGAGCGAGGCGAATTCCAGCTTGGGGGTGGTCAGGAAGTCGTACCACCACCAGGGGCGCGGGATAGCGTTCGCCACGGTCTTGAGCGACAGCTGCGGCGGGATGGAGAAACCGTTGCGCTTATCGCGCAGTCGTGCGCCAGCTACCGGGGTGTCCACAGTAAAGAAGAGCGTGTCGAACCCGGCCTTGGCGGCGCGTTCAACCAGCCCGTAGGAGATTTCACGCTCACGCATCACGTACAGCTGGAACCAGAGGCGCCCGTCGGGGTTTACCTTGCGCACATCCTCAATGCTGGTGGTGCCCAGTGTTGAGAGGCAGAACGGGATGCCTGCCGCACCGGCGGCACCGGACCCCGCGATCTCGCCTTCGGTCTGCATCAGGCGGGTGAAGCCGGTGGGGGCAATACCGAACGGCATGGCGGAGGTGCCGCCCAGCACCTCGGTGGTGGTGTCTACGGTCGAAACATCAGTGAGCACGCCGGGGTGAAACTCGATGTCTTCGAATGCCTGGCGGGCACGATTCATGGAGAATTCACCTTCGGCGGCTCCGTCGGTGTAGTCGAAGGCAGCGGCGGGGGTGCGGCGCTTAGCGATTTTGCGCAGGTCGTAGATGGTCAGCGCTTTTTCCAGGCGGTTTCCGGTGAAGTCCAGGCTAGGCTTTTTGAACTGCATGAATTCCATGAGTTCGCTCGGTTTGGGAAACTGACGCTGTACCATTGATGCGCCTTCTTTCTGCGGTGTCACCGCGTCATTGCTGTACCTTCGTGTCGGCGAGGGGCGGGGGTGGGCCACCTCTCATATGCGGTTAGACCACACACCCTTAAAAGTAAGCTTAAGCTAACGTAAAGTCAATTATTAGGGTAGGCTGTACTTATTAAAATCTGTGTGGTGATGCGGTATTCCGCAGGCACAAACCCACACCGGGAGCCCACATCCCCGCACAGCATGTTCTCCGCACGGGAAGCCCCGCAAAGGTATTCCACAAGCCAGAACACACCGATGACTGATAAAACTCAGCCCAGTAGCGTAGTATCGAAAGTAGACGGTGAAAAACAAACAACCACACAGCGCACGCAAGGACTTCACCATGGACCAGACCCAATCACGACGCGGACGCCCGCCCCGCATCACCCATGACCAGATAGCGCAGGCAGTCATTGACGTTGGTTTCCCAAACCTCACCTTCGCGGCGGTACGCGAAAAACTGGGGGTGGGTGAAAGCACCCTCTACCGGTACGCCCCCGACCGTGACGAGCTTGTACGAATGGGCCTGAACTATGCGTTCTCCCAAGTTGAAATGCCCCCGCTTGAAGGGCACTGGCGGGACATCCTCCATTCCCAGGCGGTGCACCTGTGGCGCAGTTTTGAGAAATACCCCGGCTCCGCCACCGAAGCCGCACGCGGAGTGGTTCCCGCCGTGGCCATGTACTTCCTGGAAGAGCTATGTGCCGCCCTGATTCGCCGCGGGTTCACCCCCGAAAACGCTGTTATTGCCTGCGACACCCTGTTCGATATGGTGATCGACAACAGGCGCGGAGTCGAGCATATTGATGCCCTCATCCCCGATGGCGGCCCGGGGCGGGAGAACATCCTGGAGCAGGTGGGGCAAGACCAGCCCGCACCGCACCAGCAGCAGGATCAGGATACTGACCCCTACCGGGAGCAGGCCCAACAGGCAATACTGGATGTTTTTACGCGTGACCCGTATGACTGGCTCATCTGCAAGATCACCATCATCCTTGACGGTATCGCGCAATCACTCGCGCCGCAGCAGCCCCCGGATGCCTCCGCCCTCCCCGATGACTCACCGGCAGAACACTCCGACGATACCCCCACATAAAAGCTCCCGCCCCAACCAGCTACAGGCCGGTTGGGGCGGAAGACTATCTGGTTTCTAGGCCCTGCACACTGTGTGCTCACGCACGGAGGCTAACGGCACAGGTTCGGCGATTTCCCCGCCGGATACGCATCCTAGTAGTACATGCCGTGCCGGTAGTCCCAGCTGGGGAACGAGTCTGAGAGGTGACGCATAATCGCCTCATAATCCAGGCCCTTACGGATCAGCACCGGTGCAGGGGTTACCCCACGCTCGCCGTGCTGTTCGGGGATAATCTTGCCCTCGTCATCAACCATGGACACCATCACGCCCTGCTCGTGGCGGGTCTCCTCAGACTTATCGGGCTGGATGGACTTCACATACTCGTCGGAGCGGATAATCAAATCCACGCTGCTTTCAATGCGCTCACCAATGCCGCTGGCACGGCCCTTATTGCCAATACCGGAGGGGTTTGCTGAGCTTGCGAAGGTCAGGCGCCCGCCTTCCCACAGCTTACGCACGATCTGCTCACCGGGCACACCGAAGCGGATCACGAAGCAGCTGGTCGCGCGGGTGTCTCGGGCCAGTTCCTTGGTGGTCTCATCCGGCAGGTACTTCTCGGCGTCCTCACGCCACGGCAGGATGCACCCCAGCAGGATGTCCTCGTCCCAGTGCTTCTGGTAGAAGTCGCGGATTTCCGGGGTTAGCTGGGCGAGAGCCTCAAGCTGCTCCATGGAACCGCACAGCACAACGCCAGGCTTCTGGCGCTTGCGCTGTTTCGCGTCAAACTTACGTTCTAGTCCTTCGCCGTCGGTTGCCATGAGAATGTAACCGACCTTTGTGGGGGATACAATAAGGCCGCCTTTACCGGAGAGAATAGATACGGCCTGCGGGGATGCTTCCCCGGTCCATTCTTCGAAGGTGGGGGCTGATGCTGCGTTGTTAGTCATGGGGTTTATTATATTCCGCAGACTTTTGTTGGCGCGACGGTCAGGGCAGACATCCACATAATGAGAAGAGCCTCCGGGAGAAACCACCGCCAGCACGTCACGCTCACGGGACGAAAAACCCGCAAAGGGGGCATCATCATAGAACCCAGGCGGGGCTTTCTGGCACACGGTTATAGGCCGCGGCGTGTGTCCTCCTCGTGCAGACGCTCAAACATTTCGTTGTAGGCATTCAGTTCGGCGTCCCCGTCACGGTCGGCCTGCCGGTCAATGCGTGCAGCGAGTTTTTTGTCGGCCTTTGCCCACTGGAAGCCCACCGCAACCGCCACGATCATGGTCGGGATTTCGCCGATACCCCACATGAGCGCACCGCCCATCTTCTGGTCGTCCAGCGCCGACAGGCCCCAGGTGCGCCCCAAGTTACCGAACCAGGAGGCGGCCAGCAGGGCCTTCGAGTTCATGATCGAAATACCCACGAAGGCGTGGTACCCCAGGGTTGCAATCAGCATAATCAGACGCATCGGGTACTCGGGGCGGTGCGGAATCGGGTCAATGCCGATAAGCACCAGCATGAAGATATAGCCCGTGAGCGTAAAGTGAATCATCATGAATTCGTGCCCGATATGGTACCGCAGCATCACCCCGAAAAGCGGCGTGAAATAAACAACAACGATTGAGCCAGCAAAATTGACGGCGGCAAAAATGGGGTGCGTAACAACTTTCGACCACCCCGAATGCACAATGCGCACAATCCACTCGCGCGGGCCTCGCGTGCCGTCCTGGCGCGGCTCCAGCGCCTTAAGCAGCAGCGTCACAGGCGCACCTAATACCAGCAGAATCGGCACGACCATCGTGAGCACCATATGCTCAAACATGTGCACCGAAAACAGCACGCGCGAATACACGGCGGGCGGGCCGGAGGTGATGTAGTTCAGCACCAGCAGCCCTAACATCCAGGAGACGGCGCGCATCACGGGCCAAGAGTCACCCGCACGACGTACTTTCACGAACGCCCACAGATATACAATCGCCAGATACCCCAGCACAGCAACCCAGAACCAGTCCCAACGCCACTCGGTGAACCAGCGCTGAAAATGCGGCTCGGGCGGCATGTCGTACCAGGTGATAATGCGCACCGGCGTGGCATCCGGCGCGAGAGTTTCCGGAACCGGCGGCGGCGTGCGTGAGAGCGAAGCCCCCAGCCCGGAGGCCGCCCCCATAATCACAAGCTCAGCAGCTATGGCGCTCCACAGGGCGCGTGTGCCGCTCATCTTACCGGCGGCGAGCGCGGGAATGAGCCTGAGGCGATGCGCCGCGCCAATAGTTCCCAGAATCAGGGTCAGCCCTAGTTTTAGGAGCACAATCTTGCCGTAGTCGGTGCCTAAGTCCCGCCACGACGACATGCGCACCCCCGCGTTCGTAATGCCCGAGAGCAGCACGAGAATGAACCCGATGAGGGCAAGCAGCGAGTAGCGGCGCAGTACCGCATGGGCCATTGGCACGCGACGAGATGCCGCAGTGTGTTCGCCGCGGCGCGCTTCAACGACGGTGCCGGTGCCCGCATCCTTACCCGAAATACCGCGCGAGATAAACGCCAGCGCGATCAGCCCGCCGCACCAGATGCTCACCCCCAGCAGGTGCAGCCCCAGGGAGTTAACGGCGCCCATATGGTCCTGCCCGCCCGAGGAGTGCCCCGAAAGCGCCATATCCGCGATACCAACGAGCGAGATCATGAAGATGAAAAACAGCCCCATGAGCGAGCGCACCCCGAAACAGGCGGTGGCGACCACGGCGGCGACCACCACGGTCATGCCTTTTTCTTTGCCCGCATCTAACGTGGTGACGTAGCTGATCAGCTCACTGGCGTACTCGGCACCGGAGCCAATGGGCCGCCCCGAAATATCGGCATAGGAAAGAATCAGCACAGCCAGCGCCGCTAGAGTCCACAGCACGGCGGAGGCGGCGGCAAGGTTCAGCACATCGGCGAATGGCTTGTACTCTTTCTCAGCGGTATTGTGTGCGGAGCGTGTGCCGTGGCGTGTTCCGGCGGCATCGGCGGCGTAGCGGGGAATAATGCCCATCGCGAAGATTAGCGCGCCCATAGTCGTCGCCATTGCAAAGTTATGCACAACCTCGGTGATGGGCAGCCCCCAACGCACGAGCGCCCCGGCATCCGCTAAGTCCGTTGCGGCGTTGGCGGCGGTAATGCGCAGTGAAATAATCAGCACCAGCAGCCCCACGCCCGCGTAGGCGGCAATCCAGGGTGCGCTCAGCCCGGGGCGCACGGCGGCGCTCTTGGGGCTTGCCTCGGTTTTCTGCGGTTGTGAAGACATAGTAGCCATAGTTCTTTTTATCTGTGGTGTGTGCGATGGGGCGTGTTAGGTATGCGCGTACATTCTGGGCGGCTAGGTGAAGAGGCTTTCGCCGATATACCCGCCTTCCTCACGTACCCCCGCGGGGATAGCGAAAACCGCCGACCCGATAGGAATCGTCCATGTGTTGAGCATATCGAGTTTTTCGAGCCGTTTCTGAATGGGCACAAATTGTTGCACCGGGTCGGTCTGGTACGCCACGAAAATCAGGCCCGCGTTGGAGATACCGCCGGAGACCTCCCCGTGCCGGGACAGCCCGCCCGCGTTCGCCACGGGTTCGTCGTAGTTATAGGCGCGGCGCAGGATGCGCTCCCACGGTTTTTTATCGAGTTCTTCCCCGCGGGCCCGGCGAATATGCGCGTAGGGGGCGATCATTTCAAACCCCAGGTTGTCGGTTTTGGCGAAGTCGGGGTCGTCGAATTCTTTTGTCCCGGTCAGTGGTGCCCCGTTGGAAAGTTTACGGCCGATCGCGTCCTCACGGGCGGGGGTGTCTACCTCATCCCAGGTGTCCAGGTTCATGTGGATGCGCCGAATCACCACGGAGGTGCCGCCGGGTTCCCACGCCTGCGGGTAACCAGCGCTGGCGTTGCCTTTGCCCCACACGATGTCGTCGAGGCTGGCGCCGCCGCGTCCTGGGGTTGCGGCGGGGTCGGCGGTGGGGTTCACGGTGCCGTCTACCTGCCCGAACAGGTTACGCGGTGTGCCGGTGCCCGACCCGAAAGCACGCAGGAACCCGTTCTGCACCCACCTAATACGCCCGAAGGAGCGGGTGTCTTTGGTGAGCATCCGCTGGGCGTGGGAGAGTACCGTGAGGTCGTCACAGCACAGCTGCAGCAGCAGGTCGCCGCCGGTGTAGGCGTCCTGCAGCTTGTCGATGGCGGGGAACGCCGGCAGGGGTGCGAGCCAGCCGGGTTTTTTCTCGGGTGCGGCGATATCGAAGATGCGGGAGCCGAACCCAATAGTGACGGTCAGGTTCGCGCTGACCTGGGCAAGTTCAGGTTCTTGGTCGGTGAGCGGGGCGGTTCCTCTCGTCAATGCCGCAGCATCGTTGGTGAGGATACGCAGGAGCCGCTGGATTGCCTCGGCGTGGAGGTTTTCGTTCAGATCAATGGCGATGAACCGGGCGTGCGCTTGGGATTCTGTGGCGATCCCCTGCTGGTGTTCACCGTAGAATCCTGCCGTGGCGTCGGTGAGGGCAATGTCGGCGGGTTTCCGCCCGGGGACCGACATGTCCGAGCGGGGCGGTGACAGCAGCGCGTGGGCGCTGGCCCCGGCAACAGCGCCGACCCCTACCCCGGCGGCGCCGGTAATGACGGTGCGGCGGCGCATCGCGCCTAGGGGCGTTTGCCCCGCAGTATCTGTGGTTTTATGTGGGTTTTCGGGTGGCATGTTTTATCCTGCGCTACTCGTGGTGGTTGTAAGGTGGTGTGCGCATTCTGGATGCTACGGCGGTAGCACCCTGCTGCACCGGTTACGGGCTTTCCTACAGTAGGTACGATAGGGCCGGTTACCGCCCGATCCGGTGCGGCTTAAGTCCATTTATTTTACCAAACAGTTTTTCGGTTCTGAGTGGTTTACCGTTGTTTTTTCTGGGTTTCGCGGCGGGGCCGGTGCCTTGCGGTGCAGGGCTCAAAAGTCCTGCACCGCAAGGCACCGTGTGATGACCTGGCGCCATCGGTTTACCCGCCTCCCATAGAGCGATTTACGGTATTAGCGCGGTGCTGCGGCTACTTGCACTCGGGCAGCGGCGATTCGGAGGCCCCTGCCGCACCGTGCGAATGCTCGTGGGATCCTTCACCGTGGTCATGGTCAGCATGTTCACCGGCTGAGGCCGACCCGGAGGCTGAGGACCCGCCGTGGTCATGGTCATGTCCCTCATGCGAGTGGTCATGCCCGCTTGCCGAAGCATCGGCGGTGGCTGACGCTGAACCTTCACCCTTGTACTCTTCCTTCGCGCCCTGGTAGTCGCGGGCCACCGGCTTAAATTCAAGGGAAGCGCCGTCTTCGGTCTTGACCGTCACAGTGGTCGCCCCGCCTGCGGCGAGCGAGCAGCTCATATCCATGAGCATAATGTGGTCACCACCGGGCTTGAGTTCCAGGGTGGCACCGGGCTCAATGGTGAACTCGTGCACCTGCTCCATCTTGGTGCCGCCGTCTGAGCCTTTGGTGGTGGTGTGCAGCTGCACGGTGTCGGTGGCGGTCGAGGAGGCACTGGTGATCTTCACCGGCTTGTCCCCGCTATTGGTGATTTTGCCGAACACGCCGGTCATGCCGCCCTTGCTGGCTTTCACCCAGGCCCCCTCAATTTTTAGGGTGCCTGACGAGGCGCTGGCCCCCTGCCCGCCTGCCGCACTAGCCCCCGCAGAGGCTGATGAGCTTGCCGAGGAGGATGCCGATGCGGACCCGGATGAGCCGGTGCTGGTGGAGCCACCCCCGCAGGCGGAGAGCAGCAGCACCCCGGCTGCGGCGGTGCAGGTAAAGGTTACGAGCTTCTGATGATTCTTGAACATGGTTGGTTTTCTCTTTCTGGGCGGTACCGCCCGGTGTGTGCTGTGCGCAGCTGCGGTCGAGGGACGACCCCAGCTATTGCGCATACTTAGTGAGTGCGGCTACTTAGTAGTTCCTGAGCCGTCGTTGCGTTTGCGGATGGGCATCACCGCAATCGCCCCGACCAGCAGGATCAGCAGCCCGCCGCCGCCCCACAGCCAGGGGGCGAGTCCTTCTTTATGTTCCGTGTCCGACCCGTTCTGCGCCTCGCTGCTCTGTTCGGCGGAGGCGCTGCTTACAGGTGCCGAGGCGGTTTTACCGGCCCCCACAGTAAACCTGTAGGTACCCTGAATGGGGTGCCCGTCGGATGAGACCACGCGCCAGGTGACGGTGTACGTTTCATCCGCTGCGGGGTCTTTGAGGTTGAGGGTCTGGGTGACGGTGTTGCCGCTGACTTTAGCGTCGCCTTTCCCTTCAACAAGGGAATTGCCGGCCGAGTCGGTCACGCGCACCCGGTTGCCGCCCTCAACGTTCATGAGGTTAGCGCTGTAGGTGAGCGTGATTTCGGTGGGTGCCTTGCTGAGGGTCGCATCGGCGGCGGGGGTGCTGCTGACGAGCTCGTCGTGCGCATAAGCGGGCGCGGCGGTGAGCGTCAGCAGCGTTGCCGTGAGCGCGGCAAGTAGGGTACGCAAAATAGTGCGCATAGTGTTTCCTTGTCTGAGTCACGGGTTGCGGTAACCCGGGTGCGGGTGCGTGCACCATCTGGCACGCTGGCTTTCTCAGACGAAGGCGGGCGGGCCGCGCTCAATACGGCAGTATTTGAGGGTGGCAACCCGCCCGGTGGCGGGTGCGTTCGGAATATACAGTAGGATGCGCCGCCCCAGCAGCGGCAGCACGGCTGGCGGGGTGAAGAGCGCCACCCCCAGGGCACGCACTTTCATGGCGAGCAAGCGTATTAAGCGAGCGAGGGTGCGCTCAGCGCTGTAGAGCACCCCCAGGCTGGCGATAGCTGCCACTAGGTGCACCCCGAACATGGGCATATGCGCGTGTTCGGCCGCTGCGTGGGTGAGGGTGTGGGTGCCGCCTACCCCGCCGCCCGATGGGGCATAGTCATAGGGCGTGTTTCCTGGTAAAACATGGTTGCCCAGCGTATGGGTATGTGCCCCGTGCGCGGCGGTGCCGGCGTGGGCTGCTGCGATGTGCTCCCCCGCTAGGGAGGGCGCGTGGGAGAGGTTAAAGAGTGTGTGCAGTAGTGCTTGTACGGCAACGGCGCCTAGGGCGGTTCCTGCGGTGAGGGCTTGGGGGATGCGGTTGCGCACCCGGCTCATAACCAGCAGCAGCCCCAGGCTCATGAGCGCCCCAAGCGCGGTGCACAGGATGAGGAGCATAAGGTGCGGCGCGCTGGCCCCGGCAAGGGTGTGTCCGGCTGCGCCGAGGAGCACGGCGGTACCTGAGATAGCCCAGGCACGCCCCATTAGGGCGGTGCGGGTGGGGATGCACAGCGTGTGCGCATCCGTTTCAGTGCATGCGCAGGGGGTGTTGCAAGGGGTGAAGGCGCGCCGAGCGTAAGCGTTAGCTGCGTCGCGCATATATGCCTCCTCGCTGCTGGTACACCGTGTGTGCGGTTTTCGTGTACAGCACCCATTCTACCGGTAATACCGTGGGGCGCCGCACCCTCCGTTGGATGCGGCGCCTGTTGGGCTACCGGCCGGGGCACGGAGCGTTACTTGTGGCCCCTGAACGGCAGCTTCCTGTGCCGAGGTGGTTGAGCCGTACGGCGCGCCTTATTTCCGCACTGACGCGCCGCTGCTCTTTCCGCACAGGTTTATGAGCTGGCAGCCTTATCGGGTCAGTTGTTCGCATGCCGCATACGGTGGTGTAGGCGGCTTCTTTCCCGAAGGGATTGTGTGAAGGCGTGGCCGTCAGCTCAGCAGCGTGGAGGGGGTTCTAGTGGAGGTGGTCATGAGGGTTTTCCTCTGTGGTGGTTGGTATACGGTTTGGGGTGTACTGCCGCAGTTCGTGCACCCGCATTGTTGCGGGCTTGCGGTAGTGATAGGTTCCACTATATAAGGGGTGGCTATGTTTGACCTGTGTTTATACTGTGATACCCACCTGTGAACAGCGAGAGCACCGAAGCAGTGGGGTTTGGCGAGGCGGCTCCCGCCTCAGCTGTAGCGGGATACTGCAGTAGCGGGGATACCGTAGTACACCCTGCCGCAGGTAGTGTGTCTCTGTCTGCTATTAGGGTCGGGACCGCAACAAGGCACACGCCGCTCCCCCGCTTGTTTTTGAGGCCAACGTTCGGGGAGCAGCTGTTATCCGCTCAATGGAGGGAACTATTTGGAGGTCTGTGTGGGTTCTGCTGGCGCTTTGGGGGTGACGTTCTGCCCGCTGGGCACAGCAGGAACCTGCGGTGTTGCGGGTTTTTCAGTGGTGGGAGACCCGTTTTTAACAACGGTGTATTCCCCGTCTACGCTCACTTCTGCGGTGTCACCGTTGGCGTAACGGGTTTCCCATGAGCCGTCTGCCTTGACCGTGGTAGTGTCACCGTTGGGGTTGGTGCGGGTCCAAGACCCTGCGGTACCCACTGTGACGGTTGCCCCGCCGTTTTCGGTGTTCTTCCAGGCTGGGCTGCTTGCGGAGGTTGCGGGTTTCTGCCCGCTGCCAGCCGTCTGAGCGCCGCCGTCTGCACTGGTTTCGGCGGCACTGGGACTGGTGCCGGTCTTAGGTTTTTCGTGGGGGTTCGCCTGGGTGGAGGACCCTGCCGTGCCCGGGTTTGTTTCTGCGCCTGCACTGCCGGTGGTTTTGCCTGCTGCGGTTCCTTTGCTGCCGCTGGCGGTGGGCTTCGGTGTGGTATTTGCGCTGCTGGTTTCACTGGGGGTTGCGGATGCGCTGTCTTCGGAGATGGTGTTGGTGGTGCCGCAGGCGCTAAGAGTGAGCATCCCCGCGATGCTAAGAGCAGTCAGTACAGATATTTTTGAATTTTTGAAGACGGTATTCATCTTGTCCTTTTCATGCAACGGGGCTCATATATCGGTGTGGTGCTATTAGCTTAGCAGGGTGACCTCAGTAAACGCCGGAAAATTACAGCTTATTTTTGAGAATGCGCGGCTGTTTTCCTCATGCATGGCGCTCATCCCGGGGCGTATGAGTACATTTAGTTTCCGCCGCATTGCACATTGCGAATTCTGAGGTTCACCGGGAAAAGAGGTAACGATAGCAGCCTGTTGTTTTACAGAAGGTGCGGTGCCGCTATTTTTCTACAGGTATGGCGGGGTTAATAGGGGTTTTGGGTGTTGCCGCCCCGGGTGCGCTGGCGGGCGTGGGTGTACCTGGTTTTGCGGGGAGCACGGGGGTGCCGCCGCCTCCGGGGTTGTCGTAGGTTCCGTCGGTTTTAACACGCATACTGCCTTTATTAATACCGCCGATCCAGGTCCAGGATCTGTCACGGTTAACGTCAATAACTCCACCTTCGGGGGATCCGGTCCACCGCCATGAGCCGTCGGTGTTTACGGTGATGGTGCCTATGTCGCTACCGGTTGCGGCCCATGACCCGTCGGGGTTAACGTGCAGCTGAGTTCCGTCAGGGTTGGTGGCAAACCAAGAACCGTCTGTTTGCACGACTGCGGTGTCGGTGTTGAAGGTCAGGGCGTGCACACCGCCGGGGTTTTCGGCGGGCTCGGTGTCAGCTGCTACGGATGAGGCAGTACCGGTGGGCGCACCCGCACCGCTGGTGGTGCACCCGGTTAGAGCGAGGGCCAGCACACCGGTGAGAACCGTAACGAGAAGAACCGGTACGTTTTGAGCAGCCGTCATTGGCGAACCTTTCTGCATATCAGTCACGCACCCCTTATAGCTTGTGGTGGATAAAGGTAGCCCCGGGCCGGGGTGAAACTGCACCGGCCCGGGACTCTAGATCGCCCTGTGCACGGGCGCTAGGTGAAGGATAATCCCCTAAGAATTAGCTGTTAACTTTCTTGGGCTGCACAGGTTTCTTTGGAGTAGTAGCGTCTTTTGACGGCTTCTCAGAGCTTATATCTGGAGCCTTAGGAATCCGAATATTAGCTTTACCATCTTCTGAGGTTCCGGTATTACCTGCAGCATCAGTAAATACCCAAGTTCCATCGGCCTTCACAGTAAGAATGTTACCGTTGCTATGCTTAGCAACCCATGAACCATCAGCAGCAACGTTAACAGTTCCTTGGCCCTCTTTTTGCATAACCCAGGAACCGTCTGCAGCAACAGCTATTTTATAGTTATAGTTACTTTCAGTCGCAGTCCAAGATCCGTCAGGGCTCACTTTTGCATCTTCCAGGCCCTTATCTTCAGAACCCGAGCCTGAGCCACTCTCTGCTGAAGCTGAAGAGTCAGCTGCACCGCTGCTGGAATCTGAACCACTGGAGCTCTCGGCGGTTGATTCGGTGCTGTCACTGTCTGCAGACGCGCTGGAATCAGCTGCCCCAGAGGAGCTTGCACTGCTGTTCGAGCTGGCACTGCTTGACGCGGAGGATGATGCGGAAGCACTGGAGCTCGCGCTTGAAGATGCGGAGGAGCTTGCGCTGCTGCTCGAGTTGTTGGAGGCAGACCCTCCACCGCAGGCGCTCAGTGCGAGCACACCAGCGAAGGCGAGAGAAAGTAGGGCCGGTGCTTTTTTGTATTTCATCGAGGGACCTTTCGGTAGTGTATATCGGTGTGTGTCCCCACCCCAGACGCCTATCCCAACATATATTGAGCCAGCATGAAGGCAAGGTATGTCACTAGGCGGCTACTTTCACTGGTGCGGAACAGGTTTCACCCCTAGCAGGCCGTTAAAGCACTGATATTCAGTCTACCTGAAAAGAACCGCTGACAACGTGGCGACACATTACACTTTCTAGAAGCACTATCCTGACACTCTCACGACGAGAAAATACAGACTGCTTACGTCGCTGTATTTTTACGAAATCTCAACATTGCCATACCTCTTCCCAGTCACCAGTCAGGCATCCTGAGGATGAAACATTACACTTACCTCAATCATTCTCCGATTATTATTCAGAGTGGTCGGTGCCGCCTCCACGCGGTAACCGATGGGGCTTTCTATTCATGTGCAGTTAGCAGCAGGTTACTTACTTGGAGAGATGGGGGTTTTAGGATCTTTAACATCGGCGTTCGGTTTGGCAGGCGCCTGGGGAACAACAACTGTACCACTTGACGAAGAGGTGCCGTCGTATTCAACAGCGGTAACTTTGCCGTTGGGGTCTTTCATGGTCCATGACCCGTCATATTCAACCACAATATGGGTACCGTCTGGCTTATCCATTGTCCAGCTGCCGTCATAATCTACGGCGATTTTAGTGTCATCTTCCTTCACCTGTGTCCATGACCCGTCATAAGAGATATCCAGTTTAGCCTTGGAAGAGCCATTCTTGGCGCTACTAGAGGCAGAAGACTCTCCAGCTTTACCATTGGCGACTGCGGAGCTGGACGAAGAATCAGCTTTGACCGTCTCCCCCGAGGATGCTGAGGCAGACACGTTCACATCCCCACCCTTACCAACATTCAC
>ERZ772942.242-NODE-242-length-23669-cov-25.818498_pt1 | contig 23669 bp, 23 predicted proteins | sample MGYA00511135_ERZ772942 | MGnify/ENA primary metagenome ERZ772942 (study PRJEB29015, sample SAMEA2738099) | human oral metagenome | biome: human oral; feature: human-associated habitat; material: saliva | place: China | collected 2265 ... | reverse complement strand
TACGTTATTCAATAGCACTCTTCTTTTTTGGGAATATTTATTGGCTTTTGAATCAGTTTATTAGTCCCTCGCCTATTATTATTTTCCCCATTATGCTCATAGTATTTTCTATTTTAGCAACTGTTGAACAATTTAAACTTTATGGAAATAGGAAAGAAAAGTTGGGAATAACACTAATGTTTGTTAGAATACAAATGCTTATTTCAATAGGATTACTTGTTTTAACTTGGACAAGTTGGTTTACGAATCTTTTTCCGATTTTTGAAAATAACCAAGTAGCACGTTTATTTGTTTTTGTAGTTCTTCTATTAGGTTTAGTTCTGAGTTTGTTAGACATTAGAAGAATTAAAAAAATTTATAAACGAACAGATAAGGCTTATCAACAATTTGTCCAATTGGAAAAGAACTCACTTAGTTTATAATCCTGATCTAGTATAATTTGTATTTGAAACTAGTCTTTAAAAAGTAAAAATTATTATGTTTTATTAAGGAGGTCTATTTATGGATCAACAAAACGGGTTGTTTGGTTTCCTTGAAAACCATGTTATGGGACCAATGGGCAAACTTGCCCAGTTTAAAGTAGTACGTGCTATCACGGCTGCAGGTATGGCAGCTGTACCATTTACTATTGTAGGATCAATGTTTTTGGTATTTAGTATTTTGCCACAAGCTTTCTCATTTTGGCCAATTGTGGCAGATATTTTCTCTGCTTCATTTGATAAATTCACATCACTTTACATGGTTGCAAACTATGCGACTATGGGTTCTCTATCTCTTTATTTCGTTCTATCACTTGCATATGAATTGACAAAAATTTATGCAGAGGAAGAAGAACTCAATATGAATCCTCTTAATGGTGCCTTGCTTGCCTTGATGGCTTTTGTCATGACAGTACCACAAATCATTTTTGATGGTGGAATGATGAAGGCTGTGACAAGTCTAAAAGAAGGCGCAGTAATTGCAGATGGATGGGCAATGGGAAATGGAGTCGCACGTTTTGGGACAACGGGGATTTTTACCGCAATCATTATGGCAATTGTGACTGTTCTTATTTATCGTATGTGTGTTAAAAATAATTGGGTTATTAAAATGCCTGAAGCTGTTCCAGAAGGAGTTTCTCGTGGATTTACCGCTTTGATTCCAGGATTTGTTGTTGCATTCGTTGTTATCTTTATCAACGGTCTTCTTGTAGCAATGGGAACAGATATTTTTAAAGTCATTGCAATTCCATTTGGTTTTGTATCCAATCTGACTAATTCATGGATTGGTTTAATGATTATTTATCTGTTGACTCAACTACTTTGGATTGTAGGTATCCACGGTGCTAACATTGTGTTTGCATTTGTTAATCCAATTGCTCTTGCTAATATGGCTGAAAATGCTGCTGGTGGGCACTTTGCTGTTGCTGGTGAATTTTCTAATATGTTTGTAATTGCGGGTGGTTCAGGTGCAACTTTAGGTCTATGTTTATATATTGCTTTTGTCGCTAAGTCTGAACAGCTTAAAGCAATAGGACGAGCATCTGTAGTTCCAGCCTTATTTAATATTAATGAACCAATAATTTTTGGACTACCAATTATCTATAATCCAGCTTTAGCTATACCATTTATTTTAGCACCAATGGTTACTGCTACTATTTATTACGTAGCGAATTCTCTAAACTTTATTAAGCCAGTTATCGCACAGGTTCCATGGCCAACTCCAGTAGGGATTGGAGCTTTCTTAGGGACAGCAGATCTTCGAGCTGTATTAGTTGCTCTAGTATGTGCAGTTGCAGCATTCCTAGTTTATCTTCCATTCATCCGTGTATATGATCAAAAATTGGTGAAGGAAGAGCAAGGTATTTAATAAGTAAAAAAAGTATCTTCGATGATAGAATCCATATAGTTTAAATAATGAATGTTAGCATTAGCAGTGAAGAGGTCTTTTTAAGATATTCTTCTCTGCTTTTTCATTTTAGTTTTTTGCTATGTAGGGTATGAAGCAAAATAGAAAGTAGTTCGAATAGTTGATAAACAGGGAACTGCTGTTACTTTAAAAAAACAATACAGTAAAGTATGTTATCATAGAATACGAAACATTAGTAAAAAAGTAAAAAGAATGCGTTTTATATTTGGGTTTGAGGTTTATAGAATAGACTAAATGTGCTGAAAATTTAGATATCACAAACAAAATAAAATTTTTAAAAGCTTCAGAGAAACATGGTATAATGTACCTAAAGGAGGTAGCATATGTCCTTAGATATAGATAAAGAAAAGATGACAATCATGGGAGTAGCTTTTGAAAACCGCTCCGTTTTTAAGAGTGTTTGGTATGCTTTAAGTACAAATATGATTGAAGGATGGCGACCTACGGTTAGTGATGTTGAAAAATTACGAGATGAAGCTCTTGCTCTGGGGATGGCTTAATGAAGCGTAAATGTTATGATTCTTATGACTATATTGATCCGAATAATTTATATACCTATCCAGATTCTTCAGTTCTAAGAAATAAGCAGGAAGAACGAGATGAACAAAAAGCACGTGAGCTTGAATATCGTATGGTTGCTAGTAAGAGTTTGAAATTATTTATCAATCCTATCCCAGTTTATAGTGTAGAAGATATATTGAAAATTCATCAATTTTTGTTTGAAGATATGTATCATTGGGCAGGTGAATTTAGAAAAGTCAATATTTCAAAAAGTGGTAATGCTTTTATGCCGATTCAGTCTTTCGATACAGCACTTACTTACCTTAATAATTTGATAGATAGATTTCATGACAATGCCAATAGTAGAAAAGAAGTCGTTCACTTATTGGTCGAAATTTTAGATAATCTCAATTATTTTCATCCATTCCGTGAAGGAAACGGTAGAACGCAGAGGGAGGTTATTCGTTCTCTAGCTTTGATGAAAGGTTTTGAATGTGAAATATCAATTGGTGATGATGATGAGATTTATCATTTATATATGGATGGTACAGTTTATGGAGACAAAACTAAATTAACGAAGTTATTTGAAAAAATTCTTTTCAAGTTATGAGTTTATACATTCGACTACCCTGGATAATAATGCTCTATTGTACTAGAATATTTTATGTAATCTGCACCTTAAAAGTTAGATTTTTTCTATTTAACTTTTAGGGTGCAGTTCATTTTGCTATGGCATGATAGTAAACCTTATGAGGTTTTGTAGCAAGTATTCAAATAAAAAGCGCATACTATCAGGAATGTAAAAGCTTGATAGTATACGTTTTATACTAGAAATATTTACTGGATTTTCTTTTCAAACTGACTTTTTAAGAAGTTGCCTTATCAACAATTTTAAAGAAATTTTTGGAGCTATGTTGGACTGAAAGATATTGTGCTGATGATAATCTAAAAAATTATCATTTAACTTATCTTTGGAAAAACTGTAGAATTTCAAAAATTACTACAGACCTTGAATTTTACTTATCATTTCAATGATTTAGATTGCTTACATTTTATTTTGATATGTTTTACGGTAATCTCCAGGAGAAAGTCCAGTCCTTTGTTTAAAAATTTTAGTAAAGTAAGAATAATTATCATACCCTACTTGACAAGATACTTGTGATATCGAGATATTTGTTTGAGATAGGAGAGATTTAGCAGCATTAATGCGCTTATCCGTTATATATTTAACAAGAGTTTCTCCAGTTTCTTTTTTAAAAATTCTAGCTAAATGATCTGCACTGAGATAAACCATATCTGCTAATATAGAACGATTTATATCTTCATAGTAGTGATGATCTATGTATTCGACAATGCGTTGAATACTATTTTTCTGGTTTTCAATGTTTGTTGCAAATTTCTTAGCATGTGACCAGTAATAATCAAAGTAATCCTGAAAAGATTCAATTGAATGAAAGCGTCGTTGGAATAAGAAATCATGAGTGCTATTTTGGAATAATTTATGTGCTGAAATTCCATTTTGATCTAGATATATTCCTATTTGTTGAGTCCAATCTAGTAAAATTTGTTGTAGTGTGAAAGTAGGAATTTGAGAATTATAAGCAAGTGAATTAATTTTTTCTCTTAATTCGTATTCACTTAAGGTATCTAAAAAAGTAATTGAAAGAGTTTCTGTTTTAAAGGAAGTTGGAAAACTATGTGGAACACATGTAATAGTATTCCAATAAGAAACATATTGTTCATTATAAGTGTAGAGTTCTTTGGTATGAAATAAAATATCGGATATTTTATGGCAACTCTTATATATAATGTTTGAGTATTTACTAAAGTTATTAGAAATTTGAGAATGAATCTCATATGCCAATTTGTCACTACGTTTGGATGAGTCTACTCTAAAGAGACAAACATATTGATCAACCTGGCTTTCCATCTTGAACAAACTTATCAGCTTATAAGAAGGTTGTGAAATTCTTTGAAGTTCTCTTTTTAGTTGAGAAGTCCATGATGGAGTTTCTGCAGAATAATCTTCTTCATTAAGATTAATTGTTAAAACTGCAAGGAAAAAATATTGGTGTTTTTTAAGAATAAAATCTTGTTTGATTGCTATGTTTTCTAGTTCATCAATGCGAGAAATTTGAGGTTTTCTAAGGTAATCATACCAGAAATTATCTTCTATTTGTAAAAGCGAATCATTTTTTCCATTTAAGTTATGATTCTCAATTTTACTAATGGCTTTTTGAATAATAAATTCTAATTTTTCAAAGTTTATGGGTTTTAGATAGTATTCGAAGCTTTGTAATTCAATTGCTTTTTGAGCATAGTTGAAGTCGGCGTAATTGGTTAAAAAAATTGTTTTTATATCATATTTTTCATTTCTAATCCACGATAAGAGTTCGAGGCCACTACCTTGAGGCATTTCTATATCGCTTATCATGAGATCAATAGGATGCTCTCTAATAATATTTTGAGCTTGAGTGAGGCTATAGGCAACATAAACAGTGTCAATGTGTAGTTTAGCCCAATTTATTTTCTCTCGTAAAGCTTCAATGATAAAACGATCGTCATCAACTAATAAGATGTTCATTATAACCTCCATCTATAATCTTGTATGGAATAAGTAAAAGAATTTTAGCCCCACCTTCTTCATTATTTTCAAATGCAATACTATAGTCATTAGGATAGAGAAGATTTAAACGTTCGATGGTGTTTGTGATCCCGATATGATGTCCATCTTCTGTTATTAGAGACTGTTTCTGATTTAGTTTTGATAAAATTTCTTCAGAGAAACCTGGACCATTATCCTCGATACAAATCTGAATATAATCTGAGTTCTCAGTTTTTACTTTTTTTATCGATAGCAAAATTGTAAATAAATCCTGAAATGAAAAACCGTGTTTGATTGTGTTTTCAATAAATGTTTGTAAAAGTAATGATGGGACAAGAGTATTTTGTAGGTCATCATTGTAGTTTAGTGAAAAGTAGATGCTATTTCCATATCGAATTCGTTGTATTTCTAAATAATCTTTAATATGCTGAACTTCATCTTTAAGTTCTGAAAAATCTTGATTAGCCATAAATAAATGACGGAGATAATTTGAAGTTAGGATAGTTAATTCTTCAATTTCCTTATAGTTTTTTGTTTGAAGCATACTATGAATCATTGATAACATATTTAAGTAGAAATGCGGACGGATTTGGTTCTTTAGATAATTAAGTTCAATCTTCTTAAGTTCTAGTTGTGAATGGTATTCTCGTATTTTTAATTCTTGCATGTCAAATATTACTTTATTAAGTTTATCATTTGCCTTATCAATTTCTAGTATACCTTCAGATATAAAAAATTCAGAAGGGGGGATGGAGCCCCCAAATTGAGAGAGCCGTTCAGTGAGTCTTGTTATAGGTTTAATCATCCACTGACGAATATACAGGATAATGATGATTGATAAAATTGTGATAATGATAGGAACGGCTGATAAAAATACTTCTAAGAGTGTGATATTTCTAAAGACTTCGGCATAATCGACTAAAACATAAATATCGAAAGGTAAATGCGTTTTTTCATTTTGGGCATGAATTAGGTAATTAGCGGACGGTATATTGTTAGGCTCTTTTAGGGAGAGTTTGCCATTATTACCAATATTAAGTTTATTGAGAGGTTTTAGGATATCTTCTGAAGATATGACGGCATAAATGATTTTTCCTTCGTAATGAACAGATTTAACTAAGTATTCGCTGTTTTTAGTAGTTACATTTTTCCATTTACGGTCACTTATATCACTACGCAATGATTTTAGATTTGATTTTAACAGTAGATAATCTTCATATGGAATATAAAGATTGGAGACATTTATAAAATGATCAGTACTATCGGTTTCTAATAAGAATGTCATATGAGTTTCATTTTGATATTCAAACTCTGTAAAGCTAGTTTGAACTTTTTTAAGATTTTCTTGATACTCAAGAAACGTTTGTACATGATTTAATTTCTCTAAAGATTCATTATGCGTTATTGTTGAGTACATAAAGCGTTCTACAGAATGCAATTTCTCATTAACAGAATCAGCATAAATTTCAATTGAACTACGTAGGTGTACTATATTTTGGTTTTTAATAAAATTTCTGGTTATGTTACTCATAGCAATATTGATTAAAATATTTATCAATAGTAGTACAAGTAGGAGTTTAAAGAAAAAATGAATGGAATGTTTTTTTGATAAGTCGTGATTTAATTTCATATACTAGTCTCCTATTAAAATTATAGCACTTTGAAAATATGATATCATGTAACAAAACAGATATGTTTTATCAAGATGTCGGAAAAGTAATAGTTTTTAAAATTAAAAAACTGAAAAATTGATAAACCTAGTCCAAAAAGTTCTATTAAGGGAATTCTATATGGTGTAAAATAATCGTAGAAAAACAAATAGGAGGAAAAAAATGAAAGTAGCATCTCAACTTCATAAAATAAAATTAAAGCATAGTATTCCGTTATATATATTACTTTTTCCTTCAATATTGCTATTAATTTTATTTTCCTATATTCCCATGTTGGGATTAATTATTGCATTTAAAGACTATTCACCAGCCAATGGTATCTTTGCTAGTCAGTGGGTAGGATTTAAGTACTTTACTCAATTTTTCTCATCATTCCAATTCGGGACAACTATGTTCAATACATTAAAAATTTCACTTTATAGTATTGTAGTAGGATTCCCCTTACCTATTATACTAGCTATAATTAGTAATCAGTTAAGAGTTGGGAAATTTAGAAAAATATTTCAAGTGACAACTTACTTACCCCATTTTATCTCTACAATGGTTATGTGTGGGATGATTATCTTATTTTTATCTCCTACTAGTGGTTTGTTAGCGAATGTATTTAAGTCTGTTGGAATTACTATTCCAGATTTTTTATCAAAACCTAGTAATTTTGCAGGTGTTTATGTTTGGAGTGATGTATGGCAACATATTGGTTGGGATAGTATTATTTATCTGGCAGCGCTTTCTGCAATTGATCCTACATATTATGAGGCTGCAACTATGGATGGTGCCTCTAGATTACAAAAAATTCGGCATATAGAATTACCATTACTTTTGCCGACTGCTATGATTTTACTAATATTAAGAGCAGGTAGTTTATTAAGTGTAGGGTTTGAGAAAGTGTTACTATTACAGAATCCTCTTAATTTAGCAGGAAGTGAGATAATTTCGACCTATGTTTATAAAGTTGGTATGGTGAACTTTCAGTATAGTTATTCGACAGCTATAGGGTTATTTAACACCGTAGTCAATCTAATAATTTTGTTATCTGTTAACTGGTTCTCAAAAAGATATACTAGAACGGGTCTTTTTTAAAGGAAGGAGTGCTTAAAGTGAGATGGTTTCATAAATCAAGAAAAACAAACTCTGAATTATTATTTGATATAGTTACCTATGGTTTAGCAATTTTCCTTATCCTGTTAATTGTTTATCCGTTATGGTTTGTAGTGATTGCATCTTTTAGTAATCCTTCAGATGTTGCAAATGGAAAGGTATGGTTTATTCCTAGAGAATGGAAATTAGATGGATATTTACGTCTTATTCAACAACCTTTATTTTTGCGTAGCTATCTAAATACCATTTTATATACTGTTGTTGGTACCTTAGTTGCTTTAGTAGTCAATATTCCAGCTGGTTATGCTTTATCTAGAAAAGAATTAGTTGGTAGAAAGTGGATGAGCATTCTATACATTATTCCTATGTTTGTATCAGGTGGCTTGATTCCTACCTACTTAACAGTAAAGAATGTAGGCTTGATTGATACATTTTGGGTAATGGTAATACCTTTTGCAGTTTCATCATACAATATTATTGTTGCTAGAACTTTCTTTAATAATAGTATTCCAGACGGGATGTGGGAGGCTGCGCAAATTGATGGCTGTGGTACAATTCGTTATTTTATTAAAATAGTTGTTCCTTTATCAAAAGCTATTATAGCAGTTATTGGACTTTGGACTGCAGTTGGTATTTGGAATTCGTGGTTTAATGCTTTAATTTATTTAACGAATGAAAATTTACAACCATTGCAATTAATTTTACGACGTTTACTAATTAGTAATCAAATGTTACAATCGCAAGCAACAGGAGAAGTGGCATCAGATCTTCGTATCAAAGCCGATATGATGAAATATGCAGCAATTGTTATTTCAACCGCTCCGATAATGTTGCTATATCCCTTTGTTCAAAAATATTTTAATCAAGGCGTAATGATTGGCGCGTTGAAAGAATAGGAGAAAAACATGAAAAATAAATCATTTACATATTTGTTCTTAGGAACAGTTACACTTGCTGGCTTAACAGCCTGTGCAAATTCTAATAATGCGAATAAGGATGATAAGTCTGGAGAAGATTCTTATAAAATCACAACTGTTCGTTGGTCTGACTGGGGGGAAGATTATCATAAAGGTTTTCTAACTGATTCTGCCAAAGAATCAGGTATCGATGTTAAATGGGATACACTTGTAGCTGCAGATTGGGCAGATAAGAAATCTGTGTTGGTTGCTAGTGGAGATTTACCAGATGCATTTTTAGGTTCAAATGCTTTTACAGATTCAGAAATTGCTCAGAACCAATCTTTATTTATTCCATTGGAAGATTTAATCAAAGAAAACATGCCAAATTTAACTAAGGCTATGGAGAAAGAACCTAAGATTAAAGCTATGATTACTTCACCAGATGGTCATATCTACAGTCTACCTAAAAAATTACCGATGCGTCCTACTGTAGCTAATCAGCTATTTATTAATAAAAAGTGGCTGGATAATTTAGGATTAAAGGTTCCAGAAACTTATGATGATTTAGTAAAAGTACTACAAGAATTTAAGGATAAAGATGCGAACGGAAATGGAGACGCTTCTGATGAAATTCCATTCGGAGCAGGAAACTTTGATCCAACATTCTCATATATTCTTCCGTTCAATAATCGTTTAGGGGCAGATAATACATATGAAATGTCTGTAAAAGATGGAAAACCAGTCTACCTTCGTACAGAAGAAAGTTATAAACAAGGGATTGCAGCAATGCACGAATCTTATAAAAAAGGTTTGATTGATCCGGAAATCTTTACAGAAGATACCTCTATGAGTGTAGCAAAACGTATGGATAAGGGAGTATCTAGAGTAGGTGTTTCTAGTGGTTGGACAGCAGATGCAACGTTTGGCTTACATTCAAGTGAGTATATTGCTCTACCTGCTTTAAAAGGTATGGATGGTAAACAATATGTCTTTTCTGATCCAGATCATTACAACTATGGTCGAAATGAAATTTTGATTACAAATAAGAGCAAAAACCCTGCTAAATTATTGAAATGGTTGGATAAATTATATACAGATGAAGCAAGTATTCAGAATTTCTATGGATCATTTGGAATAGCTACTGAAAAGAATGGTGATAAGTTTAAAGTGTTACCTCCTAAAGATGGTAAATCAGCTGATGAATGGGCATGGATTAATTCACTTCGAGATTTTGGTCCTAAATACGTAAGCGATGATATCAATAGTCGCGTAGAAATCGATCAAACACAAGGTGATGGATTGAAATTGAAGATGGACCAAGATTTGAAACAATTTGCGTTACCAGCTTACCCTAATGTGATTTATTCACAAGAAGAACTTAACAAATTATCATCAATCTATGTGAGTATTGAATCTTATGTCAAACAACAAGCATCTAAATGGGTAGTTGAAGGCGGCATAGAAAAAGAATGGGACTCATACAAAGAAACTCTTAAGAATATGGGATTGGACGAATTTATGAAGATTCAACAGGAAGCATATAATCGTTACCAAAAAGAAGTAAAAGAGTAATATTTTATATGAACTCTTGGTTGTATGAACAAGGGACTAGCTAATTACAGGAAGCGAGACTGATAACATCAAATTATCTCGCTTCCTTTATTCTAATTTTTAAAGAAATTTGGAAATATTTTTTTAATAATTTAGGTAATATTTTTGTACAACTGACATTCTAAAATATAGAGTTAAGACAATCGATTTTATGGAGATATCTATTATGCAAAAATTATTTTCATTAGATGGAAAAATGGTTAGAATTTTAACTTTTTTGACAGATTTAATTATTTTAAATACTCTATTTATTGTTAGTTGTATTCCAATAGTTACAATTGGGGCATCACTAACTTCTCTTACGACAATGTGGTATCGTATTTTAAAAGGTAAAGATACCGATATTGCTTATCATTATTTTCGGATCTTTAGACAAAATTTTAAACAATCAACTTTTATTTGGTTGTTTATCCTCCTAATAGAATTACTTTTATATGTGAACTATTGTCTTTGGGGCTATTCAAGTTTATTTTCAGAGTATAGTTTATTGTTAGTGTTGCCCTTTTTATTTGTTATAATACTTTTTATGAGTGTTGTTTTTCCCTATATTGGTCTATTTAAAGATAATCTAAAAAATAGTATTGTAAATAGCGTATTAATTTGTATTTTAAATCCAATACAAGCTATCATGTTGGTTTTATTTAATATTTCTGTACTGTATATGAGTTTCAGTAGTCCAGAACGGGTTTTAACAGCTATTTACGTATTTACATTTGGAGGCTTTGCTTTTTGCGGATTGATGAATGTAATGGTAACGAATAAAATGTTTGATAAAGTAAAGCAATTTACTAAAAGGAGGAAACAAATTGAAAATTTTTAAGGGAGAGTTTTATCGAATCTCTGTATTAACAGCCAAGCTAGTAAGGTTAGAATACTCTCAAACTGGAAGTTTTGAGGATAGAACGACACAACTTATCTATAATAGAGATTTTGGCCAAGTTTCGTTAGATTATATCGAGACATCAAATGTACTAGATATTATGACGGACTATTTTCATCTGCACTTTAATAAAGGAGAATTTAACGCCGAAAATTTATTTATAGAATTAAAAGGAAATTTTGCCGTATATGGTAGTCGCTGGTATTTTGGTGAATCTATTGAAACGTTAAAAGGAACAGCTCGGACTCTGGATAAGGCAGATGGAGCAATCTCGTTAGAAGATGGAATTATTAGCCGAAATGGTATAGCCTTATTGGATGATTCTCAAGGTTTTATTTGGGATGAACAGTCTGGTTATATTGAGAGAGAAAATCAAATTGACCTCTATTTCTTTGCCTATGGGCATGATTATAGAGGAGCAATCAGAGACTTTTACCATTTGACTGGTTCAACACCTTTGTTGCCAAGATATGCTTTAGGTAATTGGTGGAGTAGGTATTGGCCTTATACGTCGGATGAATACTTGAATTTAATAGACAGATTTAAAACAGAGAAAATTCCATTATCTATCGGTGTTTTAGATATGGATTGGCATATAACTGACATTCCAGCCCGTTTTGGAAGTGGCTGGACAGGATATAGTTGGAATAGAAACTTAATACCTAATCCAGAACAGTTATTGCAACAACTTCATGATAGAAAGTTAAAACTCTCCTTAAATGTCCATCCTGCTGATGGTATACGGGCTTATGAAGAAGCTTATCCTCGAGTTGCCAAACGATTGGGGTTAAATGTAGAACTAGAAGAACCTGCTATTTTTGATTTTTTTAATCCTTCTTTTAGGGAAGCTTACTTTAAAGATGTTCATTATGAGCTAGAAAAGCAGGGAGTAGATTTTTGGTGGATTGACTGGCAACAAGGGACACAAGGCATGTTGGATCCACTATGGCTTTTAAACCATTATCATTATCAGGATAGTTGTAAAAATGCAGAAGGTGGTTTGATTTTATCAAGATATGCAGGGCCGGGTAGTCACCGCTACCCTGTTGGTTTTTCAGGAGATACTATTATTAGTTGGAATTCCTTAAGATTTCAACCTTATTTTACAGCGACAGCATCTAATATCGGTTATAGTTGGTGGAGTCATGATATCGGTGGACACATGCTAGGGGATTATGACGAAGAGCTACAAACCAGATGGCTACAGTTTGGCGTTTTTAGTCCGATAACTCGATTACATAGTTCTAGAAGTCCCTTTAATAGTAAAGAACCTTGGTTTTTTTCAGAAACAACATCTAAGATTATGAAGAAATACCTTCGTTTGAGACATCAGATGATTCCATATCTATATACTATGAATGTAAAGACACACGAGGAAGGTGCCCCATTAATCAGCCCAATGTATTATTTCTACCCAGAGAATGATGAGAGCTATAATGTTCCAAATCAATACTTTTTTGGAACAGAACTGATGGTGGCTCCCATTGTAGAAAAGATGGATTTGGCATTCCAATCTGCAAAAGTAGATGTATGGTTCCCTGAAGGTGAATGGTATGACTTCTTTTCAGAGAAAAAATATACAGGTGGTGTGAAGTTAAGTGTTTATAGAGACATTTCGACTATACCTGTGTTTGCAAAAAGTGGTGCAATCATTCCCTTGGTTGGTTCTGAGATAGATATGGGTGTTGATTTACCTGAAGTTGTAGATTGGTATGTATTCCCAGGCAAACAACATTCTTTTGAAATGATTGAAGATCAAAATGGTCAAAGATATAAAACAAGATTATCAATCGATTGGGAAATGGGAATGGTAGAGTTAGCATTACAAGGAGATTCTAGTATCGTTCCAAGTAATAGAAGACATAGAATTCATTTTAAAGGAACGAATGTGTCTATAATTGAATTGCCAAATAAGAATGATACAGCTAGATTTGAATGTAAAGATAATAAAATGCCATCTCTAAATGATGAAGTTTTTAGACTACTAAAGACGGCTTCTCTTCCATATGAATTAAAAGATAGATTGTTAAATCAATTCATCAATGCGAAAAACTCTCATGAGTTAATGAATATCTTGCATCATCAGGATAAGGAATTGAGAGGGCGTTTGTTGGAAATGATATTTACTAGCGAAAACTAATTGAGACATTTCGTACACAATTTTTATTATTTAATGTGTAGTAGTTTTACATCTCTATACTTATGGACTTGTATTGCACTAGATACGAGCTTGGTATAGGGGTGTTTTTGTTTACTGGAGAGGATAAGTGGCTCTTTGTCAACTGTAGTGGGGTGAAGAAAAGCTAAGCTTGAGAAAGGACACATTTCGTCCTTTCCTTTTATTTGAAAAAGACAGTAAAAAAGCGCAAAAAAACGCTTCCTGTGCTATGCTGCAATTGAAATTTTTTTAGTTTTGGTGTTAGAACTGTTTCCTCAGTCCTAGCGCCTTTTCTTTTTGATAAAAATCAAGAGTTCATACTTAGCCCTTTTTGCTTTTGAATGTATTCAAAAATGGAACACTGATGTTAGATAATATAATTTTATAGATAAGCATGCCACTAATTTGCTAAATCAGTAATTAGATCTCTATCTGATATTTTTTAATTGAGGATAAAGCGGGAACTTATCTAAGTAGATTTTTTCAGAAAATTTTCTAAAAAAACATAATTTGTTTGACATTCGTTTGAAAATTCTGTAAAATGAGTTATTATGTTTTAAAGGAGAATATATATGGAAAACCAGAAAACATTTTTTGGACATCCTATGGGCTTGTCCACCCTCTTCTTTACAGAGATGTGGGAACGCTTTTCTTACTATGGGATGCGAGCTATCCTACTTTACTATATGTACTATAGTGTGCAAGATGGTGGGTTGGGGATGGAGAAGACCACAGCTGCATCGGTTATGGCTATTTATGGCTCGCTGGTATTTTTGTCCTCGGTTATCGGTGGTTTTGTCAGTGACCGTATTTTAGGAAGTCGTAAGACTGTCTTTTACGGGGGGATTCTGATTATGCTAGGGCATATTGCTTTGGCAACACCTTTTGGACAAGTAGCTCTCTATCTTTCTATTGCCTTGATTATCTTTGGAACTGGATTTTTAAAACCCAATATCTCAGATATGGTTGGGGGAATTTATGAGAAAGAGGATGATAGACGGGATGCAGGTTTTAGTATCTTTGTCTTTGGTATTAACTTAGGTGCCTTCGTTGCCCCTTATCTAGTGGGTTATCTAGGTCAGGAAGTCAATTTCCATCTGGGCTTCTCATTAGCTGCCATTGGGATGTTCTTTGGTCTGGTGAAGTATGTTTTGGATGGGAAGAAATACCTGCCTGAATCAAGCCTTTACCCCACTGATCCCCTTTCACAGAAGGACCAGCAGACCTTGATTAAACGTTTGCTGATTGCACTTGTCGTAGTTATTCTCGTGGTTATAGGTTTAGTCTTTACTCACCAGTTTAATGTGGATATGATTGTTAATATCTTTACAGTGATTGCTGTAATTATTCCAATCTACTATTTCTTCAAGATTTTATCTAGTCAGAAAATAACTGCCACTGAGAGATCCCGAGTATTTGCCTACATTCCTCTATTTATCGCTGGAGTACTCTTCTGGTCTATTGAGGAACAGGGTTCTGTTGTTCTCGCTCTATTTGCGGATGATCAAACTCGACTTTACTTTAATGTATTTGGTAATCAGATTCATTTCCCATCTAGCTTTTTCCAAAGTATCAATCCACTTTTCATTATGATTTATGTGCCGATTTTTGCATGGTTGTGGGGGAAAATGGGTAAAAAGCAACCGTCCTCTTCTAAGAAATTTGCTTACGGTTTATTTGCGGCAGGTTTATCCTTCTTGTGGATGATGTTACCAGGGATGCTCTTTGGGACAGATGTTAAGGTCAGTCCTCTCTGGTTGATTATGAGTTGGGCTATTGTGATTGTGGGGGAAATGTTGATTTCGCCGATTGGTCTATCAGTCACTACTAAGCTAGCACCAAAATCCTTCCAAGCACAAATGATGTCTATCTGGTTCTTGAGTAATGCTGCTGCCCAAGCTATCAATGCTCAAATTGTAAAATTTTATACAAGCGAAACTGAAGTTGCTTACTATGGAATTGTTGGAGGAATTACGATTGTATTCAGTATTATCTTACTCTTCTACGTTCCACGTATTGAAAAACTAATGTCTGGTATCAAATAGAGAAAAACTGGAATTTCTGTAGGGATGCTCAAGTTAGATCAATTATTTATTCAAAGGATTTAGTTCTGTATGGTACAGGGCTAGGTCCTTTTAGTTTGATGAAAACTCATGATGTTTATGATATTCCTGGTAGACATTTGTACACTTTTCTATTTAATACTCAATGAAAATCAAGTAGCAAACTAGGAAACTAGCCGCAGCTTGCTCAAAACACTGTTTTGAGGTTGCATATATACGGCAAGGCGACGTTGACGCGGTTTGAAGAGATTTTCGAAGAGTATGAGTCAAAACCAATCAAAAAAATCCCACTATTCATTAGGCTAAAGGAGACCTGATCATAGTGAGATTGTAAAATTATAGTAGATTTTGTATCGCTTCTTCAACTTGTTGTGGATCTGTTTTGGAAGAGAAGCGTTCAAAGACCTGTCCATCACGACCGATGAGAAACTTAGCGAAATTCCATTCGATTCGTTTTCCTAGTGGGCCAGATTTCTGGTCTTTCAACCAAACATAGAGAGGATCTTCCTCCTGACCGTTGACCTTAATCTTGGCAAAACGTGAGAAGGTGGTTTGATAGTGAAGGCTACAGAAAGCGTTGATTTCCTCTGCGCTACCTGGTGCTTGTCCCATAAACTGATTGCAAGGGAAGTCTAAGATCTCAAAACCTTGTTCATGATAGTGGTCATAGAGTTCTTGAAGTCCCTGGTACTGGGGCGTTAAACCACATCCAGTAGCAGTGTTGACAATCAAGAGAACCTTGCCACGATAGCTCTCCAGGGGAGTTGCTTGGTTATTTTGGTTTAAAACGGAAAAATCATATATACTGGTCATGAGGGCCTCTTTTCTTTTTCTACATTGTAACAGTTTTTACTTTTTTCGTCGAGTTGGATGAGAGAAGTTGTTGAAAAAATACACAATTGTACATAAATCAGGACAAAATGATGCTCCTTTTATGAAACATGGTATAATAGGCCTATATAGCTAAATGGAGTGTACCTATCACTAGGGAATGAGAAAAAGGATAAAACAGCCATGTCAACAGTAAAAAGTGATATAAATCTTGCGCAAACATATGCGACTCAGCTTAAAAATGCTTGTCAATCGTTAACAGCGATCGCTGCGGCTAGTCAGGATGACTTAACGACCCTTCAAGGGAATAACAAGGCTCATCAATGTCTCACAAAGGATCAAAATCTAGCTAGTCAGATTACAGCCGCTGTCAGCCTGACTTCAGAACGACTTCACTCTGTAGCGAGTGATTTTGAAGCGCTAGATAAGGCTGCGGCCAATGGTTTTGGGAGTCATACATGAGCAAGTTAGATGAGTTGAAGAAAAGAGAGCGAGAACTCTTGTACCAGCTAGAAGACAATGGAAAAGAGAACTACCGCACCAAAGAACTGATAGAAACCTTTGAAGGATATGATAGAGCTAGCCACCGTTATCAAAGTGATTTGTGGGAGGCGGCCTATCAGAGCCGATATGCAGGACAGTTGGAAGAAACGCTCCTGCAGAGAAACCAACTTAAAAACCAAATCCTTGAGGACCTCACCTACCACATGGATGATTTGAAAAAAGAAAAGTTCCGGTTAGAGGGAGACTTGGATGAGGTCTACTATGAAAGACGCAAGGAACTAGAAAGAGAGGAGGAGACACGTCATGGGCATTGATATGTATTTGGAACAATCACAACTACAAAGTTCAAGTGTAGCGACCATGTGCCAATCTCAGGTGGAGGCTTATCAAGATTTGCAATCAGCCATCCAAAAGTTTTCAGAGGATACAGAGAGTCTAAAGGGCGATGCTTATAATTCGGCTAGAAGTTTTTTTGCAAGTGTCTTATTGCCCTTGAGCAAAGGGGGACAACTCTATGCAGAAACCTTCTCTCAAGCCATCAAGAAACTACCAGAAGACTACCAAACGATGGTCGACAGCAAGAGTTGGCGCGAGGATGATCTGCTTGATAAGATCCGTCAGGAAGAGCAAATGATTGCTTATCTAGATGAAGTCAACCAATCTCTTTCGAGCTTGACCATGGATAGTGAAGAAAAGGGGAGATTGAGACGCAGTAATGTGGAACTCATGCGAGGACACCATGCGAATAAACGCGTCTATGAAACGATCTTGAGAGACCTGCGTGCCTATGATAGCTACTCAGGAGGGCTTTTCGATGAACTAGACAGTATCGATGTGCAACTGAGTCGTGGACTGGCCCAGATTGAAAGTAGTTGGGATGCAAAGACAGGGGTCTTTAAAATTCCATCTGACCTGACTTGGGCCAACTACCTATCTGCCTATTCTGACACAAAGGATATGAAACTCAGCCGTCAAGAGAAAGCCTTTGTCCAAACCATGATGGCAGAATACGGCTTTGATGCCGAGACAGCCCAACAACTCTTGACCATCAAGCAAGGGATAGACAAGAAGTTCCCAACCTCAAGTCAAGAGTTCCGTGACTATATCTTTTTGCGTGTCGTCGGTGCGGCCAACTATGATGACTTTAAGTGGAACGAAACGGCAGGTGGATTGTGGCAATATTTTTATTACGAATTTGTGAGTGATCCGAATACAGGCCAAAAATTGAGAACTTTGAAACCAGTTCTTGAAATCTTTCAAGAACTGGGGTTGAAAGAAGAAAAGGCAAAAGAACTGTATTATAACCTTAGACTGCAGCATACACTAGCTGGTGGAGGGAGTGATTCGGAGACAATGAAGTCAAGAGACTTGTCAGAGTATAATGAAGCGAAAGATAAGTATGAAAAAGTTTATGGCAAAAATAATAAATTTGACGAATTTTGGGACAGCAAGTTAAAGGCCTATTCTAACAATGGAGCAGGTCATGCAGACTTCGCCCACCAGTCCATCACTATGGCGACTCATCTTAATCCTAACCAAGCTCAGTTATCCGATCTCTATGGCGGTAGAGAGCGTGTCAAGGACCTTTCAGGCTGGGAGGGAGATACGACCTTTAATGCAAACGATATGAAACCAAGTATCGGAGAAGATGATTACAAAGCAGATTTGGACTCGGTCAACCTTACCGGCCGTATGCAGAAGGGGCAATCCTATGACCAAGCTATCTCTTCTTACTATGCTGACCTTCAAAAAGACTCTTCTCAGAGAGAAAGAGAATTCTTGAAAAATAAGGATTGGAAACAGGTCAAAGGTACGATTTATGCAGGGGTAGCGCCTACAGATATACTGAGAAAGGGTGAGGCATCTATTAAAGAGTATATTGAGGAAAAATACCCAGAAGTATCCACATTTTTAAATCGTTTAGAGGCTGTGGCAGATTAGGAGGAAAAGTTAATGAAGAAAACACTCGGTTTAGTAGCCTTATTCGTGATAATCGTATCATCCTGTTTTTACTTTTTTGTGCGTCAACCTAAAAACATTTTTGATGAAATTTACCAAGAGACGGAGAAGACCTATCTAGGAAATAATGTCTTTAACAAGTTGAAAGATGTTGAAGCACATAAATATCAAGAGTATAGTGATGATTCTAGATTTTATCCAAATGTGGTCTATAAGGGAAATGCTTTACCAGATAGCTATGAGAAAATTGCTATAGATTTTAATTTTAAATCCGAAGCTCAATTAAGCTTGATTTCATTTGAAAAACGAATAGAGTCCAACGTTAGTATAAAAATGTGGACTGTATATTCTCATAAAGAACGTAGTTTAAAAAAATTTGTAAAAATAGTTTTGAAGAAGGCAGATACGAAAAATTACATCGAAGACGAAGCTCAGGTAAAATCTTACCTAGAGAAGTACGGTATTACAGCTAAGGATTTGGATTCTTACTACGACGAAATTGTCAACCAGAAAGTTTTGAAGGACTGGTGTTCTATTTATGACAGCAAGTACTCGCCAAGCAACTATGGCGATGTCAAGGTTGAAACCCAGTGGGAGAATTGGTGACGAGGGTCAGTAGATATTTTGGAAAATATCCTATGAATTGAAGTGGAAATCCCACCTAGAACGAACTAGGTGGGATTCTTTGCCTATAAATTAAAAAATTAGCGAATCTTGCTCTATTTTTTAACGTGTTCCGATAAAAAGGCATAGGTCATGGTTCCAAAGATGGCACCAATACCCAATCCTAACACTAGTAAAGGGAGCATTTTATCGAAATGGAAGAGGTCATCCCCAAAGGCATCTATGGGAAGATGCTGAACAAAGAGTTTGTGAAAGGCTGATAAGACAAACAAGCCAATTGGAATACTGATGAATATACCCCAACTACGAACTTTAATTTGGCTTTTGCTGTAGCTTTTGTGATGGATTTCGGACGGGTCATCCTTGTCTAAATGTAAGTTGCGAACTGCTAGTCTCGCCCTAGATGAGAGGACGAAGATAAGTCCAAAATAGAGGTAGGGCATGGCATCTCGAACCAACTCTATGAAGCGTCCAAATAGGAGATAGAACAAGAAGAGTAGGAGGGAGGAGTAAACGATTTGGATCAAGGAACAGGCACAAGCCCTGTGAATCATCTCTTGACGACATTCATCAAAGGGACCTTGTATGTGAAAGAACAGTTTGAGTAAGCGAGTGGTGAAATCTTCTTTTTTCATGGGAGTAATCTCCTAAATGAGCGATTTTTGATTGACTTCTTTAAAGAGTTGATAGAGAGTATAGAAGTAAACCAAACTAAAAATGATACAGATTATTAGAAATACCAGGTATCTCCAATCCATAGGATTTGTTAAAAGTTGTGGAAAGGATACGAGGATAAAACAGAGAGATGCGTTTAGAAGACGTATTTTTTTTGATTGGATTTTCTGGAATCTCTGTCCCTTGTTCAATACAGGAAGGAATAAAAGAAAGATAATCAAGAAAGGATGCTCAATATGTCCAGAAAGTAGGAAAAAGGTAACAAAGATACTGATAAAAACATGACTGATCAGTAGTCTAGCTAGTGATTTCATAAGGCACCTCCTAGTCGTCTTCTTGGTCTTTCTTTGCTTTTTGAATGCGAAGAGAGACAACGATTTGCATCATCAGTCCAAAAAAGAACGCTCCCAGTATAGTTTTTAAAATATGTTTTGAATTCAGAAGAGAACTGATGAAATTTGGATTTTCACTGGTTAGGGTATCGATGAGTGGCATTATAAAAAATATCGCTATGCCGTAGATCAGACCGGCTTTTAGACCAGGAAAATGTAGCTGTTTACTTTCTTTTTGACTCAGCATTTCGGGATCAATAGCTGTGATGCCCGTTTTCTTGGTTTGAGAGACTACATAGAGGGCAGCCATCATCGAAATGCCAAACACCACGAGAGGATAGCCGATAGCGACAATTTGCGGGTATTTATAAGCAAGGACAAAGGGGATGAGATTGCCAAATATCATCAGATAAAAGAGAACGATAAAGACCTGATTCCCGATACGATCGGCCTCGCGCCGTTTGTGTTCGTCAAGGGGGCCAGAAATGCCGTATGTGCGTTTGATAAGTTTGTCAGTGAGAGTTTCTTTTTTCATTTGTTTGCTCCTTTTTTAAAAATCGTCTTCCCAAAAGAGACTGTTGAGGTCAGTTTGGAGGCTGCGGGCGAGGTTGAGACAGAGTTCCAGGGTTGGATTGTACTTGTCGTTTTCAATCATGTTGATGGTCTGTCTCGAGACACCGATATCTTTGGCGAGCTCGAGCTGAGAAATGCCCAATTCCTTGCGGAATTCTTTCACACGATTCATGCTTCCTCCTTATTTGATTATGTCACATATATTTGACTATAGTATATCTTTTAAAAAATAAAATGTCAACTATTTTTGACATATTTTTAAAAGAATCTTGGTGATAATATTTCTATGTGAAAATCTTCTACGATTTTATGCTATAATGAAGAAAAATAAGAGTGATTTGGATACCCTGAATGCTATCCAATAAAGAAAGAGCAGAAAATGAACCATAAGATTGCAATTTTATCAGACATTCATGGCAATACGACAGCCTTAGCTGGAGTGCTTGAGGACGCTAAAAATTTGGGAGCGACTGAATATTGGCTCTTGGGAGATATTTTTCTTCCTGGGCCGGGAGCAAATGACTTGGTGGCTCTTTTGAAAGACCTTCCCATTACAGCATCTGTTCGAGGCAACTGGGATGATTGTGTGTTAGAGGCTTTAGATGGGCAATATGGTTTAGAGGATCCCCAAGAAATCCAGCTTATGCGATTGACCCAGTATCTGATGGAGCATCTAAACCCAGAGCATATTGATTGGTTGAGAAATCTACCTATGGTAGCCAAGAAAGAAGTAGAAGGCTTGCGCTTTTCTCTTTCACATAATTTACCTGAGAAAAATTATGGTGGTGATTTGCTGGTTGAAAATGATACCGAAAAATTTGACCAGCTACTTGATGAAACTACTGATGTAGCCGTCTATGGTCATGTTCACAAGCAGTTGCTTCGTTATGGTAGCCAAGGTCAACAAATCATCAATCCAGGTTCGATTGGTATGCCTTATTTTGACTGGGTAGGGCTGAAAAATCACCGTGCCCAGTATGCCTTACTTGAGGTTGAAAATGGTGAATTAGTCAATATCCAATTTCGTAAGGTTGTTTATGACTATGAAGCAGAGCTAGAATCAGCCAAGACCAAGGGCCTTCCCTTTATCGAAATGTATGAAGAATTGCGGCGAGAGGACAACTATCAAGGCCATAATAGAGATTTGTTAGCTAGTTTAATTGAAAAGCATGGCTATGTGGAGGATGTGAAGAATTATTTTGATTTTTTGTAATAGTTGCTTTGATTAACAGATACTAAATAAACGATTGGACTAGCCAATCGTTTTTAATATATCTTATTGTAATTGAGATTAATCTGGTAGGTAGGAACCACCGAGATAGGTTTTGCTGAGTTTTTCAAGGGTTCCGTCTTGGTAGAGTTCTTTGAGGACCTTGTCAAATTGTTCTTTAATTTCTTTTCCATCGCTTGAGAAGATAATGTAGTTATTTGGATTATCATTGCTTTCCAAGTCGACTACGTTCAAGTCTAAACCTCGGTCTTGGATAATCTTTTGAACAGAGATTTTATCAAAGATTAGGAAATCAAACTCACCATTAGCGAGGTCAGTCAGACGTTTAGCGACATCTTCACCAGAGTATTGGATGGTTGCAGGATTGTCGGAGTGGATTTGATTCCAGTCTGTAACGACTTTGGCAGTAGAAGTTCCTGTATCATCCTGAGTTGTTTTACCAGCGATATCTTGAAGAGAAGTAAGAGCCTTGTCTTTTCTGCTTACAAGAACCAAAGGATTTTTAGCGATAGGTAGTGAGTAGAGGTATTTATCTGCTCTCTCTTTGGTATAGCTCAAGTTGTTGGCAGCAGCTTGGTAACGGCCAGCATCCAATCCAGGGAAGATACTTTCCCAGGCTGTTTTTTGGAATTCAATCTTGTATTGGTCTAGTTTTTCATCGACTGCTTTTAAAACTTCAACATCATATCCAGTCAGGTTTCCATCTTTTTCAAAGTCAAAAGGTGGGATGTCTCCGGCAGTTGCTACTACAATGGTTTTAGGACTAGAAGTGGAAGTAGAAGTACTTTCTTGTTTAGATTGTCCACAGGCAACCAACAAGGGACTAATAGCAAATAATAAGAATAATTTTTTCATAAGAGTCTCCTTTACTTAATGCTTTCTAGCTTACCAGACAATCGATCAAATAGCCAATATATATTTTTTATGGACGTGATAGAAAAATATTATAATTTCCAGTTTGAATCTGTTATTAAAAACTCAAATTAGAGAAGTAAAAAGATAATTTCCTTCACCAATGAAAAATCTCTGCAAGCTCTTTCAGAATATGGTAAAATGGAAGCAGTAGAAATAGAAAAGGAACTTGCTTATGAAATTTCTTGAGTTAAATAAAAAACGTCATGCGACTAAGCATTTTATTGATAAACCTGTAGATCCGAAGGATATTCGTACAGCTATTGAAATCGCAACCTTGGCACCAAGTGCCCACAACAGTCAGCCTTGGAAGTTCGTCGTGGTTCGTGAGAAAAATGCTGAACTAGCAAAATTGGCTTACGGTGCAAACTATGAGCAAGTAGCATCTGCACCTGTAACGATTGCCTTGTTTACAGATACAGACTTAGCTAAACGTGCTCGCAAGATTGCCCGTACTGGTGGTGCCAACAATTTCTCAGAAGAGCAACTTCAGTACTTCTTGAAAAATCTTCCAGCTGAGTTTGAGCGTTACAGCGATCAACAAGTTAGTGACTACTTGGCTCTTAATGCAGGACTAGTAGCTATGAACTTGGTCCTTGCACTGACTGACCAGGGAATTGGTTCAAACATTATCC
>ERZ772942.224-NODE-224-length-24588-cov-10.399625_pt1 | contig 24588 bp, 23 predicted proteins | sample MGYA00511135_ERZ772942 | MGnify/ENA primary metagenome ERZ772942 (study PRJEB29015, sample SAMEA2738099) | human oral metagenome | biome: human oral; feature: human-associated habitat; material: saliva | place: China | collected 2265 ... | reverse complement strand
CACACTCACCATCGTGGGCCACACCGACGACATCCAGGACGACGCCTACAACCAGGCCCTGTCCGAGAAACGCGCCAACGCCGTCAAGACCCGCCTCGAACAGCTCACCAGCCTCGACAAGTGGAAGACCAGCGTATCGGGCAAAGGCGAGTCCCAGCCCAAGATCAAGGACACCACCGACCAGGCCCGCGCCGCCAACCGACGCGTCGAGATCACCCTGACCCCCACCGGCGGCACCACCCCCAAGAACACCCCCACCCCCAACAGCAGCAGCACAGCCCCCACCCCCAGCAACGGCAGCGGCAACGGCAGCGGCAAGCTGCCCGACCCGAAGGGCCCCGTCGCCAAAGGCTCTGAGGGCGTCACCCTCACCACCAAGAGCGGTGACACCAGCGGAGAGGTCACCATCACCCTCGACCACGTCACCCGCAAAGGCGGCTACCTCCTGGGCACCGTCACCTGCACCGTCAAGAACGGCTCCACCGGCGCACCACTGCACCCCCTGCTCGACGACCCCGAAACCGCCCTGACCAACCAACGCTCCGAATCCGGCGCCCTGTCAACCTTCTACGCCAGCGACGGCCTGACCCTCCTGAGCAACGGCGAACGCATCTTCCCCGCCGACTACAACGACGCCGACGTCGACCACCACCTCCCCCTGACCGAGCTCAACCTCAGCGACCACCTCAAGACCGGCACCACCACCATCTGCGTCGTCTGGCCCGACCCCGGCGGCAACACCATCACCCTCGACCACCCCGAGGGCAAGTACTCAACCCCCAACACCGCCTACCGCCTCACCGACATCCCCATCAAGAACAGCTGAGAACCACCATGTCTCGTCTTCTGCGCAAAACCACCCGGTCTCCATTCGGACCGGCGACCACCGAACGCGGCAGCATCCTGCCCTACGTCAGCGTTGCCGCTGCACTCGTTGCACTCGTGGCATTGGGACTCATGACTGGCCTCGGAGACGCCATCCTGCACCGCCGGGATGCCAGTAACGCGGCCGACGCAGCTGCTTTGGCAGCAGCGCGAGCCTGGGCCGATTCCATTGAGTCGACTTACGGGAACGCCGTGGATGCCACCAGCGAGGACGGGCTTTGGAGCAATGCCGGCAGGGGACTCGGCTCCTTCGCCGGTCCGGGAGCCAAACGAGCAGCGGAACGCTATGCCTCGCTGGACGGGGCCACGCTCACTGCGTACTCCGTGGACACAGCCCGCGGCACTGTCACCGTGTCCGTCCGCACGAAGTCCGCCGTCACCGGCACCAACCAACGACTCACTGCAACCTCGACCGCGAAGATCGAACTTGAGGACGGTGCGTGCCTGAGCGGCGGCCGGGTGGGTTTCGAGATCAACGGAAAGTGCGTCACTAGGCGCCCCCAGGCCAAGAGCCCAGATCAGAAGAAGGGTGCCAAGCCGGCCCCCCAAGCTGGCGTCAAGCCGGCTCCCTACAAGGCGCCTGCGGGGATGAGCAAGAAGGCCAAGGTCTCCACCCGCCTCGTCTCGGCCTAACCACGTGGCTTCAAAACCTGACACATACTGTGAATCGCCCCATGTTTTGTGGAGGCAGTGATGACACGGATGGATCACTGTCATGGGACTTAAGGAAGTATCCCGATGGGCTGCGCGAGCGGGCTACGAGGATGGCGTTGGAGGCGTTGGCTGAGCCGGCGCGGGCCAAGGGTGCGATCCGTAGGATCGGTGAGGAGCTGGGTGTCCACCCCGAGGCTCTGCGCACCTGGGTCAAGAAGGCCCAGGTCGATGGTGGTCTGAGGTCGGGAACCACCACTGACCAGGCGCAGCGGATCAAGGAGCTTGTGAAAGAGGTCCGAGAGCTGTGAAGAGCCAACGCGATCCTGAAGAGCACGGTCGGCTTGTCTGTCGCTGTGGAGTGTGAGCGCCCGTCCCGCTGATCTGCCGGTACGTCGAGACCAAGAAGGAGGAGTTTGGGGCCTGGCCAATGTGCAAGGTGCTCACTGGCGCCGGAGTCAAGATCGCCCCGAAGCACGTGACTCACGCCCGCCGTAGCCGGCCTCCTAGTGCCAGGGGCCTGCGCGACGAGACCGTTAAGGCGGAGATATCCAAGGTCCACAAGAACCAGCTACTCGGTGCTGGGGGACCGCACGATGCACGTGATGCGGGGCCGCCCTGAGAGCGCCGAGCGTCACGGTGCCGGTCACGTAGCCCGCTGTACCTCCCGTGCGCCTCATGGGCGACCTGGGCCTACTCGGCGTCAGACGTGCCAAGTCCCTGCGCGCCACGCGCAGCGCGCCGCGAGAGCGGTGCACGGCCGACCTTGTCGGGCGCCACTTCGAGGCGTTTGCTCCCGATGAGCTGTGGGTCGCCGACATTCCCCCGCAAGCGGGAGGTACCCCCTCCTATGTACGCGCCTTCTCCGGGTGGGTCTATGTGGCTTTCGTGACCCACGCGTACTCCCGGAGGATCATCGGCTGGCAGACCTCCACCGGCCTGTACACCGACCTGGCCCTAGACGCCCTGAAAATGACATCCTGACAGCAGAAACGTCAGGGGGCCGACCTGACGGGCCTGGTGCACCACTTCGACCGCGGCGTGCAGTACCGAGCCTTCCACTACGGGCAGGCCCTATAAGAGTGTGATGCCGTCACCTCAGTGGGTTCCAAGGGCGACTCCTTTCTGCTTTGCTGTGACCAAGGCACTCAACTCGCTGTACAAGGCCGAGCTCATCCGTAACCAGGGACCCTGGCAGGACATCGACGCCGTTGAGGTCGCCACCGCCGAGTGGGTCCACTGGGCGGGCACCATTCGCCCTCACTCCGCCATCGGGATGCGAACCCCCGTCGACCACGCAGCCGCCTGGGTCCCCGACATCAGCCAGAACAGCCGGGAACAATCACAACCGGCAACCACCCGCACCAGATAAACCAGCCTCCACAAAACCCGAGGCTTGACAATGTTCCTGTCCTCCTTCGCCTCCCTGGCTCCGGCCCCGTCTCCCGGTCCTACTACCAGCGCAAACACCAACAAGGGAAACGTCACAACCAGGCCGTCCTCGCCCTGGCCCACCACCGTATCCTGACCCTGCACGCCATGATCCGCAACAACAGCCTCTACAACCCACAACCATCAACACATCTACCCACAGCCGCTTGGCACGCCACATAGGGGCCCCTGGCCCAACCCTGACCTCGCCCAAGCCCTCAACGACATCCACCACAATGCCAAATGAGCGACCTCAGGTCTCAGCCGGCCTGTGAGAGATCAATATTGGGGCACGAGTAGGGGCAAACGCCCTAACATCGAACTGCACCATATGGCGATAATCAAACCATGTTTCACATTCAGCCCCTCAGAATCACACATCTCAGACGCACCCTGAATGTATGTAGTTCAAATCTGGGGTCTGACCAGACCGGCATAACAACAGTAGAGCATGCCGGGGCATATCTTGTGGCGGCAGCAATAGTTTCGGCGATCCTAACGGTTAGTTTCACCCCGCTCGCTGATAATTTTCTGTGTACGATCGAATCGGCGATTTCCAACTCTCCGACAGCAAGTTGCCGCAGCGACGTGAAGCCAGTTAGCGTTGGAAGGCCTTCCAACGGGAGCGGCAGCGACGCCTCTAACACTAACAGCAGAGCTCAAAACCGGAGCGAGCAAGCAGATTCTCAGCATAGCAAATCGAACACCACCCCAGCGAAGTCAAATGAAAACGTCGACCAGGCTAAAGTGAATAACTCATTGAAACAAATCCGAGAAGGGATAAATGGTGGCTGGTACGGGGTAAGCACTGGCGACCTAGAAAAAATAGAACGTGCATTCAATGGGCTCAATGGGGCTGAAGTTGATTCCGTAATCAAAAATATGTCAGATGATGAGTTAAAGCGGTGGGTAAAACTACTAGAAAGACCTTGGTTCTTTGGATGGAGTGGCTGGGACGTTCAGCACCGCCAGCAAATGTGGACGAGAATTCTAAAAGACGCCTCACCAGAAACAGTGCGTCGACTTGCTGGAATTACCAAAGACATTCAGCCTAAATACGATAATGTCGGTGGCGACGCAGCCAATGACAACACAAAACAGAACAATCGTGAATATAAGGAAGTTGACCCAAATGCTAAACCGGTTGTCAATGGAGTTAACCCTGATGACGTTAGTCAAGGCGCACTTGGGGACTGTTGGTATATTGCCTCTCTTCAGGCTGTGGCACGATCCAACCCAAGAATCATTGAAGAAGCCATTACCGACAACGGAAACGGTACATACACTGTACGTCTCTACCATGACGGCAAGCCGGTGTATTTAACAGTTACAGGGGATCAAGTGGAGAACGAAAGAGGACCAGCATTCGCTAGATCAACAGACAGAAAAGAACTATGGCCCAGCATAATGGAAAAAGCCCTCGCATCATATGAAGGTTCCTATGGTGCCATAGAAGGTAACTGGACTTCACACGGAATGGAAGTGATAACGGGACAAAAGTCTACAAAGAAAAACGACTTCTCCGCCAAGGACTTGAAAAATTCTCTCGACAATGGTGAGGCAGTGGCCGTAGATTCTAAAGATAAACCTCGGAGGTTGCCCTGGGAGGAAGATGACCCGAATTCCTATCCTGACCCATTATATAGGCCAAATGCGCAGGACGCAAATGGGAAAACCCTAGGTGACCCTCTCCACTATAATCATGCCTATAGCGTGAAGTCGGTTGATCTAGGTGACCCCAACGACGATTCGGACGATAAAGTGACTTTAGTTAACCCTTGGGGTCAAGGGTATGCTCCAATAACGTTGAGATTTGAAGACTTTAAAAGTCATTTTAGAGAGTTTTCTTTCAATTCCACAAAATGACACGCAACCTTGCATTCGCACACGTTAAGTCGAACCGAACATGAAAAAGACTTAGACAAAGAAAAGGTTCTGGCATTTTCACATTTCACACTTTTCGTAAATATTGAACCGATTAAATCTGTGCTAAGAAAAGAAGGCTAGCGGTGGTTAATTTGATGTACCTGTGGGCATCTGATGAATGGTTAGGAGGTTATTTGCGGGACGTGACAGATGGCCTTCAACCTGGACTAACACAAGCGGTTGCCGTGACTGCAAATTACCCTCCTGGCGCAGGAGGTAACTATGTATGACTTAGGTCGGGGCAAATTGCTATGTTGTTGACCCCTTAGTTTAATTGGAGTAGAATCGTAAGCCTGACATTCGTTTCAAGAAGTCATTTCACATCACGGAGACGCTCGATGAAAAAGCCAAAGAAAGTGATCGCATTCTCTCTTGCAGCCTTAGTAATCACGGTTATCCTCGTTTCGTATTTGTTGTTTCAGAGGCCCCTAACTGAAGGAACGCCAACTTTATCTCCGGATGTAGAATCACTCCGCAGCCAAGCATCAAATTTTATCGAGAATAAGCCTAGTAATGGAGGGAATTGGAGTTTAGTTGTAACTTCCGTTAACTCAAAGAATGTTTGGATTTCTTTTGTTAGAAACGATGAAGAGGCTATTAGTTCGAACATACCGGTAGGATCCTCTCGAGAAGTTTCTGACTGCACTGTGACTGTTCTTGAATCGCATCCCCGCCGTCCAGGCAATGGGTCTGGCGATACAAGTTCCTCAGCACTCATCGCTGTTCAGTGCCCTAACGAACCATCGTTCAGAAATGGCGAGCCGTCTCCGAGTGCTTCATAGAGGATTATTCCTGGGATCTATGTGAGTATGACCTGACTCATGACGCCTTAGTGCCCTGTGGTCTGTAGGGATTTGAGGATGCTGGTTGCGGTTTGGGTGAGCTGGGGCTGAGCGGTGATTCGGTGGCCGTTGAGGTTGATGGTGACGTCTTGGAGGGGTTTGAGGGCGCGGATGACGCGTTTGATGCTGATCCCGGTGGTGTCCTGGAGGTAGCGGGCTACGGCCAGGGAGGCCATCACCACGGTCAGGTGAGCCTCGATGGTGTCACGGGTGTGGTGGAAGACCGGGCGGGCCCTCAGGTCGTGCTTGCTCATCCGAAAGGACTGCCCGGGCGTGCCACAGCTCGTGATACGAGGAGACGACCTCACCAGCGTCCATCAGGTGCGAGGGGACGAAAGGTGGCGTAGCCCTTGAGGCCGACCAGGGACCGGGCTCTGGCGATGGAGGCCTCATCGAGGACCTGATCGCCTTGATGGACGGTGACAAAACGCGTGCCCTTGGGACGCTTCTCACCGGCGATAACGGCCCTGGCCCGATTGGTCTGAGCGGTCAGAGTCTGGTTGTCCCGGGCCGCACGCTTCGTGGAGTAGACCCACACCGCCCTCCACGAGCCCGGGTGAGTGTGCGGGTCCCACACCGGCTCGGCCTCGCGGCTCTTGTCCCGCTCGGTGTTCGAGCCTCTTCTGGGGGTGATGGTGTCGATGACTTGCCCGTCGGTGAAGGCGTCCCCGTGCCAGTGGAAGTGGGCCTCCAGGTCGCCCGGGGCGCGGACCTGGCGGGCGCCGACGATGAACCGCAGCCTCGCCTCATCCAACGCCGCCAGATTGGCCGCCGAGAGCATGCCGGCGTCGGCGACCACCACAAGCTCCTCAATGCCGTGGGCGGTCTGGAATGCCTCCACGATGGGAACGATCGTGGTGGTCTCAGCCTTGTTGCCCTCCCAGCAGCCGACCTGGAGAGGAAAACCGGCCCGGTCAACCAGCAGGCCCACGATGACCTGAGGATCGACCCTACGCTCCTTGGAATAACCCACCCACCTCAGATCATCCTCACGCTCGGCCTCGAAGTACAAGGTGGTGACGTCATACAGGCACAGGGCCAGACCCCCACTGGCGGTGACGTGATCAAACAGGGCCCCAGACAGGCTCTCGCGGTAGCCCCGCTGCCCGCAGCGTCCCAAGGAGCGGAACAGGGTCCGCACGCTGACCGACTCCAGGCCCAGATCACCCAGGACACGGGGGACCTGGGCCTTAGAGGTCGGCTCGATCAAGCGCGCCAGAACCATCTGCTCAAAGGCCCGATCACCTCCAGTAGCGTTCCTCAGTCCCAGACGGGTGTAGGCCCCGTGCAGAACGTCCCACAGCAGGCCCGAGCGCTTGGACTCCACCGTTGCGCCTACCAGGCCGGTTCGTCCCGCCGCTGGGTCCAGGGACTCCAGGTCCAGCATCCCCTGGCCCTGCCAGGAGGCGATCTTCTGCCGCCCGACCTCCAGCAGGGCCGCCACCTCGGTCTCGTCGTGGGCTGAGCCCAGGTGCTCCACGATCCGGCGCACGCCGTCCTCCTTGACCGCGATCTGCACCGCCATCGCCCCCGAGGAGGTCCTGACCTTGCGTAGAAACGGGCTCATACCACCGCACCATATGGTCTCCTAGTGCCCCACCACCAGACCCCCGACACCGCAATACCAACGAAAACTCACACCAGCCCACCTACAACCCACCAAGGTGTCATGAGTCAGGCCTGAGGTCCGGGTAGGCTCCTCCCAGGCAATCAATGACAGCGAGGGAACTGACGGCAGTTCCGGAGCGAAAGAAGGACCATGGCGTATCAGGATCGTCGGCACCACGCGGATCACGGCGACTCAGGTAGGCGTCGTCGAGACGGTGACCGTCACGGCTTCGGGAGCCGCAAGCGTTTTGAAGGCGACCACTCGTCTCGGAGCCGGCGCCACGACCGACACGGAGAGTCCTCTGACGCTCCGGGACGTTCTCGGCGTCCGAACCATGACGAGCGCGCCTTTCGCCAGGACGGTCAGCAGTGGGACGACCGGCGGGGTGAACGACGTCGAGATGGGGGCTTCGGTGAGAAGCGCCCTGACCGAGGTGGCAGGAAGGCAGGTCGATTCAACGACCGTTCTGGCAGGGGGAACGGCCGAGACAGGCGCGATGATCATCGCGGTCGCCCGCCACAGCGTCAGCGCGTTCCCGAGCCTCCTGTGCCGGACGAGGTCGAACCCGCAGACCTCGAGCGGGGCGCCAGGAACGAGCTGCGTGCCCTGGGGCGAGCCAACGCCGAGAACGTCGCCCGTCATCTTGTGATGGTTCAGCGGCTGCTGGAGGACGACCCTCAGATGGCCTACGAGCACGCGCGCTACGCCACATCCCATGCGGGTCGCGTCGCCGTCGTGCGGGAGACCGCCGGTATCGCCGCGTACCTCGCAGGACACTACAACGAGGCGCTGCGTGAGATCCGAGCCGCCAGGCGACTTTCCGGCATCGATCTGCACCGAGCTATTGAGGTCGACTGCGAACGCGCCCTGGGGAACGTCGATAAGGCGCTTCAGGCCGCGAAGGCGGCCGACCCACGTCGGCTCGACGAGATCGAACGCGCCGAGCTGGCCATGGTCGTCTCCAGCCTGCGCCACGAGATGGGGCAGACCGATCTGGGCCTCATCGTCATCGAGGACGCCATCAGGGCGCGTCCCTCCGACAGCGATACCCTCAGGCGCCTGCACTCGGTGCGAGCCGACCGGCTTGAGGAGCTCGGACGCCTCCGTGAGGCCGCTGCCATCCGGGACCGCATCGGTCCGGAACCGACTGAGGAGGACGAGGTCGAGGTCTTCGACATCGAGGAGGACTACGACGCCCAGACGCCGGACCAGGACTCCCCGATGACAACCGGCGAACAGGCCGATGCCGTGGCGGACGCTCCGGCGGACGACACCGAGCCCCCCGGAGAACCTGCTGAGGCCAGCGCGGATACGGTCGCAGACCTCGACGCTCCCGACCAGGACGATGACGCCGAGTGGTCGCAGTCCTTCGCTGAGCGCGTTGAGGCCGAGATGGCCGAGCTGCTTGAGGAAGCGGGTGAGGCTTCGGCCTCCCCCAGTGACGCCACTGATGAGACAACCACCATGACCACCTCCGCCGACGACGCCCCTGAGGAGCCCCGATGACCTCGCCCGAGCCGACTCCCACGTGCACCACCGCCACGCTCCTCGGCAGCGACGAGCCCCTGTGCGCCGCATACGACGTCGCGCTGCTGGACCTCGACGGCGTCTGCTTCGCCGGCGAGGCCCGGGTGCCCTACGCGGCCGACAACGTCAACGCAGCCCGCAAGACCGGAATGCACCTGTCCTTCGTCACCAATAACGCCTCGAGGGCCCCTCAGACGGTTGTCGACAAGCTGGCGGCCAATGACATCGTCGCCGCACCGTCCGAGGTCTTCAGCGCCGCCATGGACGCGGCCGCCATGCTCGCCGAGCACGTCGATCCCGGTTCCATGGTTCTCGTCGTCGGGGGAGAGGGCGTCCGGCAGGCCCTCCTTGACGAGGGCTTCCAGGTGACCAGCAGCGCTCAGGACGAGCCGGTGGCCGTTGTCCAGGGATGGGACCCGGCGGTCGACTGGGCCCTGCTGTCCGAGGGCGTCTACGCCATTAACGCCGGTGCTCTCCACGTGGCCACCAACCTCGATGCGACCCTGCCGACCGAGCGGGGCTTCGCGCTGGGCAACGGCAGCCTCGTGGCCGCCATCGTCAACGCCTCCGGTCAAGAGCCCCTGGCCGGGGGCAAGCCCTTCCCGGGCATCTACACCCGTGCTCTCAAGCGGGCTGGGGGTACCAAGCCGTTGGCCATCGGTGACCGTCTCAACACCGACCACGTCGGGGCTCGAGCCGCAGGGATTCCCGGGCTCCACGTGCTTACCGGTGTCTCGGGCGCGCGCGAGGTCATCACCGCTCCGGCCACCGAGCGCCCCAGCTTCCTTCACACCGATCTACGCGGTCTGACCGAGCCCCATCCCGCACCCGTGCGAGTCGTGCGCGATGGCCAGGAGTGGTGGCAGGTCGGCGGCCGGTGCGCCCGCGTCGTCGATTCCGGACTCGAGCTGGACGGTGTGGGGACCGTGACCTCTCAGACCGGTGGGCCCGTGCGCATCGACCTGGACTCCTACCGGGCTCTGGCCGTGGCCGCATGGGCCTGGGCCGACGCGCAGGTCGCTCGAGGTGAGGCCGCGGCGCTGGAGCTTCCCGAGATTGAGGTCATCGAGCCCTGAGATACCCGCCGGGTCGGTCATACTCCTCAGGAGGAAAAGAGGCGTAGCAGCAGCACGCATACGAACGATGTCGAGGTGAGTCAGAAATGAGCCGCAACGAGCCGCAGACCTGTGTCCCACAGGAGACGGCGCCCGCTCCCGGCTCCGCCCGTACGGCAGGGCCCAAGGCGCCGGTGCCCGCGCCTCCGCGAGCCGACGCCGCCCTCACTGCAGTTCGTGGCCTGACCGACCACTCCGACGAGCTCGCCCAGATCGGGACGATTCCTCTGGAGGAGCGCGCCGGTGCGCTGTCCGCCATCCACGAGGAGCTCGTCTCCGTCCTGCACGCGGCGGAAGGTTGACATGGCCCGACTCATCCGCATCGATTCCGAGCTCGTGCGCCGCGGGTTGGCCCGCTCTCGCACGCACGCCGCCACCCTCATCTCCGACGGCCACGTCACCCTTGACGGCGAGGTGGTCACCAAGCCGGCCCGTCAGGTCAATCCGGCCCAGGCCATCGAGATCCTGGTCCCCTCCGGAGATGACTACGTCTCGCGCGGCGCCCACAAGCTCGCCGGAGCCTTGGAGGCCTTGGGGCAACGCGGACTGGCGCCTCGCGTCGAGGGCCGCCGCTGTCTGGATGCCGGTGCCTCGACCGGAGGCTTCACCGATGTTCTTCTACGCCGCGGTGCCGAGCACGTCGTGTCCGTTGACGTCGGCTACGGCCAGCTGGCCTGGTCCCTGCGCTGCGATCCTCGCGTCACCGCCCTGGACCGAACCAACATCCGCATGCTGGACCCCGCCGCCGTCGCTCCCGCCCCCGAGCTCGTGGTCGGCGACCTCTCCTTTATCTCTCTGACTCTCGTCCTCGAGCCGCTGCTGCGGGCCGCAGCCGACGACGCCGACCTCCTGCTCATGGTCAAGCCCCAGTTCGAGGTGGGTAAGGAGCGGATCGGCCACGGGGGAGTGGTGCGCGACCCGCAGCTCCACGTGGAGACGGTCCTGACCGTGGCTGAGCGTGCCCATGGTCTGGGAGTGGGAGTCGACGCCGTGACCGCCTCCCCGTTGCCGGGCCCCGCAGGCAACGTCGAGTACTTCCTGAACATGCATGCCTCCCGCGCTGGGGGCCCCGATGACCTGCGCGGCGACGACCTGCGTGCCCAGGTCGAGGACGCCGTCGCCTCCGGCCCCGCCGCAGCAGGTTTCCGACGAAGCAGAACGAGGACCCGACTATGAGCAAGCTGAGCCCGTCATGCCCTACCGGTGCGGCTGAGTCGACGGATTCGCACCACCAGAGGATTTCGCGCGTCATGCTGCTGCAGCGTGACCTCAACGACAAACCGGTCCCCGTCCCCAGACCCAGTGCCCCCACGGCCACCGCCGTGGCCCGGGCCTCGGCGGCTCTGCGCTCCCACGGCGTCGAACCCGTCGGTCCGGAGTGCACCGACCACGTCGACCTCGTCCTCGTCCTCGGCGGTGACGGCACGATCCTGCGTGCCTTCGAGGTCGCCCGCGAGCGAGACATCCCCCTGGTGGGTATCAACACCGGGCACGTCGGTTTCCTGGCCGAGGCCGACCCCGACGGCATCGAGCAGGTCGTCGCCGACCTCGTTGCGGGCCGCTACACCGTCGAGACCCGCACCACCATGAACGTGGAGGTCATCTCCCCGGACGGTACGGTCACCCGTGAGTGGGCCCTCAACGAGGCGGCCCTGGAGAAGCGCGACCGCGCCCGCATGATCGAGGTCGCCATTGGCGTGGACGGCCAGGCCGTCTCCTCCTTCGGCTGCGACGGCCTCATCATGTCCACCCCCACCGGCTCGACCGCCTACGCCTTCTCCTGCGGGGGCCCCGTCATCTGGCCCGAGGTCGAGGCGCTCCTCCTGGTGCCGGTGGCCGCGCACGCCCTGTTCACCCGCCCCCTGGTCCTGGGTCCCGACTCCTGCATGGAGGTCGTGGTCCAACGAGCGGGTTTCGGAGGCGCCGAGATCTGGTGCGACGGCAGGCGCAGCCTGGACGTCCCCGTCGGCGCCCGGATCCGAGTCAGCCGGGCGGAGCGCCCGGTACGCCTGGCCCGTTTCAACGAGGCTCCTTTCGCCAGCCGCCTGGTGCGCAAGTTCGACCTGCCCGTGGAGGGGTGGCGGGCCTCCAGCAGCGCCGATGAGGCCTACTCGGCCGAGGATGAGGCGCTGCACCAACCGATGGTCCGCACTGCCGATGAGAGCGCCGACGTCGAGACCCGGCGGGACTCCTCGGGAGGGAGGTCATGATCGAGTCCCTGCACATCGAGGACCTCGGTGTCATCGAGGAGGCTGATCTCCCTCTCAGCCGTGGCCTGACCGCGCTGACCGGTGAAACCGGCGCAGGCAAGACGATGGTGCTCACGTCACTCGGGCTGCTGCTGGGCCAGCGTGCCGAGACCACCATCGTGCGCACAGGCGCCGAACGCAGCCTGGTTGAGGGGGCCTTCCTCGTCGACCCCGACTCGCGCGCCGCCTCGCGGGCTGTTGAGGCCGGGGCCGACCTCGATGACGACCTTCTCCTGGCCTCTCGCACGGTCCCGTCCACCGGCCGTTCCCGCGCCTATCTGGGAGGGCGATCCGTTCCGGCCTCGGTGCTCAGCGAGGTGGGCGGCCGGCTGGTCTCCGTCCACGGGCAGGCCGACCAGCTGCGGCTGCGCTCGGCCGCGGCCCAGCGCGCCGCCCTGGACTCCCTGGGAGGCCCTGACCACGCCGCCCTGTGCCGCCGTTACTCCCAGGCGTACCAGGCACGCCGGCAGGCCGCCCAGGAGCTCCAGGAGTGGCAGGCCTCGGCCCAGGCCCGGGCTGTCGAAGTAGCCCAGCTGCGCACCTGGCTCGAGGCTCTGGAGGAGGTCGACCCCCGCAGCGGCGAGGACCGGGACCTGACGGCGGAGGCCGAGCGGCTTGACCACGCCGAGGATCTGCGCTCAGCCGCCACCGGGGCCCGCACCGCACTCAGCGGCGAGGAGTCCGCCACCGGACAGGCCCCCGACGTCGTCTCGCTCATCGCCTACGCGCACCGCAGCCTGTCCACCGAGTCCGAACGCGACCCCGCTCTGGCAGAGCTCGCAACGCGCACCCAGCGCCTGGGCATTGACGCGGCAGATATCGCCGCCGAGCTGGGCGGGTACCTGTCCTCACTCAGCGCCGACCCGGCCCGTCTCGCCCAGGTCCAGGACCGACGCGGAGAGCTCGCTCGTGCCTGCCGGGAGATCGGCGGCCCCCAGGAGCAGATCGACGATGTCGACACCCTCCTGGCTTGGGGCGAGCGTGCCGCCGCGCGCCTGGCCGAGCTCGACGGCCCCCAGGACACCGCCACCGTCCTGGCCGAGCGCCTGGCCACCGCCGATGAGGAGCTGGCAGATGTCGGTGACGAGCTGAGTCGGGCCCGCCGGCGGCTCGGCGAGCGTCTCGAGCAGGCCGTTACCACGGAGCTGGAGGGTCTGGAGATGAAAGGGGCTCGGCTCGTCGTCGCGCTGGAGCCCCTCGACGAGGCCGGGCCCACCGGTCTTGAGCGTGTCTCCCTCGAGCTCGTCTCCCATCCCGGTGCCCCCGCGCTGCCGCTGGGCAAGGGAGCATCAGGAGGTGAGCTGTCCCGCATCATGCTGGCCCTGGAGGTGGTGCTCGCCGACGCCGCTGCCTCCGCGCGCCCCTCGACCCACACCCGCACCCTCGTCTTCGACGAGATCGACGCGGGTGTGGGAGGTCGCGCCGCCAGGGAGATCGGCCGGCGTCTGGCGCGTCTGGCGCGTCACCACCAGGTCATCGTGGTGACGCACCTGGCCCAGGTGGCGGCGTGGGCCGACACCCATCTCGTGGTGCGCAAGGAGACGGTGCCCGACCCGGTGGCAGCCTCGGCGGCCGGACCGGTGGGTGGGGCGGAGGCCCCGACATCCTCACCCGACCCCACGCTCTGGGAGTCCGTGAACGAGCCTCGGACGAATGTGAGAAAGTCTGAGCCGGGGCACACCCGCACCCAGGTCGTCGTCGTCGAAGGCCAGGAGAGACAGCGCGAACTGGCCAGAATGCTGTCGGGACACGAGGACTCCCAGGCCGCGGTCCGGCACGCCGCTGAGCTTCTCCAGGAAGCAGTCGTGGGACAATCCGATCCGTGAGGAATCCCTTCCGCAGAAGATCTGCGTCCGTCTCCGAGCTGCCCAGCGGTGTCGTACGCGTCGATGCACGCACCAAGAAGCTCACCAAACGCCTCCAGCCCGGCGAGATCGCCATCATTGATCACACCGACATCGACCGAGTGGCCGCCGAGGCACTGGTCGAGTGCGGCCCCTCCGCGGTCCTCAACGCCTCGCCGTCGATCTCCGGGCGCTACCCGAACCTCGGCCCGGAGATTCTCGTCGACGCCGGAATCCCACTCATCGATGACCTGGGTCCCGACGTCATGCGCCTGCACGACGGCCAGCGCGTCGCCGTCGAGGGCGGCACCGTTCGCATCGCGGGTAAGGAACAGGTCATCGCTGAGGGCTCGGTCCAGACCAAGCAGACCGTCGCCGACGCCATGGAGGCGGCCAAGAAGGGACTGGCCGTCCAGCTGGAGGCCTTCGCCGCCAACACCATGGAGTACATGCGCGGCGAGTGGGACCTGCTTCTCAACGGCGTCGGCATGCCCACGCTGTCCACGCAGATGGGCGGCAGGCACGTCCTGGTCGTCGTACGCGGCTACTCCTACAAGGAGGATCTCCAGGCCCTCAAGCCCTACATCCGCGAGTACAAGCCCGTCATCATCGGTGTCGACGGAGGAGCCGACGCCGTCCTGGAGGCAGGTTTCAAACCGACCATGATCGTGGGCGACATGGACTCCGTGTCAGACAAGGCGCTCACCTGCGGTGCTGAGGTCGTCGTCCACGCCTACCGCGACGGGCGGGCTCCGGGCCTGGCCCATGTCGAGGAGCTCGGGGTCGAGCACCATGTCTTCGCCGCCACCGGAACCAGTGAGGACATCGCCATGCTCATGGCCGATGAGGCCGGCGCCGAGATCATCGTGGCCCTGGGCACGCACGCCACCCTGCTCGAGTTCCTCGACAAGGGCCGCGCCGGCATGTCCTCAACCTTCCTGACCCGGCTCAAGGTCGGTGGCCGGCTCATCGACGCCAAAGGCGTCTCCCAGCTCTACCGCACCCGCATCTCAGGATGGTGGCTGCTGCTCCTGGCGCTGTCCGGCACCTTCGCCCTGGCCATCGCCCTCATGGCCACCCCGGCCGGTCAGACCTTCCTAGGACTGTCCGGCGCCGTGTGGGACGACGTCGTCAACTTCTTCCGCTCACTGGTGGGCCTGGCCCCGAACTCACCCACTGTCTAACGACCCCCGCCCATCTGAGAGGCAGCGCCTCTCACGGTCATCTCCAAGGTCTCAACCATGATCGACTTCCGCTATCACCTGGTATCGCTCATCTCCGTGTTCCTGGCCCTCGCCGTCGGCGTCGTGCTGGGCGCCGGTCCTCTGCAGAACTCACTGGGAACCGCGCTCAACGACCAGGTCACCGCGCTGCGCGAGGACCGTAACGCCACCCAGACCAAGCTCGAGCAGACCGAGGCAGCGGTCAACGAGCGCGACTCCTACATCACCCAGGCCGCCAGCACCCTCCTTCCCGGGACCCTGGCCTCCAAGAAGGTCGCCCTGGTGCTCCTGCCCGAGGCCAAGGCCGAGGACGCCGACGCCGTCGCCACCCAGCTCAAGACGGCCGGCGCCACCGTCACCGGCCGAGTCAGCCTGACCACCACCTGGGTGGACGTGTCCCGGGAGAACTACCGCTCCACCTTCTCCGGTCAGATCCAGGGCAACCTGGGCGGAGCCGGTTCCAAGGACGCCAACGGCATCCTGGGGGAGGGGCTGGCCAAGGCCCTGACCGGCAATGACGAGGCCTCCCGAGCCCTCATGGACCTGCTGACCGTGGACACCTCCGGTACTCCCTTCGTCACCGTGGACTCCGCGCTCACCGCTCCCGCGGAGATGATCGTCGTCGTCGGACCGCGGCCTCAGGCCGCCTCCGCCAAGGGCGCCACGGTGGGGCCCTCATCAGGGCAGGACCCCAAGGCCTGGGCCAAGGCCCTGACCGGTACGGCCTCTCGGGCCACCACGGTCGTTGTCGGGTCCGCCGACGGCGACGACAACGTGGTCACCGTCATTCGCTCCGAGAGCGCGAAGGTGACCACCGTGGACTCCGTCGGCCAGGTCGCCGCCTCGGTCTCCGCCCCCCTTGCCCTGGCCTCCACCCAGGCCGGAACCGTCGGCCACTACGGCTTCGACAAAGGGGCGGACGCCGTCATGCCGCCAGTGTCCAAGTAGCCCCGTCGGCTCCGGCCGACTCGGCATCTCCTACGGCTCAGGCTGGCCGATGCCATTGGGCCGCCATCACCACGATCCACTCGCGCCCTGCCTTAGGCTGAGACCATGGCTGGCACGATCACGCGAGTAGGCACCTGCGCCCGACGCCTGGCGCAGGTGGGGATCAAGGCGGCGGGCGTCACCCTGTCCTGGTCGACCTCCCTGGCACCCATCGCCCCGAGCCTGGACCGGACCAACTTCCACGGCCGCACCGTGAGCCTGCGTGGGGGCGTGGGCGTCGCCGCCGGGTCCGTCATGGCCGCGATTGCCACCGGCCGGCTCCTGCGCGGCGCATCCGCATCACGCTCCTCAGCGCCGCGCCGCGGTTCACGGGTGCGACTCGCCGCCACCATCGCGACGGCCGCCGGAGGGTGCGCCGGCCTGGTCGACGACCTCGACGCCGGAGCCCACGACGGCGACGCCCCCGCCAAGGGGCTCAAGGGGCACCTGACCGCGCTCGCCCACGGGCGCGTCACCACCGGGGCCCTCAAGATCGCCGTCATCGGCTCGGGAGCCGTTGTCGGTGGGGTCCTGCTGGCCCGTGACCGCAGCGCCGCCGCAGGCGGCCGAGCACTGGCAGCGAGTGCCGTCGACGCCGCCTCGAGTGCCGTCGTCATCGCCTCCTGGGCGAATCTTTTCAACCTTCTCGACCTGCGTCCCGGCCGGGCGCTCAAGACCGCCTCCATCGTGAGCGCGCCCCTGCTGGCCACTCCCGGGCGCGACGGCGAGCCCACCCGGCTGCTGGCCGCGGGCACGCTGGGGGTCAGCCTCATCGCTTTGCCCGAGGACCTCCTGGAGAACACGATGCTGGGCGATACCGGGGCCAACGCCGTCGGCGCCCTGCTGGGCACCGCCCTGGCCTGCCACCCCAGCCGGGCGGTGCGTGCCGGAGCCGCCCTGAGCGGCATCGGCCTCATCCTGGCCAGCGAGAAGGTCTCCTTCTCCCGAGTCATCGCCGACACCCCGGCCCTGGCGGCGCTCGACGGGCTGGGGCGCCGCCCCTGATGACGGCTCAGCAACGCCGCGGCGGCCTGCTCTCAGTGGCCGGCTCGGTCGCCGGCCTGACCCTGGTCTCCCGCGCCCTGGGCTTCCTGCGCTGGCTCGTTCAGGCCGCCACCGTCGGCACCGGCACGGTGGCGGGCGCCTACACCACCGCCAACCAGCTCCCCAACACCCTCTACGAGGTCGTGGTCGGCGGGGTTCTGGCCGCCACCGTGGTCCCGCTCCTGGCCGCCCCGATCGCCGCGGGCAGGCGTGAGGAGGTCACCGCCACGGCCTCCGGGCTGCTCGGTCTGGTCCTGGCCGTGCTGACCCCGCTGTCTCTGGTCCTCATCGTCTTCGCCGCCCCCATCGCCGCCCTCTTCCCCTCCTCCCAGGGGGTCGACCCCGCGCTCCAGCACGAGCTCGTCGCCTCCTTCCTGCGCATGTTCGCACTCCAGGTGCCCATGTACGGGGTGGCGGTGGTCCTCACCGGTGTCCTTCAGGCCCACAACCGCTTCACCTGGCCTGCGCTGACCCCGATGCTCTCCAGCCTTGTTGTCATGGCGACCTACGGCCTCTACGGGGCGCTGGCCGACGGCGACGACGCGGCCTCCGGCCCCGCCCTGCAGGTCCTCGGCTGGGGCACCACCCTCGGAGTAGCGGCGCTCAGCCTGCCCCTGCTGTGGCCGGTCCACCGGCTGGGACTGGGACTGCGCCCCACTCTGAGGCTGGGCGGCTCGCAGGCCCGGCGGGCGCTGCGCCTGGGCGGGGCCGGAGTATGGACGATCCTGGCTCAGCAGCTGAGCGTCCTGGTGGTCCTGGCCCTGGCCCGCTGGGGAGGACAGACCGGTACGGCGGCCGTCTACCAGTACACGCAGGCCGTCTACGTCCTTCCCTACGCGGTGCTGGCGGTACCGGTGGCCACCGTCCTCTACCCCCGCCTCACAGCGGCCTTCGAGGCCGCCGCTCACCAGCGGGCCGCGCCCGGCACCACCGGCGCGGACAGTGCCGTCACCGGGCTGGTCGCCACCTCGACGGCCCTGGTCACCGCCGTCGCCGTCGCTGGGAGCGCCATGCTCCTGGCCGCCAGCGACGCCGCCGAGCGCTTCTTCTCCTTCAAGCAGGTCGACGGGATGGGGCAGGCCCTGGCGGTCCTGGCCCCGGGACTGATCGGCTACGCCCTCATCTTCCAGGTCACCCGGGTTCTCTTCGCCGCCGATCGCTCCCGGCCCGCCGCCCACGCCACGGTGGCGGGATGGCTGACGGTCGCGCTGGCCTCCGCTGCCTGCGTGCGCCTCATGGCGCCATCGGGCGGTGACGGGGGAGCCACCCTCGTTGCACTCGGAGTGGGTACCACCGTGGGAATGACGGTTGCAGGAGTCGGCCTGCTCACGGCCCTGGCCCGCATCATGGGAGTCCGGGTGCTGCGTCCGATCCTCACGGCTCTCGCCACCGGGTTCCCGGTGGCCCTCGCTGCCGGTCTGGCGATCCGGGTGGCAACCACTCACGTGGCCTCCCTGAGCCTGGCGGTTCTGACCGCGGTGGCGGGAGCGGTCGCCGCCGCAGGCGTCGTCCTGGCAGCGATCCACCTGGCCGACCGCAGCCTCCTGCGGACGGTGCGCGGGGCCCGGGCGACACCCACGGACATGGACGGCATCGCGGACAAGAAGAAGGAGAAGGCATGAGCACCAGCGCCGAATCGAATGACTCCGACGCCCCGCAGCAGCCCGCTGGGCGCCTGCGGATCCTCCAGGTCAGCGGATCGGCCGCCGGAGGGGTTCGCACGCACCTGGCCGACTGCGCTCGGATACTGGCCGCTGACGGGCATGACGTCATCGTCGAGGCCCCCGCCGCTGTCCTGGACGGGTTGGACGTCGCCCCTGCCCGCGCCGAGGCGCTCGAGATCGGGGCCCATCCGAGTCTCGGCGACTCTTGCGTCGTGGCCAGGCTGCGTCGCCTGGGGCGTCGGGCCCACACCGTCCACGCTCACGGCCTGCGCGCCGGCGCCCTGGCCGCCCTCGCCCTGGGCCGACGCAGGCGCGGTCGCACCCGGCTGGTCGTCACCCTCCACAACCTCACCGTCGGAGGCCGCCTGACCACCCTGGTAGGGGAGAGGCTCGAACGGCTCATCGCCTCGCGCGCCGATCTCGTCCTGGCCGTCAGTCCCGACCTGGCCGAGCGGGTGCGGGATCTCGGTGCCGCGCGCGTCGAGTTGGCCGTCATCCCCGCGCCGCTCCTGCAGCCACCATCCGAGCCGACTTCTTCGGGCTCCACGGCGCCGGAGGATGTCTGGCCCCAGGAGGGTGCCCGCATCCTGACCGTCGCCCGCCTGGCGCCCCAGAAGGGCCTGTCGCTGCTCCTCGACGTCGCTGCGGCCCTCTCCCTTGAGGCCGAGGCCGGACGCCTGCCGGCCTTCACCTGGGCCCTCGCCGGAGACGGGCCCTGCCGTGAGGAGGCCGCTGCGCGCATCGCCGCTGAGCATCTTCCAGTGACCCTCCTGGGGCGGCGGACCGACGTGCCCTCCCTCATGGAGGCCGCCGACGCCGTCGTCCAGACCAGTCTGTGGGAGGGGCAGCCCCTGACCATCCAGGAGGCCCTGCGCGCCGGCGCTGCGATCGTGGCCACCGACGTCGGCGGCACCGCCGTGACCGCCAGAGGAGGGGCCGTCCTCGTCGTCCCCGAGGCCCAGGCCATCGCCGGGGCGCTTACTACGCTCCTGACCGATCCCGAGGCCGGTTCCCGAGCCCGCCTCAGCGCGCGAGAGGCCGCAGGACTCCTTCCCGGACCCGAGGATCTCGCGGCCCAGCTGCGCCAGGTGGTTCTGGCTCAGGACTGAGCGCAGATGACATAGGCAGGACGCGAGTGCGTCGGGCAGGTTTCGTCGGGCCTGCTACGTTGAAACTCCGTGATCAACGCAGTCTCACGTCTTCAGCCCACCCAGGTCCCCGTACCGTGCCACATCTTCGTCACTGGCGGCGTCGTCTCCTCCCTCGGCAAGGGATTGACCGCCTCTAGCCTCGGGCGGCTCCTACGGGCCCGCGGCATCAGCGTTGTCATGCAGAAGCTGGACCCCTACATCAACGTCGATCCCGGCACAATGAACCCCTTCCAGCACGGCGAGGTCTTCGTCACTGACGACGGCTCTGAGACGGACCTCGACATCGGGCACTACGAGCGATTCCTCGACGTGAACCTCTCCGGCAAGGCCAACGCCACCACCGGACAGGTCTACTCCACCGTCATCGCAAAGGAGCGGCGAGGGGAGTACCTCGGCGACACTGTCCAGGTCATCCCGCACATCACCGACGAGATCAAGCGAGTCATGCGCGCTCAGGCCGAGCCCGATGACGACGGCAACCTCCCCGACGTCATCATCACCGAGATCGGTGGCACCGTCGGCGACATCGAGTCCCAGCCCTTCCTCGAGGCCGCCAGACAGGTGCGCGCCGATCTAGGGCGCGACAACGTCGCCTTCGTCCACGTATCCCTCATCCCCTTCCTGCCCGCAGCTGGAGAGCTCAAAACCAAACCCACCCAGCACTCGGTGGCCTCACTGCGCAACATCGGGATCCAGCCCGATGCCCTCGTCCTGCGCACCGACCGGCCCCTTCCCGAGGGCATCAAGGGCAAAGTGGCACTCATGTGCGACGTCGACCGCGACGCCGTCGTCGAGTGCAAGGATGCCGCCAGCATCTACGAGGTCCCTCCGATCCTCCACCGCGAGGGCCTGGACGCCTATCTCGTCCAGCGACTGGGCCTGACCTTTCGCGACGTCGACTGGACCGAGTGGAACAGCCTGCTCGAACGCGTCCACGCTCCCAGACACCGCCTCGAGGTGGCGCTTGTAGGCAAGTATGTCGACCTGCACGACGCGTACCTGTCCGTCTCCGAGGCGATCCGTCACGGCGGCTTCGCCAACCACGCCCGCGTCGATATCCGCTGGGTGGCCTCCGACATCTGCGAGACGCCTGAGGGAGCCCAGCGGGCCCTTGCCGGCGTCGACGCGATCGTCGTACCAGGAGGTTTCGGCGTGCGTGGGATCGAGGGCAAAGTTGGTGCTCTGCGCTGGGCCCGGGAGCACCGCGTCCCGACCCTCGGGTTGTGCCTGGGACTGCAGTGCATGGTCATCGAGGCCGCTCGCAATCTCCTGGGCCTGAGCGCGGCCTCGTCCACTGAGATGGAGCCTGACACTCCTGATCCGGTCGTAGCCACCATGGACTCCCAGCGTCAGATCGTCCACGGTGATGGGAACCTCGGAGGCACCATGCGCCTGGGCTCCTACCCAGCGGTTCTGACGGAAGGTTCGATCGTCGCCGAGGCCTATGGAACCAATGAGGTCAGTGAGCGCCACCGCCACCGCTTCGAGGTCAACAACGGCTACCGGGAGCGCCTGGCCTCGGTGGGGTTACGTGTCAGCGGTACCTCCCCGGACGGCCGCCTCACTGAGTTCGTTGAGCTCGACCGCGGCCGGCACCCCTATTACGTCGCCACCCAGGCCCATCCCGAGTTCCGGTCCCGCCCCACCCGGGCCCACCCGCTGTTCACCGCGCTTGTGCGCGCAGGACTGGATCGTCGTCGGGAGGTCTACGCCTCTCACCGGAGTGGGGAACATGTTGTCCCAGGTGATGAGCTGGCCGAGCGCTTCACCGGTGCCAACAACGATAACGGCGATACCATCAAGGACGCCGATGCGCGCAGCGACGACGCGGACAGCGAGTGAAGGAGCTAGGCGTGGATAGGACGGACAGCAGGGCCGCCAAGAATGGCGACGTCGTGAGTGACACGAGCAGGCTCGTCGACGTACGCGAGTCGGGACGGGAGCTGGTCTCCAGTGAGCGGGTCTGGAGCGGGCCGATCTTCGCCGTCGACGCCGACCACGTGCGCCTCACCCCCGGCCAGGATCCGGTGGCCCGTCAGGTCGTCGTCCACCACGACGCCGTCGCCGTCGTCGCCCTGCGCGAGGGCGAGGACTCCTCTCAGCCCGACGGCGCCGCGGAGATCCTCATGGTCCGCCAGTACCGCCATCCCGTACGCGCCTGCCTGTGGGAGATTCCCGCCGGCCTGCTCGACGTGCCGGGGGAGGCCCCTGCCGTCGCCGCCGCCCGCGAGCTCGCCGAGGAGACGGACTACGTCGCGGCCACCTGGAACACGCTGGCCGAGTTCTACGCCTCTCCCGGCTTCACCACCGAGGGTGCCCGGATCTTCCTCGCCCAGGACCTGAGCCTGCTGCCCGAGGAGAGGCGGACCCCGCGTGAGGCCGAGGAGGCCGAGTTCGTGCCCACCTGGGTGCGCCTCGATGAGGTGCTCGACGCCGTCATGGACGGGCGTCTGCACAACCCCTCCACCGTGCTGGGGGTTCTGGCCACCGCCCAGGCTCGCGCTCACGGCTGGACTGAGCTGCGCCCCGCCGACGCCTCCTGGCTGCGCAGCCCCGAGAGCCTGTAACCGTTGTGGGCCAGGAGGTCGAGGCGGGTGTTACAAGGCACGGTGCAGGGTCACGACGGGCTCGCTGCGAGGATGCCCATGTTTCATCGTCTCTGCACCGCCCGTTGACGCAACCTCTCAGTAGCAGGAGATTGGGTTCCATGCCCTGAGGCCCAACTAGTTAGGTGTTCCTAGGTAAGGTTTACCTTTGATTAGGGTGCGTGTTCAATCCCACCCTGCGACGCCCCGTCACGAACTTGCCAGTGTTGAATTCGGCAAGCATGATCTTGGTTAAACTCGTGGCACGACGACCAGCGACGCCCTGCAGCCGATCCTGGGTCAGCCCTTTGGCTGGTTCTCGGACTCCTTCGGCCAACAAGGACGTGGTCGAACCGGCCGCAACGTGGTCAGGCCGTGAGGCGTCGCAGCGACAAGGGGAGGAGCAGTCATGACACAGAGTGACGATGACTCTACGCGGGCACGTGTGCTCGACCTCATCGCTGAGAAGGGCCCTGTCTCAGCGGCTCAGCTCGCCAAGGTCCTGAGTCTGACGCCGGCCGCCGTGCGCAGGCACATTACGGCGCTCGAGGATGCCGAGCAGATCGAGGTCCACACCCCGGCCCTGACGGGCAAGCGCGGCCGTGGTCGCCCGGCCCGGCACTATGTTCTGACGCCCAAGGCCCGCACCTCCTTCGCGGAGGGGTACTCCGATCTGGCCAACCGCGCCCTGCGCTACCTGTCCCAGGTGGCCGGTGACAAGGCGGTCGACTCCTTCGCCGCGGCCCGGGGCCGTGACCTGGAGCGCCGCTACGCCGCCGTCGTCGAGTCGGCCGGCAAGGATCCCTCCGAGCGGGCGCGCGCCCTGGCCGATGCCCTCACCCTCGACGGGTACGCGGCCTCGGTTCGCGACGTCGGGGACGGCTCCTTCGCCATCCAGCTGTGTCAGGGCAACTGTCCGGTTCGAGATGTCGCCGGAGAGTTCCACGAGCTGTGCGATGCCGAGACGCAGGCGATCTCCCGCCTCGTCGGCGTCCCCGTCCAGCGTCTGGCCACCCTGGCCGGAGGCGAGCATGTCTGCACCACCCACATTCCGATCGCCATGCCCGCGCTGCGCAAGCGCGCGGTCCGGGCGGCGGCTAAGACGCGAGGCCTTGAGACCAAGCGAATGGAAGGAACCCGATGACACTGCCAACAACCGAGAATGTGCGTAGCACCGACGACGAGATCATCGACTCGATCTCAACGAGCTACGACTTCGGCTGGCACGACTCCGACGAAGCCGGCGAGAAGGCCAAGCGAGGCCTTGACGAGCAGGTGGTTCGCGAGATCTCCGCTATCAAGGGCGAGCCTGAGTGGATGCTCGCCAAGCGCCTCAAGGCCTACTCGACCTTCGAGCGCAAGCCCATGCCCACCTGGGGGGTGGATCTCTCGCAGCTCGACATGGACGCCGTCAAGTACTACGTGCGCTCTACGGACCGGCCGGCCAACTCCTGGGACGACCTGCCCGAGGACATCAAGAACACCTACGACCGCATCGGCATCCCCGAGGCCGAGCGCGAGCGCCTGGTGGCGGGAGTCGCGGCTCAGTACGAGTCGGAGGTCGTCTACCACCAGATCCGTGGTGACCTGGAGGAGCAGGGGGTCATCTTCGTCGACACCGACACCGCTGTGCGCGAGTACCCCGAGCTCGTCCAGGAGTACTTCGGGACCGTGGTTCCAGCGGGTGACAACAAGTTCGCCGCCCTCAACACGGCCGTGTGGTCCGGAGGGTCCTTCATCTACGTCCCCAAGGGCGTCCACGTCGAGATCCCGCTGCAGGCCTACTTCCGCATCAATACCGAGAACATGGGCCAGTTCGAGCGCACGCTCATCATCGCCGACGAGGACTCCTACG
>ERZ772942.222-NODE-222-length-24677-cov-5.039924_pt1 | contig 24677 bp, 18 predicted proteins | sample MGYA00511135_ERZ772942 | MGnify/ENA primary metagenome ERZ772942 (study PRJEB29015, sample SAMEA2738099) | human oral metagenome | biome: human oral; feature: human-associated habitat; material: saliva | place: China | collected 2265 ... | reverse complement strand
AGACATCTCAACATATAAAATTTTCTCACAAGAAAAAATACTGCGGAATTAAGGGAATACCTAAACTTATGCTTGACGATTAGCGTGATATCTTTGTATATGCTCGTTGATTCTATCATATACTTTAGGTGTTTGTGGATGTTCCCTTTCTGCTTAGTTAAAAATGTGGGAGATTCTTGAAAAAACGTCGGACGTTTTTTGAAAAACGTGGGAGATTTTTTGAATTATCTCCGACGTTTTTTTTTGTTTCGTGGGAGAAAATATCTTGCTTGATGGGAGAGATCTTTTGCTCGATGAGAGCAAAGTTTTTGGTGGATGATAATGAACTTTTGGTGAAATCGAATAATATAGAGGAAATCTTCGGTGAATTTTGAGGTTGGAAACTGTGATTTTTATGCTCTCAAATGGGAGGGAAAGTGGAGACGGAGTGGAGGAGAGAAAATCACAACATAATGAGGGGTAAAAATGGGGCTCTCGCGCGTGCGCGCACGCGCACACCCTGCAAATTTGCACTTTTTGCTTTCACAACCTTCACAAAACCGATCGTAAGAAGCAGTAGATGAGGAGCTTATGAGGGTAATAGGAACAGAGTTCGTGAAAGAGTGGTGTTTGAGTGCTGGAAAGGGAGGAAAAAAGGCTGATTTGGGGAGGAAAGAAGACACGCTAGAAATTGCGGTTTTCGAGATGGTTTTTGTGCGGTACTGTGAAGGTTGTGAAAGCAAAAAAGTAGAAATTCCTGTTACGTACGCGCGCGTAGAGTTGAAAAACTGACTAGGGATTTTGGCTGGAAAAAAGAAGTGGACTTAGAAATTCTAGACAGGAGCGAAAACTGCTTATGCGCGGTAGAGCAGATTGAGGGAAAAGGAGAAGATACACAAGGCTCCGCAACGATGAGGTTGCGGAGCCTTGTGTCGAAAATCTACAAAACATCCGAAATAAACGTGTTTTGAAATCTTTGCATTGCAAAAACGATGCTGTCTCAAAAAGTTTTGTCACTTTTTCGCCGATTTTTCACTCTTTGGGTCGATATGTACCCATATAAAGTAGGGGGCAAGGTGAGGAAATAGGGAAGAAGGGAGAAGGTCATTGAGGTTTCCAGCGATAGCAATTACCAGAGGAGAGCGAAATGCAGTTGAGCATCTCGAGTTCAAAAACGAGGGTGTTGATTTTGGGGAGGTCAAAACCCGTGTGAAGCATGAGTTGTGAGAGCGTGCAACCATCGTTGTCTTGCAACACACGCGCCATCAGTTGTTGGTCGGGCGTGAGTTGAGGTCCGAAAAGTTCGAGTTGCACTGGTGAATCAGGCTGAGCCGGTTCGATCCAGTTGAGCAGTTCGAGAACATCGGTGGCAGAGGTGACCAACTCCGCACGACGTTGGCGAATGAGATGCAAGCAACCTTCGCTAAATTTGTCGGTGGTTCGCCCAGGGAAGGCACACACCGTGCGGTTGTATTCGCCTGCTAAGCGCGCAGTGATGAGGGCACCGCCATGGTCGGCACTCTCGATGACGATGGTGGCATCTGCCATGCCAGCCACGATGCGATTGCGACGGACGAAATTACCCGCAAAGGGGCGCACACCGCGTGGGTGCTCCGTGAGCAGACCGCCATTTTTCAACATTTCGCAGGCTGTGTTGCGATGAGCGGCAGGATAGATTTGGTCCAGTCCATGTGCCAACACCCCGATGGTGGGGAGTTGCTGATCCAAACAAGCCTTGTGCACATGCACATCCACGCCATAAGCCAGTCCGCTGACCACGAGCGTGTCGGGAAACAAGCGCGCAAGTTCTTGACAAAACATCCGGCAGAGGTCTTTGCCATAAGGACTGATGCGACGCGTGCCCACCACGGAAAGCACGTGAGGGACATTCCATTCCGCTGACCCCCGATAGAAGAGCACCGCAGGCGCATCGGGGCAATCTTTGAGCCGTTGCGGATAGTCGCTCGCGGTGATGGCAATGGGGCGGATGCCATGTTCTTGACAAAACTCCGATTCTGCTTGCGCCTTCTGTAGCGCCTTTGTCCCATTGGCGCGCAGCAGCTGCATCACCTCTTGTTGAAAACTCGGGGCAAAATCAGCCAAAGCCACATCAGGTTGCTCAAAGATGAGTTGCGCATCGTTAGTTTGTCGCAACAAGGTGAGCGTTTTATTTTGAGTGAGTCCTTCTAAAAGGGAGAGCGCAATGGTGTGTATCATAGTCATGGGAGCTAGAAGAAGGGGAAGAATGGGCAAGTAAGGGCAAGTCGATTCGTGCCGCTGATTAGTCTTGTGGCGCAAGTCCGAAGAGCAGGCGCAGTTGTTGCCATGCTTCTGCCAGAGCCTGCATAGAGGGAAAGAGGAGATGAGCCCCTTCGTCTAAGAGCGCGCTTTCGGGCAGTGGACCCGTATTGACCGCAATGGTGAAAATGCCAGCTGCCACACCAGCGCGCACACCGAGAGGTGCGTTTTCCACCACGATGGCTTCCCAAGGTTGCACCCCAGCTTTCTCCAGCCCCATGAGATAAGGTTCGGGATCGGGTTTGCCATGCTTCACATCCATCGACGACACAATGCGTTCGGGTGCAAAGATGCCAGGATAGTGGCGTGTGAGGCGATCGAGCAAACTCGCTTGTCCGCTACCAGTGACTACCACGCGGGTGAGTTGATCGGCAGTAATCTGGTCGAGGAGTTCTTGTGCTCCTGGCATTTTAGGCGCCGTGGGGAAGGCGTTGAAAATCTCGCACTTGCGCTGATACACGCGTTCCACTTCCTCTGGGTTGGTGTCACGTCCGAATTGTCGCTGCGCAAACACATTGAGTGTGGTGAAAGCCGTGCGCCCTTCGTTCATGTAGATTTCCTGTTCTTCGATGTCGAAGCCAAATTCGCGACACACCTGTGCCCACGATTTTGCGTGTGCGGGCATGGAGTCGAAAAGCACCCCATCCATATCGAAGAGGGTGGCGCGGAGAGGGAGGAGGGCAGGGCAAGCCTCAGCAGTAGTGGCAGAGCCGTCTACACTTGCAGCGAGCAATGGTGAAGAAGCGGTGGCTTGGGCTAGGAAATCAGGATGTTGCGCCCAATATCGGGCGATGGCAGAGGCGTAGATAGAGGACATGAAAAGAACCGTGTGCGAGAAATCAGTAGATAAAAGCAGCGACCCCACCTCACTCTTGGGGAGGACGGTGGGGTCGCAGTATAGTGATAGAAAAATGAAACTTATTTCAGACGAGCCTGGATAGCTTCTGTTTCAGCTTCATAACCAGGTTTGCCGAGGAGTGCGAACATGTTCTTCTTGTAAGCCTCTACACCAGGTTGGTTGAAAGGATTGACATCGAGCAAGAGACCGCTCACACCGCAGGCACGCTCGAAGAAGTAGATGAGCTGACCGAGGTAGTATTCGTTGAGTTCGGGAAGCACCACGCGCATGTTGGGCACACCGCCGTCTACGTGAGCGAGGAGAGTGCCGAGCTCAGCCATCTTGTTCACTTCGTCCACACGCTTACCCGTGAGGAAGTTGAGACCATCGAGGTTTTCTTCATCGTGGGGGAAGAGTACTTTGTGGCGAGGATTTTCCACAGAAATCACCGTTTCAAAGATGCTGCGCTCACCTTCTTGAATCCATTGGCCCATGGAGTGGAGGTCGGTGGTGAAGTCTACGGCAGCAGGGAAGATGCCTACGCCATCCTTACCCTCACTTTCACCATAAAGTTGCTTCCACCATTCGTTCATGAAGTGGAGCTTAGGCTGATAGTTGACGAGGATTTCGATCTTTTTGCCAGCGCGGTAGAGGGCATTGCGGACAGCAGCGTATTGAGTAGCGATGTTGTCGTCGGTGCTGCATTCCTTTTCCATATCAGTGGCACCTTGCACGAGCGCGTCGATGTCGAAACCAGCGCAAGCGATGGGGAGTAAACCTACGGGAGTGAGGACAGAGAAACGTCCACCCACGTTGTCGGGGATGATGAATGAGGTGTAGCCTTCTTGGTTGGCAGTGATGCGAGCAGCACCCTTCTTAGCATCGGTAACGGCAACGATGACCTTGCGTGCTACTTCCTTGCCGCGTTGGTCTTCGCATTGCTTCTTGAGGAGGCGGAAAGCGAGGGCAGTTTCAGTGGTCGTACCACTCTTAGAGATGTTGATGACACCGAATTTGCGGCCCTTGAGATATTCGCAGAGTTCGTAGAGATAGTCTTCGCCGATGTTGTTACCAGCAAAGAGAATCACGGGGTTTGAACCATCGTTAGTGAGCCACTCGAATTGGTTGCCGAGTGCTTCGATCACGGCGCGTGCACCGAGGTAAGAACCACCGATACCGGCTACGACGATGGTGTCGCAGTTTTCGCGCAAAGTTTGTGCGCAAGCCTTGATTTCTCCCAAGAATTCGGGAGTGATGCTTGATGGAAGGTGCATCCAGCCGAGGAAGTCATTGCCAGGGCAGGTTTGTTGTTCGAGTGCCTTTTGAGCGGCAGGTACGTTTGCGCTCACTTCGTCAAGTGCACCAGCGGCGAGGAAAGAAGTGGCGTTGTTGATTTCTAAGCGAATAGATTTCATCTGAATGAATTTTAAGAGGTGGGTGAGCGTGGTCGGTGTGCCGCTCTCGATGAGGTAAGGAGCGGCAGCACGAGCGCACGTTCGTTTGTTGCAACAAAATTACGAACTCCCTATGAAACAGCCAAGGATTTCACAAAAAATGCCCTCTCCAGCCGAGAATACTGAAGAGGGCGATGAGATAAAAAGCTATGCTGCAAAGTGCAGGTGCTTATTTTTTAGGCACGCGCTTGAGTGTTTCGAGCACAAGACGCCAGTACTTTTCCACAGAGGGGATGTTGCAACGCTCATTGGGCGTGTGAGGCGATTGCAAAGTGGGACCGAAGGAAACAACGTCCATGCCGGGGCAGTGGGTGAGGATGATGGAGCATTCCAAACCAGCGTGTACCACAGTGACTTTGGGGTCTTCGTTGAAGAGATCTTTGTAAACCTCGGTCATGAGTTCTACGATTTCGCTCTTGGGCGAAGGTTGCCATGCGGGATATGCACCATCGGTGGTGACCTTCATGCCAGCCATAGAGAAACCAGCTTCGAGGGTGTCCACGCAGTATTGGCGCATGGAGTCGGCACTAGAGCGCACGAGAACTTTGAAGAAGGCTTTGCCTTCGCCAATCTCGATGATCGCCAAGTTGCTTGATGTTTCTACGATGCGGGGGAGATGGGGAATGAAGCGCAACACTCCGTTGTGGCAAGAGAGGATAGCGTTGACCAAATTGTCTTGCACGGCTTCGGGCACGATGGCAGCAGGCAGAGCCACCTCGTTTACTTGGAGGGTGAGGTTGGGTTCGATAAGACCATATTCGTCGGTCAAGTCGGTGAGCCATTCTCCGAGCACCACTTCGCGCAATTCTGCTACATTCTCCTTGGGGAGAGTGAGCACAGCGTGAGCATCGCGGGGGATGGCATTGCGCATGTTGCCGCCTTTCCAAGAAGCCAAACGAGCTTCAAAGTTGGCGATGGCATCTGTGACGATGCGTGCCAAGAGTTTGTTGGCATTGCCACGACCTTCGTTGATTTCCAAACCAGAGTGTCCACCGCGGAGACCGCCAATCACGATTTCCACTGCCACATCTTCCGCATCGGGAGCCACTTCTTGGTATTCGAGTTCTGCGCTGAGGTTGATACCACCAGCAGAACCAGTCATGAGTTCGCCATGCACCTCGTTGTCAAGGTTCATGAGGATGTCGCCTTTCAAAAGACCGTCCTTCATGTAAGTGACACCGTGCATGGTGGTTTCTTCATCGGAAGTCATGAAAGCTTCGAGAGGTCCGTGGGGAATGGTGTCGTCTTCGAAAATCGCCATGATGGTGGCAATCGCCATGCCGTCGTCAGCACCCAAAGTGGTGTTGCGCGCACGCACCCAGTCGCCATCAATCCATGTTTCGATGGGGTCCGTCTCAAAGTTGTGGGGAGAGTCTGGTGTCTTTTGGGGCACCATATCGGTGTGACCTTGGAGGGTGATCATCTTTCTGTCTTCCATGCCAGGAGTAGCAGGCTTGTACATCAAGATGTTACCAGCATCATCGAGCGAGGCTTCAATGTTGCGTTCGGCAGCCCATTGGAGGAGAAACTGTTGAATCTTTTCCAAGTGTCCAGAAGGACGTGGCACTTGGGTGAGGAGATGGAAGTTGCGCCAGATAGCTTCGGGCTGCAATTTGAGAATTTCGCTCATAGTGATAAGTATTAAGAGGAAGCATTAAGGGTTTGTCGTAACGGCTCCTCTGATTTTAGTTGTTTTTTTCATGGAGAATAAATCTGCCCAACCCACAGCGCCCATGAGCACGACGAGTGCTGTTTGAATGGTGTGTACCACTAGGGCAAACAAAACGGCAGGAGCTTGTGCCACGCCATAAAGCACGAGCATCGACTTCACGGCGAAGTGCCATGGTCCGGCACCATTGGGGGTGGGCACGAGCACGGCAAAAGTGCCGGCGCTAAAGATGAGCAATCCAGCCATGATGTCGATGTGACTGGTGCTTTGATAAGCAAAGAAGGCAAGATAGAAATGGAGAAAATAGCCCACCCAAATGCCGATGCTATAGAGTAGATAGAGCGGAAGTTGACGCAGATGGCGCAGGGAGGAAACTCCATCAAAGAAACTGCGCATCTTGTCTTTACCTCGCTGAAAGAAGGGCACTTTTGCCAGTAGGAAGATGGCAAATCCAATGCCGACGATGATGCAAATGGCAGTGACGAGATAGCCTGTGGAGGTGAATCGCGCCAAGATGTCGTGGGCGTTTGTGCCTGTGGATTGCAAGAAAGACAGAAATTGTGGTAATTGCAAACAGAGGGCAAGCACCGCGATGAGGAGCATCAAGAGCGCATCTACCATGCGTTCAGCCACCACCGTGCCGAGGGCTTTGGAAAAGGAGGTGCCTGCATAGTTCTTCAAGGTGCCACAACGGGTGATTTCTCCCACGCGGGGGATGATCAGACTTGCAGCGTAAGAAACGAAGATGGCATCGACGCAGATGCGTGTGGAAGGACGCTCCTGAAGTGGCTGCAAGGCAATTTTCCAGCGCAGCGCGCGAAGCACAAGTGGCACAATGCCAAAGAGCAGTGAGATAAACATCCATCCCCAGTGCGTGGCTTGGAGCATTGTGAGTACGCTTTCCCAGTCGAGTTCGCGGTACATCCACCACAATATGCCAATGCTGAAGACAAAAGGCAATAGAATCTTGAATATGTTGAGGACTTGCTTCACTCGAATCAGAGTTTTTTTGTAAATTTGCCGTTGCAGGGCATCTTACCACACTTTATGGTGCAAGATTTCGCCCACAATGCTTTGCAGGATGGGTTGAGCCTCCGTATTAAATGGGGATATTTGACTGCTCCTGCTACCGCAAAAATACAAATTATTTCGTAGAATGAAATCCGTACGCCCGAAAAAATTCCTTGGACAGCACTTTTTGAAAGATTTGAATGTGGCACGTGCCATCGCCGACACGGTAGATGCTTGTCCCGAACTTCCCATTCTGGAAGTGGGACCTGGTATGGGTGTGCTCACACAATACCTCCTGCCGAAAAAGCGTGAGGTGAAAGTGGCAGAGATTGACTTTGAGAGTGTGGCTTACCTCCGCGAGGCTTATCCGCAACTCGAAGCTGAGGGCATTATTGAGGACGACTTCTTGAAAATGCACCTCGAACACGTGTTCGACGGACGCTCGTTCGTGCTTACGGGTAATTATCCTTACAACATCTCGAGCCAGATTTTTTTCAAAATGCTCGACTATCGCCACCTCATTCCCTGCTGCACAGGCATGATTCAAAAAGAAGTGGCAGAGCGTCTTGCGGCTAAGCCAGGCAATAAGACGTATGGCATCTTGAGTGTCTTGGTGCAGTTGTGGTATGACGTGGAATATCTTTTCACCGTCGAACCTGGAGTGTTCAATCCTCCTCCCAAGGTGAAGAGTGCCGTGGTGCGCATGACGCGCAACAATGTGGAAGACTGCGGTTGCGATGAGCGTTTGCTCCGCCGTGTGGTGAAGACGGCTTTCAACCAACGTCGCAAGATGATGCGCGGAAGTCTCAAACCGCTCTTTGCGCAACTCAATGCGGAGCGCAACTGTGGCAGCGATCATGCTGAGTTTCTCGCACAACCGCTTTTGACGAAACGTCCTGAGCAACTTTCTGTTGCGGAGTTTGTGCAGTTGACCAACGATATTGCCGCCGAAATGGCGCGATAGGGGGTGGTTCTTCTCTGTTTTTATAAGCTACTAATGTGTTGACGCTAGACTCTCGTTTATCTTGATTGTAAACTCTCATTCAATAGCATCTACTGTTGTTGATTCAATAAAACCTGTAGGGCAGTTTATCATAAGCATCTACTGTTGTTGATTCAATAAAACCGGTAGAGTAGTTTATCATAAAGAAAATAGAGTGATTTAACCTCGAAAGAAGAGCAGTTTATTTTCAATTAGGCTGTTTTTACTCAATAACCAATATGATTTATCCCGTTTTTCTCAAAACCATTTTGCGCACCACCAACACCGAGGGCGAGCACGATGAGATTCGCTACGAAGGTCGCGCTATGGCTGCGCTTCGTGAGAACGGCACTTGGTCGGTGCGTTACACCGATGCAGAGAATCACGGACAAACAGCGCTGCAAGGGGCTGATTTGTGGGTGTCGGTGTCGCGAGATGGTGACACAAAATCACGCCTCCTCTTCCGTGTGGGCGACCTTTTGGAGAGTACTTACGTCACACCACAAGGAGAGTTCACAATGTCCACGAAAGCCACCTATTTGCAACAAGAAGTGACGGAAGCGCATGCCGAGGTGCAGGTGCATTATGAACTTTACCTCTCTGGAAAACTCGTCACCACCAATGAATTGACCCTGACTTGGGCGCCTCTTCCCAAGAAATAGTCCATCATAACCTAAATATTCTCTCTTATGACTACGATACAAGAATATATCGCCGCCAATGAACCGCGATTTCTCGAAGAACTTTTCTCGCTCATCCGCATTCCTAGCATCAGTGCGCATCCCGAGCGCAAAGGCGACATAGAGCGTTGTGCTGTGCGTTGGCAAGAACTGCTCACCGAAGCTGGTGCAGACAACGTGAAAGTGATTCCTTCCGAGGGAAATCCTTTTGTTTATGGTGAAAAAATCGTAGACCCTTCTGCGCCTACTGTGTTGGTGTATGGACACTATGACGTGATGCCTGCCGAACCTCTTGAACTTTGGCACTCCGATCCCTTTGAACCCGAGATTCGCGACGGACACATTTGGGCACGCGGAGCTGATGATGACAAAGGACAGTCGTTCACGCAGGTAAAAGCCTTTGAGTATCTGGTGAAGCACGACCTCTTGCGCCATAATGTCAAATTTATTCTTGAGGGAGAGGAAGAAATCGGTAGCCCCTCTCTCGTGGGTTTCTTAGAGGCACATCGCGATCTCCTGCGTAGCGACATCATTTTGGTGAGCGACACCTCTATGTTGGCTGCTAATCTTCCCTCGCTCACCACGGGACTTCGTGGCTTAGCCTACTGGCAAATCGAAGTCACTGGTCCTAATCGCGACCTGCACTCTGGACATTTCGGAGGAGCTGTTGCCAATCCAGCCCTCGTGCTTTGCGAACTGCTCGCTAAGATGGTCGATGAGGATGGACGCATCACCATCCCTGGATTCTACGACGATGTAGAAGAACTTTCAGCAGAAGAGCGCGCTATGATTGCTTCCATACCTTTCGATGAAGAGGCTTATAAAAAGTCTATTGATGTGGAAGAAGTGCGTGGTGAAAAGGGATATTCTACCATCGAGCGCAATGCTTGTCGTCCTAGCTTCGATGTTTGCGGCATGTGGAGTGGTTATCAAGGCGAGGGCTCCAAGACAGTGCTTCCTTCTAAAGCCTATGCCAAGGTGAGTTGTCGTTTGGTGCCTCATCAAAAGCACGAGAAAATCCAACAACTCTTCATTGATTATGTGGAAAGTCTTGCACCCAAATGCGTGAAAATCAAGGTGACTCCCATGCACGGTGGCGAAGGTTATGTTTGCCCCATCACACTTCCAGCTTATAAAGCCGCAGAAGAAGGATTCACCGAAGCCTTTGGCAAGCGACCACTTGCTGTGCGACGTGGCGGAAGCATCCCCATCATCAGCGAGTTTGAACGTGTGCTTGGTGTGAAAACCATCTTGATGGGCTTTGGACTTGAGAGCAACGCTATCCACTCTCCCAACGAGAACTTCAGTCTCGACATCTTCCGCAAAGCCATTGCAGCCGTGGCTGGTTTCCACCTCCACTATAAAGGCTAAACTATTCGTTTGTAACGAGGAGGAAATCTCTCTTTCTGAGGGGATTCCTCCTTCGTTGCGCTATCTCACTTGCTCTCGAAAATACTCAAATTGCGATTATCGTCAATGATTTCTCCTCGAAAAACGCTCAAAATCTTTAGTATAACTCTTGCCATCTTGTTGGTGCTACTGCTATTGCCCCTCATAGCGCTTTATCTTCCCCCCGTGCAGCGGTGGGCAGTGGAGCGTGTGTCGGCTTCTTTGGAAGAATCCATGGGAATGAGGGTGAAAGTAGAAGAAGTGCATCTTACCCCCTTCCTCAACTTGGACGTGCAAGGCATGGTGGCGCAAGATGCTGCCAACGACACCTTACTGTCTACCCAAAACTTGCACCTCGATGTCGCTTTCTTCCCCTTGCTAGATGGAAGAGCCGATATAGAAGGATTTCATTTGACAGATGCTCGCATCAACTCAAAAAGTCTTATCCCCGATGTGGGAGTGAAAGGTCGCATCCAGTCTTTTTCTGCTGAGGCAAAAGGAGCAGACTGGAAGCAAAGTATCTTCACGCTCAATCGCGCTCGTCTTGATGGTGCCGACCTCACCGTTGCGCTTGCCGACACAGCCCAAAAAGACACCACCTCTAAGCCCATGGTTTGGGTGATTGATGTGCAAGATGTTCAGATACAACGGAGTAGGGTAGCACTATCCATGCCAGGAGACAGTCTTCATCTTGCAGCAGGTTTGGAAGATGCACGCATGATCAAGGGACATTTCGACTTGGGAAAGAAAGACTATCGTGTACAATCTCTCACCCTCTCGCAAGGAGCAGCCAGCATGAACATGACGCGTCGTCCATTACCTGCCGATGCGCTGTTCGCACTTACGGGGATAGACCTCAAAGCTAGCGGAGTGAGCTACGATGCACAAGGGCGATTTTTGGCAAATGTGCAACACCTTGCGTTGAGAGAAGGAAAACACGATTTTTATTTGACGCACTTAGGCGGAAAAATTGAGGGAGACACCACATGGGTAAGTCTTCCCAACCTGCGTGTATCTACCCCTAACTCTCAACTCACCGCTTCGCTCGTAGCCGATTACTCTGCGTTCCAACCCACAGGCAAAGGACGTTTCTCGCTCAAATCACAAGCCAGTGTGGGCATGGTCGATGTGCTCTCCGCACTGAAACCCTATATCTCAGCAGCACAACACCGAAAAATGGCTGAAATGAGTCGCAAATTGACTGGAGGCAATCCGATAGAACTGCAATTCAATGCCGAAGGTAATATGCGCCATCTCGCTGTGCAACGTGCTTCGGTGGGAGTGGCTGGTTTGGCACGTGTAGCAGCAGATGGTTTTGTGCGCAATGCCATGGACAAGCGTCGTAGTGGAGCCTTCCATTTCTCCCTCAATTCGCAGTCCTCTCAGCGCATCCGTCCCTTGCTTCCCCCTGATTTGGCACAGACTTTCCATCTTCCCGATGGACTTTCTGCCCTCGGACATCTGCAATTCAACGGTGCCGACTATCGCACCAATGCCACCTTCCAGCATGCGCAAGGACAAATTACCGCGCGTGCTTCCGTCAACACCGACACTGAACGCTACGATGCCGAAGTCAATGTGCGCAATTTCCCCCTCCACCACTTTATTAAGGAGCAACCCCTCACGCCCTTCACCGGAAGTTTTGGTGTGCATGGACAAGGGTTCACGCCACTCGCCGTGCGCAGCAACCTGCAAGCCACTGCCGACATTCGCAGTTTCCGCTACGATCGCTATCCCCTCGATGGCATCCGTTTGAAAGGGGCACTCCGTGGCACCCACGCTTTGGTCGATTTTTCTGCCAATAACCCCCTCATCGAAGGACGTGGCAGCATAGACGCCCAACTCCATCGCCGCTATGCTGCAACCGTGGATGTGCAACTCGACAAACTCGACTTGCGCCGCCTCACTGGCATGGCAGACACCCTCACGTTTGGAGGTAGTTTTAAGGGAAATCTTGAAGCCACGTCCGACATGAAGCACTTGATGGCGAAAGGTTCCATGCGACACCTTCGTTTGATTGCGCCCGAACGAGCGATTTTGGCGCGCGACATTGATTTCAACTTCCGTTCGCAGCCCGACACCACCACGCTACAAGCCTATTCTGGCGACATGCTCCTCGACTTTTCTGCGCGAGGTGGCTTAGAGCAGATAGGCAAAAAGGGAGCTGAATTGGCAAAAGTAGCGCAAGCTCAGTTGAAGCATCAACACATCGATCAGCATGCTTTGAGAAAGCACTTGCCTAATATGTCCCTCCACATGGTGGGAGCTCACAATAACATCATCAGCAACCTGCTGCGCTATCTGCAATACGAGGTCACCTCCTTCAAAATCCATCTCGATGCCAATGCACGCGAAGGGTTGAATGGTTCGCTTGCAGTGGGACAACTCAAACATGGTGCCCTCGTCATCGACACCATCCACGGAAAGTTGGAGCATGTGGACGATCGTTTGCAATTCTCCGCAATGGTCCACAACGACAAGCGCAAGAACCCCAATCCTTTCACTGCCACCCTGCGAAGCGGACTTTTGGAGCATGGTGTGAAAGCCGAAGTAGCTTTCGTCGATGCTACCAACAAGACCGGACTCCAGCTTGGTGCTGAGGTGGAAATGGCACAAGGGGGTATGCGCTTCCATCTCACACCCGAAAAAGCCATAGTAGCCTATCGAGAGTTCACCATCAATCCCGACAACTTTGTGTTCTGGGGCGATGATCGTCGCTTGAAAGCCAATGTTCATTTGTTAGCAGACGACGGCACTGCTTTGATGCTCCGTGCCGAAGAGCCCGACAGCCTTTATAATAATGACATTGCGATAGAAATCAATCGTTTGAATCTCGGTGAGTTGGCAAATGTAGTGCCCTATCTCCCACCCATCGGAGGGGTGCTCAATGCCGATTTCCACCTCGTTGAGCAAGACCGCGTGTTCTCTGCTGTTGGTACAGCCGAAGCGCGTAAGTTTGCTTACCAAGGTGTGGAGATGGGTGATTTAGGTGGGGAAATCTCCTACCAACCCACCCCAGAAGGCAACCACAAAGCCGACGCCTTCATCACGTTCAATGGCTCAGAAGTGGCTGAGGCATCCGGCACTTATTATGCGAAAGGCGAAGGATCATTTGCGGGTGATGTCAAACTCAAATCTTTGCCCATGAGCATGATGGATGCTTTCCTAGAAGGCACGCAGACCAAGATGAAGGGAGCCCTCAATGGAGAACTATCTATCGTGGGAACGGCTGAAAAACCCGTCATCAATGGTGCCCTCTCCTTCGACAAAGCCCATCTTTATAGCAATGTCTATGGCGTAGACCTGACATTCGCTGCCGACACCGTCCAGATTCACAACTCCGTGGTGAAACTCCAAGACTTTGCCCTCACCACTGCCGATGGTAGTCCGCTGAAAATGTCGGGAATCCTCAATCTCGAACATCCCGATGCGGCATATCTCAACATCGACATGATTGCCAAAAACTTCCCCGTCATCGACACGAAGCGCAATCGCGAATCCTTGGTTTATGGCAAGGTGCTCACCAACTTTGCTGCCAACATCCAAGGCACACCCTCCAAGATGACCGTACGCGGTTTGCTCACCGTCTTGGACAAGACCGATGTTACCTATCTCTTCACCAATTCTCCGCTCAGCAGTGGAAACGACTTGTCCGATTTGGTCACCTTCACCGACTTCTCTGACACTCTTACTGCCGTTGTGCCCGAGGAGAAAGCCTCTTCTTCGAGCATGGACATAGCCCTCACCATTCGCCTGCGACAAGGGGCGCGTTTCCAGTGCTTCCTCACCCCCAATGGCGAAAGTTATGTCGACGTATCTGGTGAAGGAAATCTAGATTTGCGCATGCCTCCCGAAGGCGAAATGCGACTCACGGGACGTCTCACGCTCAACGAGGGTAAGATGAACTACGAACTCCCCGTCATTCCGCTCCGCACCTTCACGCTGGCTTCTGGCTCTTACGTCGAGTTCACTGGAGCCATGATGAATCCCACGCTCAACATCACTGCCACCGAGCACGTGAAGAGCATTGTCACCGAAAACGACAATCAGCGTGCGGTCAACTTTGAAGCTGGTGTCAAGATTTCACGCACCCTCGAAGACATGGGACTAGAGTTCATCATCGAAGCACCCGAAGATTTGACCATCAAAAACCAGTTGGCGTCAATGAGCACTGAGGAGCGTGGCAAAGCCGCTGTAGCCTTGCTCGCCACAGGCATGTACATCACCGACGACAATTTGTCCACTGGTGGTTTCAAGGCATCCAATGCGCTCAATGCTTTCTTGCAAAGCGAAATACAAAACATTGCCGGTAAGGCGCTTTCAACCATTGATATGTCGTTCGGCATGGAAAATGGGGTCAGCTCTTCTGGAGCTTCCACCACAGACTATTCGTTCCAGTTCTCCAAGCGTTTCTTGAACAATCGTATGCGCGTGGTCATCGGCGGAAAAGTTTCCTCGGGAGCTGATCAAGTGACCACTGCCGAATCGGTGATCGACAACATCTCCTTGGAATATCGTCTTGACCCCAACAGCACACGCTATGTGCGTCTCTTCTACGACCGCAATAGCCGCGATCCCCTCGAAGGACAACTCATGAAGACGGGTGTTGGTCTTGTCATGCGTCGTAAGTCCAACAGACTCATCGACCTCTTCCTCTTCAAGCCACGCAAGTCTTCCAAACCTGCGAAGCCGCAAAACACCTCGGCACAATAAGGAACTTTTGAATCCTCCTTATCTATTCTCATTCTCATCGAAAACTCTTGCTCACGATGCGCATATCACAGCTATATTCTCTTTTCCACCGCCTGACGCGCCCCATGAGGGTAGTATGGTCAACCTCTGCCCTACTGCTTTGTGCAGTGATGTTGGTGCAGGCATGTTCCACCACCGACAAGATTCCAGAGGGGGAACAACTCTACACCGGCATCAAAAGTATCACCTACGATCTCCCTACGGCAAAATCCAAACAACGCCGCAACTCCAAGGCGGCAGCTGACAGTGCTGGTGTCATCACTTCTATTGCCAATGCGGTGGAAGCCATAGACCGTGCTGTCAATGGAGGACAGAAGCATTCAGTCTCTATGGCAGAGTTGGAAAAACGCGACCCCAGTAGTCTGACCACTGCCGAGCGCAAAATGATAGAGCATAAGGAAGCAGACGCCAAGGCAAATCTCGCTGCTATGCGCACCGAAGTCGAAGCAGTGTTGGCTTATCCTCCCAATGGCGCACTCTTCGGATCGTCCACCTACACCAGTCCTTGGAAACCTGGATTGTGGACCTACAACACCTTTGCTGATTCCAAAACACTTGTGGGAAAATGGTTGTTCAAGGCGTTTGCAGAACCACCAGTGCTCATTTCTTCCGTAGCCCCTCAGATGCGTACGAAAGTGGCTACCACTACACTGCGCAACTATGGTTATCTGCGAGGAAAGGTGGACTTTGATGTGCTCACCAGTAGCCATCCGCTCAAAGCCAAACTAGACTATACGGTCACTCCAGGGTTACTTTTCTATCTCGACTCCATCGAATATCGTCATTTCGATCCCGTCGCTGACTCGCTGTTGGCACGCACTCGCCAGAAGTCGCTTTTGCGTCGAGGAGCACCCTTCAGCACGGCAAATCTTACGGGCGAACAATCTCGCATCGAAGCCTTGATGCGCAACAATGGCTACTATTTCTACACCGCTGCCACGACTACCTTTCAAGCCGACACTCTGCGCCAAACAGGATATGTGGACTTGCGAGTGCAACCTAATCCCCAACGTGCTGCCAACACGCGTCGTCCTTGGCACATGGGACACACCTATGTCATCATTCGCGACAATCAAGACACTCCCCTCACTGGGAGATTAGAACGCTCTGGTTACACCTATTTCTTCCCTGGACAAAAGATTCCTTTGCGCTCTGGCTTGTGGCGCCGTTCCATCGCCCACATCGAAGGAGAACGCTTTGCCCTCTACGATCAGAAGGCAACGCAAGAGCAACTCTATGCGTTGGGACTCTTCTCTTCGCTCGACATCGAATATTATCCACGCGACACCACTGCCACCTGCGACACCCTCGACATGCGCATCAATGCCACGTTGGGCTATCCTTTTGAGTCGGGGTTGGAGATGAATACCACGCTCAAGAGTAACGACCAGTTCGGTCCTGGTGTGAGCTATGAACTTTCGCGTCACAATGCTTTTCGTGGTGGCGAAACCGTGGCTTGGAAAGCCTTTGGTAGTTATGAATGGCAAATCGGGAAAGGCGCTTCGAGCAACAACAATAGTTTTGAATTGGGCACACAACTGAGCTTCAAATTCCCTCGTCTCATGATGCCTTGGTTCAATCCAGCTGCCATGGGACGCAGAGCGCGCCTCCAACTCAAATTGGCACGTCTCGATGCTATGGCGCGTGGATTGGCTGCTCCTTTGCGCCTTGTCGATGTGAAGCCACTCAACGGAACCACTACCTTTGCCCTCAATGCCGATTGGCGCAATCGTTCAGGTTTCTTCCAATTCATCACCTTTGGAGGAAACATGATGTACAAATGGTCGCGATCTGCCAATATCCGTCACGAACTTTCGCCCCTCACCATCGAATACAACAGTATCGTGAGCAAGACGACCGTGTTCGACTCCATCACGCGCGCCAACCCTGCGCTCTACACCTCCATGCGCAATCAGTTTGTGCCTTCCATCAGCTACCTCTTCACCTACAATTCTCCTGCATCGGTGAGCAATCCCCTCTGGTTCCAATTCTCCCTCAAAGAAGCAGGTAATGTGACTTCGGGATTGTACGCTCTTGCTGGCAAATCTTTTGACGAAACCGACAAGAAAATCTTGGGTTCGCCCTTCGCTCAGTTTGTCAAAGCCACTGCCGAAATGCACTACACCCACCGCATCTCCGATCGCTACTCCCTTGCCACGCGCGCTTTTGTTGGAGCGGTCTATTCCTACGGCAACAGCACCCGCGCTCCCTTCGGTGAACTCTTCTATGCTGGTGGTGCCAACAGCGTTCGTGCCTTTGGCGTGCGCACCATCGGACCTGGTGGATACAGTGCTCCACACTCCAACTATTCCTACATCGACCAGACTGGAGATTTCAAACTCGAGGCGAATGCTGAGCTTCGTGCCCATTTGTTTGGTTCGCTCCACGGAGCTGTTTTCCTCGATGCTGGCAATGTGTGGTTGATGCGCCCCGATGCGCAGCGTCCACATTCAGAACTCAGTCTCGACAACCTCCGTCGTGTGGCTGTCGGCACTGGTCTCGGTTTGCGCTACGACATGCAATTCCTCGTCCTCCGCTTCGATCTCGGCATCGGGCTCCATGCGCCCTACCAGACCAAGCGCACTGGATTCTACAACATGAACTCCTTTGGCGAAAGTCTTGCCTTCCACTTCGCCATCGGCTATCCCTTCTAAGCCGCCTCTAAGCCCCTTCTCCCTCTAACTGCACTTTTTCTGCTGTTTTTCTATCTCGTCCCCCTCTATACTATATGGGTGCCAAATGAGGCAAAGAGATAAAAATCGCCGAAAAAGTGCAGTTTTTTCTTTGCGTATAGGTGAAATTGCTTTGTTTACTTTGCAAATCTGTGAATTTCTGTCTTGCAACTTGTGTATTCCCTTTCTGTCTTTAGTCATTAGATGCTGATTGAGTTTAAGAGTGTAGGGCACGAGCTATGTGGGATGAAATGGCAGGTCGCTTTTGTTCCGTTTTGCCCCCCTTCATAGGGACTTTTCCTCACGCGCGCGTGACGCGCGCGCCTTCCCTGGGATTTTGCACTTTTTGCTTTCACAACCTTCACACCTCGCCTCCCGAAGTCACGCTTTTCAGATTGGGATAATATCTCCTACGTTTCAGAAAAAACGTTGGAGATTTCTTGAAAAACGTTGGAGTTTTTCCAAAAAACGTCGGAGATTTTTCCATATTTCTCGTACGTTTTTTCTGTGTTGGTCTGACTCTTTTGGGAAAACTCTCCTGTCATTTCTTTCCATTTTTGATGCATTTTTCCACTGCTTTTCTTCTGTTTTTCTGGAAAAGCGTGATTGACCTCCTAAAAATCCCTCTTAATGTGTAGTCCTTCAATACTTTACAAGGATTTCTGTGAAGGTTGTGAAAGCAAAAAGTGCAAAATTGCTGAAATGTGCGCGCACGCACGCGCGTGAGGAAGGGTAAAACTTAAGAAAACTCACTGTATTTCATGATGCACTTTCGCAACAGTAAGTTGCACTGGAAAGGAGCTGCCGTCAGCTTCTAAGTTTTCCCTTGCCAGTACCACTTTTATGGTCTAATGATTGATTGGGGTTTAATGAGCGATTAGGATTTAATGTTCGATTTGGCATAAATGATCGATTGGTCTTTAACAGCATCTCATAGCCCTCTTTCTTCCTATTTTTTGCAAAAACACAACTCCTAGAAAGAAATCTGTCTTTTTTCTTTGTCGTTTCTAAAAAAAACTAATTTCGCCGCATGCTTTAGTGTTTTGCATTAAATATTGACCCATAAAGTTGCATTGTGCCACTCACGATTAGCATCACGACTTAAAAAGTATCATTATAGCGATCGCATGCTTTCTGCAGCACTCATCATCGAGTGTACTACTATCAACAGTTTTCAACAGTGTTTCTTTGTCCAAATCAGTCCAAAGACCATAATTCTCACTTTCTTTCAAAATGGACTAAAATGGACAAGTCAGGTTCACAAGGAAATCTACATCTTTGCACAGCGAACCAGCGAGACAAGCTTTTAACCCAAATCGGTCATTAGATCCTGAACAGATTTTATTGGTTTGTTGAGCAGATTGTTTATCGTTAGTCTTTGGCGTCGCGGGCTACGGCGAGAACGAACGAAAGACAAGATGCCAACAAGAAAACAAAAGAGGTCAGGAAGTAATCTTCTCCATTACCAGTAGTGCTTTTACGGTCTAATGACCGATTGGGGTTTAAGCACACTCTACTCGCGAAAACTATTAACCCGTATCGAGGCATCGATACACAATACTTACCAAAATGTCATATATTGATCAATTTAACGATGAGTACAAGCCCTTGGTTTTTGCTCTCGTTCATGACGGAGAAATCCTTGATTTCGTCACATGGGAAGTTCCCTGGCACGGTGAAGACGCAAATGGTTCTGACCTCACCTTGGACTCAGACATCGTAGAAGAATGTTTGTCTTTATACATTGAAAACGTTGATGGCAGAGAGAATATCGCAGAATGTCTCGGATTGAATGAACGCAAATCCCAACTCATCCTCCAACATATTGAAGCAGATGATTACTCCAACTTCCGAGATCTCCGAGATGAGTATTATGAAACCCCCGAAATGCATGATACCATACGTAAAGCGGTCAGCATGTTTCGCAACATAGGTCAATGGATTTTCAATCCTGAACGTCAAACAGCTTATGGGGTTAATGAAGACTTCTGCAATAAGATCTATCCTCAACTCATTACCTGTATGGAGGACTACTTCTTTGACACTTTTCCTTACGACGAGGCTGTACTCACCGTGGCAGATCTTGAAGCGTATGCCAAAGAAAAGGGTCCTTTCTATATAGCAAACGTCACAAAGTTGATGAGCGAAGCCGAGGATTTTAACTTCGACCGTGATTTCGACGAGATGAAAGAAGAAAAAGTCGTTAAGGATAATGGATTAGATCCACACATCCCAGTTTATCCTGCAGTTGCAGGTTTCCTTCTTCCGAAAGATTGGTATGAATACATTAGCTTCTTAGAATGGAATGGACTTGCCGGAAGAGTCCTCGAAGACGGTATCTTTGACAAAGGCGATGTTCTGAAATTCGGTTAATCCAACTCAATTCTAACACTCACCTCAACTCTTGTTCTCAGCTCACATCTTCGTGAGCTGAGAATGAGGTTATAAAAAACGAAATACAAAAATGGCACTACACATCACAGCGGACACTAAATCCGCTAGACGAACATTTGAATTCAAGGATAAACATCAAACCATTTTCTATGGTTCTCCTGGCTGTGCTCTGGATATGGCTATTCATCAAGCCATCAGAGAATGGGGTGAGCAAGAAAAGATAGACGAAAAAGACTTTCAGCTCTTTCACACAACCTTCCATCCTGCAACCACCTACGATCATTTCGTAAGCAGCGAAAAGACGCACACCCAAAAGAATATCACCACCCTAGAATACAATTTAAAAGTCTTTATGAAAGCCTACGATGCAGCGCGCAGCAAAGACACGCCTGTCATTCTTATCATCAAAGACATTCATCGTGGTGATGTTCCTAAGATTTTTGGTGAATTCTACAGCCTACTCGATCGAGTCAACGGAGAATCCGAACATTCCGTAGAAACAGACCATAATTTAGCAGTTGCACTTAATCCAGGTGCTTTTGGTATCTCCAAAACATCGATCTCCCTCCCCAGAAATCTCTACATCTGGGGTACAATGACCACTGGAGAAGAAGCAGCGTTCCCTATGGATTACGCCTTCCAACGCAAATGGTATTGGGAATATGTCCCCATCAACGTTGAAAACGGCATAAATTTCGACATTGAAATCGGACACAATTTTTATCGATGGTACGATATTCTCAAAGACATCAATGACGTCATTTTCCGCTACACCCATTCTGAAGAACAACTGCTAGGAGAGTTCTTTATCGACGACGACAAACACTACTATATATGGAAGTCATCTGATTTTAAGAACTTCGTAATGCGCCATTTGTGGTACACCTTCTGCAAGAACAACTATGGCACGGACAAGAACTTCTTCCGTTATCAAGATCCTCAGTTCAAAGGTGCCACTGTCGAGTTCACTTTCCAACAACTCTTCACCTCAAAAGGCGACGACATTCTAGAAAAGTTCTTGGAATTCATCGATTGCCCTCCCGTATAAGGATTAACTCGTGGATAACTCATTTGAGCCATCAGAATGGAGTGCAGGTGTTTGTTCTCAACTATTCATCTTCAAAATGGACAAGTGAGGTTCACAAAGAAAACTGCAAATTTGCACTGCAACAAAAACAAGCATGCAAAAAACAATATATCCATAAATTCAAAAAGAAATAGCCTATGGGATTTTTCGGATTTGGAAGCAAAAGCGGAGGATTGATGAATGTCATCCGCTGCGATGAGGAAAACTACCTCGTGTGGAAATGGCGTCCAGCAGGACAAGAAGCTAATTCTACCTCTCGTGAAAACTCAATTCGCTACGGTAGTAGCCTGCGCGTAAAAGACGGAGAAGTTTGCGTGTTTGTCTATAAACAGAAAGACGGAACAAGTCAAGACTTTATTGTTGGTCCTTATGACGACACCATCAAGACTGCCAACTTCCCCATATTGAGCAGTATTGTCGGACTTGCCTTTGGTGGGGATTCTCCTTTTCAAGCAGAAGTCTACTACATCAACACGCAAGGTAGCAACCAAGTTAAATTCGCCGTTCCTTATTTTGATGTGGCGGATCCTCGTTTGCCCGACTTTCCTGTTCCTGTCGCTGTGAGAGGTGCTATCACCTTTGCGCTTGAGGACTACAAAAACTTCATCAAGTTGAACCGTCTAGTGAATTTTGATTTGGAGGCATTCAAAAAGCAAATCAAAGACACCATGGTTCGCAAAGTGAAAAGCATTATTTCTAATGTTCCTTCAGACTTGGGTATGCCCGTTGTGCAAATGGAGCGAAAAATTGATGAAATCAGCGAACTTCTGGAAACAAAACTCGCTGATCGTCTCAATGAATTTGGGGTGCAAATGAAGCACATCGACATCAGCGCAATTGAAATTGATAAAGAGTCCGAAGCCTACCAAGAAGTCAAAGGTCTTACAGGTGGCATCACCGCTAAGACCATGCAAGCACAAGCAGAGCTTAATATCCAGAATATGCAGGACATGCAAGCTCTCAACAAAGAGAACTTATCTGAAAGTATGCGCATTCAACGCGAAGAAGCTCAACGCGCACAGAAACTTCAAACTGAATCCAACTTCATGGGTGCGCACGCTCTCAATCAACAGACCCAAGTGCTTCAATCAGCAGCCGACAATCTTGGTCAGATGAGTCAAATGAATATGGGCAATGGCGGTGGGATGAACCCAGCTGGAATGATGACGGGTATGATGATGGGTGGTGCCATGGGGGGACAAATGGCAGGTATGATGAACCAAATGGGACAACAAGCCCAACAGTCCATGAATACCCCACCGCCCGTTCCCAACGTCGAGTTTATGGTTGCAGTTAATGGACAACAAATGGGTCCTTTCTCTGTAGCTCAATTGCAACTAATGATACAAACAGGTCAAATCAACTCCAACACCTATGTTTGGCGTCAAGGAATGGCACAGTGGGAATTAGCTGGAAATGTACAAGAACTCAGCTCTTTGTTTGCTCCTTCCTGCCCTCCTCCTCCCCCTCCTCCAGCACCTTAATGTTCCAAACTCTCATTCATAGAAATCATTACCCATAAATTTGAACATTATGTGCGACAATCATCTCAGCACCACCGATAGACTCATGGAGTTCGGTTTGAGCATGGCTTTGAGTCAACACATGATTCAAGTGATGAATCAAGCTATGCAGCAAATGCAAGTTCCCAACTCAGCAAAAGCGCCTTCACCAACTTCTAATTGTTACATTGTGGTCGAAGGCAAACCAGTTGGTCCCATCTCGACGGATACCCTTTTGAAGGACTACGGTCTGTTCATCAATGGTGACACCTTAGCCTGGATGCCTTCCATGAGTGGCTGGCGACCTATGAAGGACGTTCCAGAACTCAACCAATTATTACATTTGCTCCCACCATCACTCCCCAACAATCCATAGTAAACAAATGAAGTGGAATATCTTTTTAACGATTATCTGCATTTTGCTTTCTGCATTAGATGCCTATTGGATTTATAACCTAGCTGCAGAACACGAATACGTCCTTGCCATCACCATTGAGAGTGGCATCTGTTTTGCAGCCTCACTCGTCCCTCTCATTGCGCTAGACTATAAGGCACCACGCGTTGGCATCAACATCCGCGTAGCTTCAGGACTCTGTTTTGTAGCCTTCCAAATCATTCATGTCGTTTTTGCGATAGCCAAATTAGAACTCCCCTATTTCATCACAATTAATGGTGCTTTACTTCTCCTTTTCGTTGCTTTCTTGTATAAGTTTTCGAGAAAAGAAGAAGTCTAAATAATCACTTCAAACAAAACAACAACATGTTGACTCCAGAATTAGAACAACTGATACAATATGCCCTCGCAGATGGTGTACTGACAGATAAAGAACGTGCTGTACTCATGAAGAAAGCAGAGGCTGCAGGAGCAGACCTCGATGAATTCGAAATGATTCTAGAAGCCAAGGTGCATGAAGCCAAGAAAGCTGCTGCTCCCAAAGCATCCAACAAAGAAGGTGAGGTGAGGAAATGCCCTCATTGCGGTTCACCCGTAAGTTCATTCCGATCAACTTGTCAAGAATGCGGTCATGAATTTAGAAATACTACTGCGGTGCGTTCTGCGACAGACCTTTTCGAAAGGTTGCAAGCCCTAGAAATGGAAAAAGCGAGCGAACTTTCTCGCCACGAAGAATCTAAGAACCAACAATTGCAAACCTTAGCCAGACTGCACAATAGCTATACAAACAAAGATGCTAGCGTACAAGACAAAGAGCGCAAAGATCTGCTACTCACACTAGAGAAAGGGGATGCACTTATTGAGAAGAAATTTCTTCAGTCAAAGATAACACTTATCAAGCACTACGCAGTTCCCAATACCAAAGAGGACTTGCTAGAAATACTTTCAATGGCTGCAGCTGCTGCCTATGATAATGACGGAGTTGTTGGTGAAGAGGAAGAAGTATGGTTGCAAAAGACTGACCAAATCTATCAAAAGCTTCTGGTTTTGGCATCAGATGACCCCACAACCATCAACCAAGGCACTAGAATGATTGCGTCTCTCGTTAAGCGCTTGCCAAAGAAATATAAACAGTTCACGCGCATTCCTAAAGAGCAGTACGACAACATCTCTCAAGAGCTAAAATTGCAGGCAAAAGAACGAAAGATTGCGATTCGCAAGAAAACCCTCTCTTATGTACTGGGCTGGAGAGGTTTCGTTATGCTTTCATACTTTATACCTATGTTTTTCTGTTGCTGGGTGTATCATTTAGAAATGGCTAATCCTCACCACGCGAGTGATGCGGAACTTGTTAATACTCTTGCTATAACAATAACTGCAATCCCAGCATTAATCGGCGCAATTATAATGTATACCAAATGTGCAAAGAAGGCAGAGGAGGTGATCAGTAAAGAAACCCTATTTTAGCTAATCACTAAAATTTGCCTAGAAAATTCCTGAAACACGTTTTATGATAGAAGCATCTATCAAGCAACACATGACGAGCTAAAGACTATAGCAAGGAACCCAACACTTG
>ERZ772942.221-NODE-221-length-24733-cov-3.836008_pt1 | contig 24733 bp, 21 predicted proteins | sample MGYA00511135_ERZ772942 | MGnify/ENA primary metagenome ERZ772942 (study PRJEB29015, sample SAMEA2738099) | human oral metagenome | biome: human oral; feature: human-associated habitat; material: saliva | place: China | collected 2265 ... | reverse complement strand
GCGGGGATAGACTGTTGGACAAATTACCGCTTCGGGAACAACTACGGAGCATGGTGATACAATGTTAGTATATAAATTTTCCTTGAGTGATAGAACATGCACTCAATATTATATAGTCGGTGACCGTTCATACGTCATGGTGTATGAGACAAATTTTGACGGTTCATCCGATTGTGACGAAGCAGCCAAGCAAATAGCCGATACTTTTAAATGGAAATAGCGCAAAGTGCGGTATTTCGGGGGCTAAAGCTTGACGTAATGAAAGAAGTATTGAATGTCGTCTGCAAAGATGAAAGATGAATGAGAGGACACATATTTATGGGAAATAACTCAAACATTATAATCCGTGAAGCGCACCGTCCCGATATCCCGGAGATAGGTCGCATTATGTCGGACAATTACCACGATACGTATGCCGACATACTGGACAGGAGATATATGGCATCGGTAAATCCTGACAGCTGCGCAGCCAGGATGGATGCCTATTATCTGGCTCCGGGTAATGAGCTGCTGGTTGCGTGTTGCTCGGAACAAATCATGGGCTTCGTAGCCGGTACTCCATCTCCGGATGTTCTCGGTGCCTTCTGGCTCGAGATGCTTCACGTAGAAGCGGAGTATCGAGATATGGGTTGCGGTCGTAAGCTTTTATTTGCAATGGGTAAACGAGCTGCGCAGACGGGTTATTCTCAAATGGTCATAGATGTATTCGCAGGCAATTCCAAGGCGGAGGAGATATACAGGCACTACGGGGCGAGATTTATCGAGGGCTACTATCAGGACGTAGAGGGTTTCGGTGTGTTGTCATCTCTGTTTAGCTGGGATGATTTATCTGTGTTTGATAGATAGGGTGGACGCATTGAGCTTTGTGGTTAAAATAGTGACTTCGCAACACTTTATAAGCAGCATCATAATCATCGCATTCGGCATAATTGCGACGGTTATTATTGAGCACGGGCATAGAATATATCTCAAGAAGACAAACAACACCGTGCAGATGAACGCAATTGTACGTTCGACGTTCAGATTGATCAAGACAACCGCATGGCTGATTGTGCTGCTTGCTGTACTCGAAGTTAACAACATACGCATAACATCGATTATCGCCGGTGTTGGTGTTGCCGGCGCTGTCTTCGGTATGGCGATGCAGGATGTGTTCAAGGACGTCCTCATGGGTATGCATATCATCAATGATAAGTCCTTCAAGGTCGGAGATGTCATCAAAATTGACGGAGATGAGGGTATCGTTACACTGTTCACGCTTCAGACGACGCAATACACCAGTATAAATACAGGTGACCACGTTACAATATGCAACCGCAACATCAGCAAGGTCGCCGTGTCGAGCGGGATCTACGATATCAACATCGGGCTCAGGTATGACGAGGACCCGGACCATGTCAAGGAAGTGTTCACTGGCTGTGCCAAGAAAATTAAAGCTATCAAAGGTATTAGGAACGCAGAATACCTGGCTGTTCAGAATTTTGAAGCATCGTCTGTTATCTATAGGATCAGGTATTGGTGCAAGCCTAAAGATAAATGGGTGATGAGAAGAGCAGCGATGGGTGTGCTTCAGAAGTGCATCATTGAGTCGGGCCTCGAGATTCCATATAACCAGCTGGATGTGCATGTGGTTGATTCTCAGGGTAATTAAAATTTTATATGCTTCTAATGCACAGCGGATTTGATTTTTCAACTGAAGAAATATGTCTTAAATATTAAAATCAGCGGTCTCCTGTAAGCCGTTTTTAATTTATTGGCAATTTGAAAATATAAACTTCTCTATTGCCAATCTTGTTGTCAACCCCCCATTCCGTATAAAAAACAGGTGATTTTATATAAGCGTTAAATACGATACAATTTATCCTATACTTGCAGATGCTTTCATAAATAATAGTGAACTAAAATGGAGTTCCGCTTATGAATCCGAACAAAGAGACCATAAACAGAAAATATTTGATGCCGTTTGTAAACTCTTGCTTTGAGAAAGGTGATGCACATTCGGCAATTGAGGCTATGACGGATTGCAAAATGCGGAAAATTGCATGGGCTGAGTATTATTACTTTACGGGTCATACAGAAGGGGCATCTGAACGGGCCGAAAAGCTCTTGGAAGAACCTGACTTTGCAGCAAGATTCTCCGGGTATATGATATACGGCTTTGCTAACCTCACTCTGGGACGCGTGCAGGAAACACAGAGGATGCTTGCGTATGTGGATAATACTTTTGCTGTCAGATTCAGCATGTATTATAGTCTAGGTGTCAGATTCACCATGTATTATAGTCTAGCTGTCAGATTCACCATGTAATATAGTCTAGCTGCTAGGCTTAAAAAAGCCGCTTCGTGTCTTGTGTATATGGATAAAAAGGTGTATCTTTGCATCGCATTTCGGAAATCGTCCGTTAGCCCTTGGGTTTAGCCCTTTGCTATGTCCCATTGATCAACCAGGATTGGAGAGGTGCTCGAGTGGTTGAAGAGGCACGCCTGGAAAGCGTGTAAACGTCAAAAGCGTTTCGGGGGTTCGAATCCCCCTCTCTCCGCAACAAACGCTGAAAATCAGCAGATTGCAAAACAAACACCCAGTTTTACACCCAAGAATTTAAAGTCGGGTGTTTTTGTTTTATTTAAGATAATACAACCACTACATAATAAAAGAGTAGCGATATTAAAAGAATCCGATGAGAAAAGACTAATATTTATCTATCCATTCAGTTTGATTTTTCAGGACTTTACATCGTCCTGAAAGTATTTGTTATTGTATTCCAACGTCAGGAGTGGATTATAATACAAGTTTTTTGTGTGGATAGAATTTCGTTTTGCTTAATGTACGAAAGTACTTATCTATAAACGTATGAAATATTAGCACAATGAATCATTGGAAATCAACTTTGGCCGTGATAGGAATAGGCCAACTCATATCTATTTTAACAAGTACGATTGTTGGCTTCTCCATTATTTTTTGGATTAGCAACGAATTTAAATCCCCGACAGCTTTATCTCTGGCTATTTTAGCTGGATTTTTACCACAATTTGTATTAGGCTTGTTTGCCGGGGTCTATGTTGACAGATGGAATCGAAAGAAAACGATGTTTTATTCGGACTTGTTCATCGCGTTCTGTACCCTATGTCTTTTTATTGTGATAACCAAGGGTTATAAAGACCTTTCTTTTTTTTATCTATTGACTGCTTGTCGTTCAATAGGCAGTACGTTTCATGCACCTGCTTTACAGGCAAGCATCCCTCTACTGGTTCCCAAGCACCATCTTGTCAGGGTATCAGGTTTGTACCATTCCATTCAATCCTTCAGTGAGGTGATAGCTCCCGTTGTAGGGGCAAGCCTCGTTGTTTGGCTTCCCATACAGTATATTCTGCTCATAGATGTGATCGGAGCTGTTGCTGCTTGTCTGACCTTACTTTGTGTCCAGATTCCTTCTCTTCAAAAAACGAAAGTTCTTCCAGATTTCAAAAAAGAACTGACGGAATGTTGGCATACCTTGCGGCGTACAATGGGCATTTTGCCTTTATTCGTATGCTTTACGCTGGTGACTTTTGTCCTTATGCCTGTTTTTACGTTATTTCCTTTTATGACGCTTCTGCATTTCAACGGAAACATTTTGCAAATGGGAGTTGTGGAAATGGGTTGGGGCTCAGGGGCATTGTTGGGCGGTTTAGTACTTGCCTGTAAGGCTTTGAAAAGCAAGCAAACATTAGTGATGCATACGGCTTATGTGATATTGGGATTGTATCTGATTAGCGCCAGTTATTTACCATCAAGCGCATTTATAGGTTTTGTTTGCCTAACATTTACAGGAGGCATAGCCTATTCCATTTACCATGCGCTTTTCATCGCTATTATTCAGCAGAACTTGGCTTCGGACATGCTTGGACGGACTTTTTCTCTCATCTTTAGTTTGAGTACCTTTCCATCAATGCTGGGTATCGTAGCTTCAGGCTATTGGGTGGAAGCATGGGGTATCACATCCGTCTTTATGATCAGCGGATGGGTTATCTTTCTGATTGGAGTGGGTGCAAATTTTATTTCTTCAATCAAGCAGTTGGATAATTACGCATAGTATTATTTATTAAAGAATTATTATATGACAAAGAAAGAACACACTACGATTACAGAGTTATTTCAAGTTTTGGACTTGTTGGAAAGCCTGGACATGCAGTTTTGGTTGGATGGAGGCTGGGGAGTGGATGTCTTGTACGGACAGCAAACCCGCTTGCATAGAGATATTGACATTGATTTTGATGCCAATTATACAGACCAACTCCTTGATCTTTTGCAGGAGAGAGGATATCAAATTGAAACAAATTGGTTGCCCACCCGTGTGGAACTGTATAGCAAAGAATTAGGCTATATTGATATCCATCCTTTTGTCTTGAATGCGGACGGCACTTCCAAACAAGCCGACTTGGATGGAGGCTGGTATGAATTTCAACCGGACTATTTTGGAACAGCAGTCTTTGAAGGCAGAAGCATCCCTTGCATTTCTGCAAAAGGGCAACAAGTATTCCATTCGGGCTACGATTTAAGAGAGAAGGATATTCACGATTTATCTATAATTAAACAATGTATAACAACAATGAGCCTAACAATTAGATAAGAACAAGAAAATGACAGAAAAACAAATTGTCTGGTATATCTTACTTACAGAAGTAAAGATAGACAGTGACACCCAGTCTGTCACATCCCTGAGTGTAGCTCCATTGGCAGTCTTGCCGGAATTCCAGCGTAAGGGAATTGGGGGGGGATGTTGATTCAGTAAGCCCATCAGAGGGCAGCACTTTTGGGTTACGGCACAGCAGTCGTATTGGGGCATAAAGAGTATTATCCTCGATTTGGCTATCGCAAGGCTATCGATTTAGGAATTGAATTTCCTTTCGAAGTCTCTCATGAATATTGCATGGTGGCTGAATTAATACTTGGAGCTACTGAGAATGTGAAAGGTATGGTTTGTTATCCAACTGACTTTAAATAGTTTAACAAGTAAAATTCATTATATAACTCGGACTGGGTATTTCAATTTCCCAGTCCGTATTCTGATAGTACTTATTCAATTGGAAGATTGTGTTGCTTCAAGAATGAAAGTTTATTCCAATACCCTCTTTGAAAGACGATTTTGTTATCTTTTCAATGAAAAAATCCGCATCCACGAAGTCCAAGAGAGTCTTTCCATTCCATGATAGCCCATTCGCCATCTTCAAAAATATTTTCCACCATACAAACCATTTTAGCAGTGGCAAATTCATTCACAAACATTTTGTAGATTGATTCTTTACCTATTATTGGTTCGTTTGCGACTTGATGATTTACTGCATTAGTAGCATACAGCTCTGCTATATGATAAGCATCTGCTTTGTTAAAGCAATCTATCCATTTTTCCAAAACTTCTTTAGGCTTCATTTTTTATAAATTCTTAGGATTTTGATTCTGTAATAAAAACAATCTGTTTGGATGCATAGATACTTGATTTTATTAATAATAGGCTATTCTATATTCTAAATCCTCTGGATTTTTGCTCTCTCTGCACCGAGTTACGTAGATTCTGCTGTAACTTTTCCCATTGTTCCTTAAACCATTGTACTATGGGTTGTCGGTTTATGGTCAGCATAAGCTTACCACTATCCATCGGATGTTTCTCAACCCTAAAAATATCATTCTTGATGTCAAATTTCCACCTGTGTTCTTCGGAATAAATTTTGCCACTACATTGTATGGATTCTTTCTTTGTCAAGAGGTTTTCTATCATGTCTTTGGTAAACCCGATAACAGCGCATAATTTTTCCATTCTCAACATCTCTTTGAACATGGGAAACCATTTGTGGGCTTTTTCAAGCAAGGTGCTCAATCGTGATATTTCCTTGTCTTTGGCTTCAAGTTCTTGATTATGTATTCTTTGAAGATTACGAATTTGTCTGCTATGCTGTTCCTGTATTTGTTGTATCTGAATTTTTAATTCATCAGTAGCTTTGTCCCGTTTGGTAATTTCCTGATGTAGCTGCTCGATGTGATGTTCCAGTTCTTTCAGCTTACCGCTTCCGAAAAGAGAACCTACACCGCTTGCTATGGCGGTAGCAGCATTGGTGGCTGTTTTCTTTAGTTTGTCCGTGCGTATCTCTGCTTTTACCTGTTTGAGTTCCTGTTCGGCAAGGCTTACTTGTTGTTCCTTGTGTCGCTTGGTTTCCTCTATACGTTGCAGTTCGGCTTTCTGCTTCTCAATGATGAAATCATTTCGTTCCAGATGCTCTTTACCTGTGACAGCTTTTGCCTGTCCACGTTCCATCAGGAGAATATCGGAAGCAAGGGTCTGCATGGTTGCCATATCCTCGTCATTGAGCTTTCGGCTCTTTCCAGTTTCATGGTTCATCCAGTCGAATACGACATGAGCATGATAATTTGGTTTGAACCATCTGTTACCGACTTGGAAGCTCTCCTTGTCTTCTGCTTCCGGCTGACCGTTCAGCCAATGCCCTTCGTCTTTATGCAGGAAAATCTGTAGCGGAGTGATGCCCCAGCGTCTTTGGCACTCTTCACCGAATTTGCGTACATCAGCCAGTGTGGTGTCCGGTCTGATAAGCAATACTCCTTCACGGATGGGTGAGCATCCCGCCACCTTGATAATCTTTCCATTCTTTCCCTTGCGTTCCCTTTCCTTTTCCTGCATGGCACGTCCGGTCTTTTCCTTGACCATTTGCTTGATATTGTCATAATGAGTTCGCAGTTCGGGAGTGCCGAAGTCGGGATTTATCCACTGTTCGTTATCGGTGGAAAGTTCGGGAACGACATAGATTCTGGACTCCCCGATATTACGCATATACTCGGCAGTCCTTCGGTTGTGTGCCTCGCTCGATGCGATGTTGCAAGGCTTGATATGTATGCTTGATTTTGTTGCCATAGCTTCTTTCCTTTGTTTACAATTGATTTACTTTGCTCGCTTTCGCAGAGGGGTTCTTAGGGGTAACCCATAAGCGGAGATTGCAAAGAGAGGGTCACTCTTTGCTCGGGGTTCTCAGGGGTGAAACGCCCTGAGTGGGTCATTAGGGCAAAGCCCTAATCCCCTCGGGAGAGCCCACAACTACGAAAGCGAAGCGTGTAGTTATAGTGGGCTATAACTGGAAGCCGTTCTTCTTTTCCGGTGATTGGCTGCGCACCCCTTTGGCGGACTGGAGCTGCCTTTTTCTTTCAATCTGTTTCTGTAAGTATTCGTTCAAGTCCTTGCATCCTCTGTAAATCTGCGAAGCGTCCCGGATGTACCGCTCTCTGCCGTATTCCATGCGGATTTGCCGGAGTGCTTCCAGTCCTGCATGGTCGTTGTCGAAAAAGCAGTGGATGCGTTCGTAATTGCCCAACGGATAGAGAGCCTTGTTTACATTCGATACGGAGTTCAATACAATGTAGTCCTGCCCGTCCAATTCCGGATAATTTGGGCAGCTCTCTTGTCTCAATGTCAAAAAGGAGAGGTAGTCCATAAATCCCTCGAACACATAACAGGTATTCCTCGCTTTTCCCGACTGCCTGATGTGGGAGATTTCCTTTGGGGCGATGCAGCCCTTGAAATAGCGGTTGCGGATTTCATATCCACACGAACCATTGGGAAAGGCGATGGCAAAGTACCGCTTGCCGTTGTGAGTGAAACGTGCTTCACTACATTCTCTTTTCGCCAGTTTTATGTTAATTCCTCTACCTTGTAAGTAGGCAAGCAGGGCAGTAGATGACAGCGGAACAATCTCCAACTGTTGGAAGCTCGGCTCGGAAGAGTTTTGCTTTCCAAAAGAGAAAGATACCGGGCGCACGTGCGGTGTCTGCTCTGCTATCCGTTTCAAGATGTAAGGTACATGGTCGGTAGCGTACAGGTGTGCAGCCAGTTCTATGATACCACCACCTTTACCCAAACCGAAGTCATACCATTGTTCACGTTCGGTATTTACCTTGAACGAGGCTTCGGCTTCTTCCCTTAACGGTGATTTATACCACAGATTGACACCTTGTTGCTTGACGGGAGAATATCCTAAACTATGCAGATAATCCGCTATTCTGATTTGCTTGGCTGTCTGTATATCCATAAAATGATTGTTTTAGTAGTTGGTGAATTGGTTTATTTTTCTTTTTGCCCGTACCTTTTTAGGAAGTACGGTCTATAATCACTTCACTAAATTCTCGTATATATAGGATACGGTAATAAAGTGAAGTGATTTAGTCCCATTCCCCAAGCACTTCACTATATTCCTAATATATACACCCCGAGAATAAAGTGAAGTGATTGCAGGGAAATGGGCTAATAGTGGAAGTCAGGCATGAATGTGTATTTTCTGCCTGTCTCCTGCACTATCATCCGTTTGTTGCGGAGCATGGTGATGAGCGATACCGCCTTTTTATGGTTCAGCTTTACACCCACTGACATATAGGTCTTGATTAAGGCATCTTCCAGTTCCTTGTAGCCGTATTCCTCTTTCAGCCCGAAAACGGCTTCCAATGCGATACGGTGCTGCTGCTCGGTGATATGCCTGTAAGGGTCGAACTTCTCTTCTTCGGGTCTTCCCGGCTTCTTTGTTTCAGGTTTGTATCCCTCAATGAGTTCGGGAAGGGCTTTGTCGTTGATACGGAATGCGAAAGGCTCAAAGTCCATTGCCCGGATGTGAATGGCTGAAACATGGCTGATGTCACCGTTGCCCTTGTCCTTTTCTACCTGCAATACGGTTTCCGCCTTGTTGTTCAACTCCGTACCAATGTGCCCTCTTGCGTTCTCATCCCCTTTGTTCTGATGCAGTATCGTATGGATATGTATCTGCCTGTCGTCCGTCCACTGCATCAGCTTGGATATGATGCGTGTTGATTCACTGGGGCTGTTGATGTCATACACCATATCCCGTATGCCGTCTATAATTACAAGACCGATTTCGGGTGTATTGTAAATAGCCTGTTCCACAATCCTGATACGCTGCTCAGGCGTGTATTTTCTTAAGGCAAGAAATTCAAGATTCTCATTGTCCCTATCATCTGGCAAACCAGCCATTCGCAAAATGCGCGTCATGACTTTCAGACAATGGTAAGGGCTTTGCTCTGTATCAACATAAAGCACTTTCCGCTTATCTTCAGGCAGTTCAGCCACATACCGCAGCACTGTGCCGTTCTTCAATGCAGCGGCTACGATAGCCGATACATTGAACGTTTTTTTACTTTTGGCTTTGCCGATGGATGCGCTGAAATTACCCAATGTCCCAATGACAGAATCATGTACTTTAAGGATTTCAGGTGCTTTCTCATAACTTTTCGACAGGCTCAAACGTGAGGCTTGCCAAAGGATTATGGCTTCTTCAGCCGATATTTCCTTAGTCTCTTTCATATAGTCCATAGCCATGCCTCCCGTTATTTCCGTCCTCCTGTTTTCTTTCCAGCCAGTTCAAGGGCAAGCTCAACATCCACGATAATCTTACGTCCTATCTGAGTGATTGCCTTGTCAATCTTTCCGCTTTTCTTGATACGGTTGGCGGTGGGTAGGCTGCACCCGAACAGTTTGGCTATGCCCAGTATTCCGTACACATATTTTCTTTCTGTGTCTGTAATGGGCTGTGGCTGCGTTTCCGTTTGACGGGAAGCGTGCTTACTTAGGAATATGAACTCTTCACCTGTCATCTGCCAGACGGGTTTTGATAATAATTCTTGAAGATTTTTCATCGTTCAATCTATTTAGTCGTTTAACAATCAGCCCTGCGCACTGGCTGTTATCTCTGTTCTCGAACGATGCAAAATTAGGTAGGGTTGTAAGTGGTAAGGATGTGGTTGATATAAATGGAATATCTTGTTATTTATCTGAATATCAGATAATAAAAATACCACTCAAAAATTTAATTTGAGTGGTAAAAGTGGTTGTTTCGTAAAATGTCAGGGCATATCACAGATTATCGGAATATACCATCCATTTCTTTGGCAAATTTCCGGTTGCTGTCACTGGGGAAATCGGAAACAGGCTCTTTGTACTTTGACTTGTAGTAGCTTTCCTCAATATCCAATATTTTCAGGATATTCCTCTTCCAATTCTCCCTGTCCTGTTTGGGCAGTTTTTCGCTCATCAGGAATATCAGATAGCAGGTACGTATTTTTTCTCTCGGTCTGATTTGGGGTTTGGTGTCGCTTGGTAGCAGGTTCATGCAGGTATAGAAATCATGTTCGGAAATATTCTCGAACTGTTCTCCCACGCAGGTTACATGAATGAGCGAAAGCAGTTCCATATTGAAATACTCAGTCTGTTTCGTTCCCAGCACTTCTTCCTGTATGTTGGGGGCATTTGGTTCTTGTTCGGCTGGCTCTTCCGGCTCGTTTGTTTCATCAAATACATATTTCGCCAATGTCTCTTTGAGGTGGCAGCCCAGCCGATAGATTTCATTGAAACGGCTTTTTGCATATTGCAGGGCTTTCTCTCTGGTCTGTTTTTGCAGATCGTAGAGTTCGGTCAGCTTGTTTTTTTTCTCCTCGTATTCATCTTTGCACCGTTCATATTCCATTTCCGCACGCTTTTCATCCTCTGCAGTGTGTTCCCGATAACCTATGGAATCGTATCGGTGGTATGCTTCGTTTAGCGGAGCATGGAGCTTGGTCGTCTTGTATTGCTGTTCTTCTATGGCTTCTTTATAGATTTCTGAAACTCGGAAGCAGATATTGTAAACGGTCTGTTCATCCGGCATACATCCTTTCTTGTAATAACTTATGTTTTCGCATACTTCCTTTTTCAGGCTATTCAGAATCAGTGTGTATTGCTCCTGTGGAAGATGAAACACCAGTTCAAGAATGGCTGTTTCAAGAACCGTTACATCATTGTAGTCCAGATAGAACTTGGTAATGAATTTCTGCTTTTCAAAAGAGAAACCTTTATTATCAAACCAGTCTTTATATATTCTGTTCAATTCTCCGTATCGGGGAATCAGCGTTGTAATTACATCTTTCATGGACGCAACTATTTTTGAGTGTTATTGTCTTTGTCAAGGAAAGAGGCCAGTTCTTCTTCCACTTCTTCCACGCTGGGCAACGCTGATTTCAGTTTCTCGGGAATCGCTTTGCTCAATTGGTAATCGCTGATGCCGATGGGCTGGTCATAGCCTGTCAATGCGTATTGTGCCACAACTTCGTCTTTTCCCTTGCATAGCAACAACCCGATAGTCTTGTTGTCATTCTCTCCCCTCAGTTTATCATCCACCACATTGATGTAGAAGTTCAGTTGTCCTGCATACTCCGGTTTGAATGGGGTAGCCTTTAATTCTACCACGATATATGCGTGCAACGGAATGGAATATAGAATCAGGTCGGCAAAGAAATCGCTGTTTCCGACTTGGAAGTGCTTCTGCCGGGCAACGAAGGCAAAACCGTTGCCCGTTTCCAACAGGTAGCGGGTAACGTGTTTCACCAGCTGTTCTTCAATATCCCTTTCGTCTGCTTTTTCTTTGGCTCCTGCCAAATCAAAGATGTACGGGTCTTTGAGTAGGTAATTGGCAAGGTCGCTTTGTGGAGCCGGAAGTGTGGTCGTGAAATTGTTTACCTTGTTGTTGCTGATTTGTCGGCTATACAAATCACTGTCAATTTGCATTTTCAATACATTGCTGCTCCATCCCATTTCCACAGACTGTTTCATGTACCAGTAGCTTAGACCTAAAGGTAGCGAACTGTCAAGTATAGTCATTTGGCTTGTCCAGTTTATTTTGGCTATAGGAGAGGTCAAGAAAACTTCTTCTATTTCCCTGATTCCCATCCTGTAAATGGCAGACACGGTTTTTCCCACATCTTCAAATTGCGCAGGAACTTCCTGCGTAATTGCTAATGATTGACAATCAATCGATTGTATTTGCGCAGTAAGTTCCTGCGTAAATTGCTTGTCATTCAGTTTTAATACTTCATTGGTCACACTCTGTATGGTTGGGACAGACAGGCTTGCATCTGTTTCTATGAAACTTTGCAACGCTCTTAAAGGATATGCTTTTGCAAACTGGCACATATAGGTAAGGTTACGTTCCGAATAGCCTTTCTTTTCAGGGTAATGCAGTCGGATAGCCTTTGCCAACTGCTTGATGATTTTGCTTCCCCATCCGTGCAGCTGCTGGTGATAAAGGATGTAATTGCCTATCTTCCAGTAATGGAACAGCATTTGTGCATTGGCTGCAACAATCAGCCTTACTTGTGCCTGTTCTATTTCCGAACCGACCGCTTGTATGAATGCATCAAAATTCGTTTTCTCTATGTTGGATTCCTTGTTGCTCATATTGTGATGATAATTTCTACAAATATAGTCATTGGTAACTATCTATGAAACTGTTTGATACTTTTATAGTTGATTAAACTTGTTCATGGCATTTGCCTTAATATCATCCGCTATGTCAATGTAGGGTTTCATAGCTTTGTAGTCGCTGTGTCCCGTCCATTTCATGACCACCTGTGCCGGGATTCCGAGAGCCAGCGCATTGCAGATGAATGTCCTTCTTCCTGCATGGGTACTGAGCAAAGCGTATTTGGGTGTGACTTCATCAATACGTTCATTTCCCTTGTAGTAGGTTTCCCGTACAGGCTCGTTGATTTCTGCCAGTTCGCCCAGCTCTTTCAGGTAATCGTTCATCTTCTGGTTGCTGATGACGGGCAGAGCCATGTAATTCTCGAAATGGATGTCCTTGTATTTGTCCAGTATGGCTTTGCTGTATTTGTTCAGTTCAATCGTCAGGCTGTCGGCAGTCTTGACTGTGGTTATTTCGATGTGGTCGGACTTCACATCGCTTCTTTTCAGATTGCGAACATCCGAATACCGCAAACTCGTAAAGCAGCAGAACAGGAAAACATCACGTACACGTTCCAGGTATTGCTTATCCTTGGGTATCTGGTAGTCTTTCAGCTTGTTCAGTTCATCCCAAGTCAGGAAGATTACTTTTTTCGAGGTGGTTTTCAGTTTCGGTTTGAACGTATCGTATGCAATGTTCTGATGATGTCCTTTCTTGAAGCTCCAGCGCAGGAACCATTTGAGGAATCCCATTTGCTTGCCGATGGTGCTGTTTCTCATATCCTTGGTGTCACGCAGGAAGTTGACGTATTCGTTCAATCCAAACTCGTTGAAATAGTTGAACGTTGCATCCTCCTTGAACTCTTTGAGGTGGTTCCTCACTGCTGCAAATTTTTCATAGGTGGATGCCGTCCAGTTATTCTGGTTACCGCACTCTTTTACAAACTCATCGAACACCTCCCAAAAGCTGACAGGGGCTTCTTCCGGCTGTTCTTCGCTGGTGTCTTTCATTCTCATGTTGAAAGCTTCCTTCAACTGTTGGGTCGTTGGCATGACCTCCTGCACCTCAAATTCCTTGAAAATATTCTGGATTTCGGCATAGTATTTCAGCAAGTCCGTATTGATTTCGGCTGCACTTTGCTTTAGCTTGTTGGTACATCCGTTCTTTACCCGCTGCTTATCTGCATCCCATTTGGCTACGTCAATCCGGTAGCCCGTTGTAAACTCGATGCGTTGGCTGGCAAAGATGACACGCATACGGATGGGTACGTTCTCTACGATTGGCACACCGTTCTTTTTCCGGCTCTCCAATGCAAAAATGATGTTGCGCTTGATATTCATAATTGGGTGCGTTTGAAATTCTACACCCAAATATACACCCAATTATTGAGATAGCAAAAGACATTTAGAAACATTTACTTTTACTCTATATTGTAATTTACACTTGATTATCAGTCGTTTGCAGTTTTATGATATTCTGTGAAAGTATAAGTTCGAGAGCCTCTCTCTCCGCTAAGTGGCTTCAAGATGACTTCAAAATGGTCGTCAAAAAAGCCTTCAAAATTAGCGTAAATCGTTGTAAGACTTATACTTACAACGATTTTTCTTTGTATATAAGCCTACACAGTGACGGCTAAACCCTAGGTTTTGATAGTCATCATTCGGTCAAATTCTGCTACATAAACTGCTACACAAAATAATGCTACAGAAAAAGTGTAGCAGTAAAGGCAAAAAGAAATGCTATTTTCATTGTGGCGAGATGATAGATTAAAAGAAATCCCCCCACCAACCCAGCAAGGAGATGGTGGGGGAGAAGGTTAGTGACGTTTAGAGCCAATCTTATGCTTTGTTTTTACCTTAGTTCTCTGTAAGTGTTCTTTTTTCTGCTTGTCCACAAATTGGTAGAATTTATAAGGGTCAAGACAAGCACCAATCTGACCCTCCCCAATGCTAGCCCAAGTACGTACTTCTTGGATAGCCTCTTTACGTGCTTTCCGACTCGTGATGGGCGACTTCTTGAAGAGAGCCATACATTTCTTCCTAGCGGTTTTACCATCATAGAGGCGACGATAGCCATAAGCTAGCCATGTTATGAGAGAATCACAAGGGTGTTCAGCAAAGCGAGCCTCGTCTATGCTTAGCGCTTGTCTGAATTTCTCTTTGCCACGTGGAGTATCATTAGCACAATAGTAGTGGTCGCCCAGATGAAACAAAAGGCAAGATTGGTTAGCGAAACGTCCATCGCGTTCAAGCTGTTCTAACATGTGGAGAGCTTCCGATTGTCGACCAGCAATATCAAGGAGGAAGGCTTTTTCAGAATAGGCTTCCCAAAGAGAAGAGTCGAGCTGTATGGCATGATCAAGAATCAGAATCAGTGAATCCGTCTTGCCATTGAATATCATGATCTGTGTGCTTTGCACAAGTCGCTTTGCTTCTTCTCGATTGTCTTTTTGCAAATCATGCATGCTTACCATGCTCATACAAAGCACAGCCAACAGAAGAGTGAGTAAATGTTTCATTGTAAATGAAGTGTTTTAGTGAAACGTTTTCTTGAAACAAACGAGCAAGTCTAAATCGTGAAAATGTTTTGGACTATGTCATGTCGGCGAAAACGTCTTTTGAAAAGGAGTATAGGTAATAGCTACTTTTTCGATGGTTTTGGAGCACCAACTCTACCCTCAATGATTGTCTTGTGAATCCGAGAACCGCTTAGAGGGGATGAGTTAAGCTTATTCATCAGGAGCCTTAATTAAGGGATATCCATTTGCACAATTGCTGGTGAGCAATGTGTCTATTGTGTTCACGTCAAAGTTCACAACACAATATAGTTCTGGATTGTCGTTGAGGTTGAGATAAGTGATTTTGTGCTGCTGGTCGTAAGGGAGACAAAGACGAATCGACAGCAATTCACAATGCTCTGCATTAACATGACGAATGCTAGGAGGAAGCACTAGACGCTTCACACGATTATAAGCAACATCTAATTGCTCTAACTTTGGAAATAGCTCTGGATAGAAGCCTACAAAGCGTCTAGTCCCTATATCAGTAGATGATTTGGGCATGTTTATCAGAACAAACTTCATGTTGTTGTGGCTGATATTAAGAAATACCAAGTCTTGAGGAAACAGAAGAGCATTGTCCAAACTTCGTATCTCATTGTACGAAATATCCAGCGTATCTATATGATACATGGATAGATTAGGCATAGTCTTAAGCTGTTGATGGCTAAGATCGCAATACCCGATATGACTTCCTGCAGGAAATTCGTAGAGAGCTTTGAGTCCTTTGACTGGCGTCTGGCTACCATTGAAGTCTAAGAATAGCACAAACAAGAAGATAAACAAGATATTCATTCGAAGTAGTCTAGATGGTTATATAGATTATATTTCAAACCGATTTCTTCCCCGCGGCGCTGATTGTAATCAAGTCTTTTGTGCTCAGCTGGCGTACCTTTTCTTATAATACGTAGCGTTTGAAGAGGCATCCAAGAGTAGACCCTGAGTACGATTGGTGACAGACGAGGATTGTAACTGATATTTGCTACAAGAATACGAGACGTTTCGCAATTCAAGTGCATATTATGCTCTATGTAATGTACCAAATCGTTGTAAGATAGATCGAGCAGGTCCATATTCCGAAACAAAGGAATGAATGCTGTTATTCTGTTGTGTGAGAAATTAAGCACCCGAAGGTCTGGAGCATAGAGTTCATTCCATACGATTGTGTCGGCCAAATGATTATACGACACATTGAGCTTTTTCAAAGCGATTGGAAGATTTCGCATATTGATACTCCTAATGTTATTGTGCGAAAGGTTGAGCGATTCGATATCGTACATGGAGAGTATTGGAACTTCTGTGAGATTTTGTCCTGATAAATCAAGGTATTTAATGTGAGTTCCCCATGGCAATTGGTAAAGCTTAGCAAGTTTATCTGCTCCAGACGAATCTTTTAAGCTGAAAGATAAGCAACAGAAGAAAGAAAGCAATAAGCCAAGTCCAAGAAAGGTGGTACGAAGCTTATGAAGTGCAAGAGACTTAGTCATAATTTATCGGAGTATTAGAAACATTTGGTATTCTCTGATTGCCTCACTGATTGCCCCATGGTCATATTTGAGCATATAAAAATGTTCGCGGTCGGGATTGAATGGAGCATCTGCTCCAATGAATCCTCCCCTCACCACCAATAATGGTAACTGGTGATTGATCAAGCAAGATTTCAATAAAGATATTGCTTCGTTTTCTAGTTTCTTTTCGCCTAGCAACGTTGCTGTTTTCATGTCAGGCTGCAAGTACGCATACCAAGAGAATCTTGTCGTCTTTAATTTTCCACAAAAATAGAAAAATCCTTCCATTCAAACAAATGATTAAGTTGTTTTGGCGTAAAAAAAATTCTTCCTCATATTCCCCCTTCTCTTCCTGCCTTATCCTCATCCTCAGAAGTACACACCAAGGTCGTTAGCGTTTGGAGGGGAAATTCCTCGAAAAAAAGAATTTGTGCAAAATATTTTATAGTTGTGAATGAAGAATAGCTATCCAAGTTGTAACTTTGCAGATGGAGCGTAATATCTGTAATTTGTACAAAGAGATATTATGAGGAATGCACCCCAATCGATGAATAAATCTGTGAGGCTGGCGAAGAACATGGCAGACTTCCGTGTGCTATCCTTTGCGGATGTGAACAACCCGATGGAGGGCAATTTGTAATCAATGAAACAACATCGTATAAATAAGCCAAGGCTTTGGAACTGAAGTTGGACGGTTCGCAAAGTGTAGGTCTGAAAAACATAAAGAAGATGGCAATTCCTATCGATAACAACCCCCTTCAAAAGGTGCAAGACTACATCGCACAAAGCGAAACTTTGTCGTCTAATCATGTCTACGAACTTCAAGAGGAGCAGACTGGGCAGTTGGAAGTGAAAATCCGTAAAGTGGGCGAGTTGTCCTTCGACAAGTTGATCATCCCTCCCTATCAAAGACCCTACAAGTGGACCGCAAAGAATGTCAATCAACTGATTTCCGACCTTCTTACCTTCAAGCATCAACAGCAGTATCGTCTCGGCACGCTGGTGTTGCACAACGATGAAATCGTGGATGGTCAGCAACGTATCATCACCTTGGCTTTGTTGATTCGAGTCATGTACGAGGCGTTGCCAGAGGGATCAGTCAAAGACAACTATCAACAGCAGCTGGAGGGGGTTAAGACTTTTATGACATCGAAGAATGTCGCTTTTACCCATCGCTACACCCTGCACAATGTCGTTGAGAACATCCACGCCATCCAGCAACGTCAGGCAGACTTTGATCAGCAACTTTTGGATTTCCTATTGAACAAGTGCGAGTTTGTGGTGGTGCGTTTGCGCAGCATATCAGAAGCGTTCCAGTTTTTCGATGCTCAAAATGCGCGTGGCAAGGATCTTGCCCCACACGACCTGCTCAAAGCCTACCATCTGAGGGAAATTCCGTCGCTCACTGAGGAGGATAGCCACAATATTGACGAATGGCAAAAGCTGCCTACAGATAAATTGAAGGAACTTTTTCTCATCTTGTTTCGCGCCAAACGATGGTCGCATGGCAAGACGGCAAAGTATTTTACGAAAGACCACACAGAGATGTTCAAAGGCTTCTCCTTGATCGATGGCAAACGCTATCCCTTCTATCAGATGGAAATCATCGCCCATCTGTTTACGACGATGTATAATCAAGACCCCGTCCGGATAATCGACCAGCAGCGTATCGAATATCCCTTCAACCTCGATGATCAAATCGTCAATGGAGGACGTTTCTTTGATATGATTCGACATTATGCAGACTTGTATCAGCGGATTCGCAATTATCGAGATACCTTGCCAGATGGGAGCCGTGCGAAAGAGATCATGAAGACGGTCAAAACCTATGAAGGCTGCCAAAGAACGGGCGATAGGTATGTGAGAAGCATGTTTTACACGGTGCTGTTGTACTACGTAGACCGCTTTGGCGAAGAAGAACTCGATAGGGTGGTGCCCCAATTCTTCATTTGGGCATACAAACTGCGTCTTGAACTCTCTGCCGTGCGTTTAGCGTCTGTGGACAAATACGCTGCGCAGTGGGGAAGCATGTTCAGACACATCCATGAAGCCAAAACACCCTATGACCTCATCAATGTCTACATCGAAGGAGTGGAAAAAGGTAAATGCTCTGGTTGTGAGGAGGTAAAGGAGATATTCACACAATACAAGAAGTACTATGACAAAGAATGATCTATTAAAGCCCGCGACCTTGAACATCAGGGAATTTCTCAGTGTGGGGAAATATGTGATTCCCATTTATCAGCGCAACTATGACTGGGGAGAAAGAGAAGCCTTGCAGTTGTTGGAAGACATCTCCGACTATGCGCAAAAGAATAAGGAACAGAAAAAGAAACAGAAAAAGAAACAGAATAAGGAACAGAATGAGGGACAGAATGAGGGACAGCCTTATTACATCGGTTCGGCTGTGGTGTTTCTTCGCACAGCCCATGGAGAGACGTATTTCGAAACGATAGATGGTCAGCAGCGTTTGACGACGTTGACCATTCTCGCCTGCTTATTGAAGCATCAGAAGAGGGCTGACTGGTTTGAAAAGCCCAATTTGTCTTATGACCACAGAAAAGAAGCCGATGAGGCGCTCATGATGCTTGTGAATGGACAGCTTTCGCAGCATCCGTCTGCGCAGAACATTGTGAGCGTATATCGTTTGCTTGAAAAGCATCTGCAGCCTATGCTTACTGCCAAAGAATTGGATTTGGAAACCTTCGCAGACTACCTTTTTGAGAAGGTGATTATTCTTCGCATCCCTGTGCCGCAAGACACTCAGTTGAATCATTATTTTGAAATCATGAACACGCGTGGGGAGCAACTCGAGAAGCACGAGGTGCTCAAAGCGGTGTTGATGGGCAAACTGGAGCGTGAAGAGCATCACCTCTTTCATCTGATTTGGGAGGCTTGTTCAGATATGAGTGCTTATGTGCAAATGAACTTTTCGGTTGGTATGAGAAATGTGCTTTTCACGAAAGAATGGTCAGAACTACGGGGTAAGTCTTTCGATGAAGGCTATTTCGATGATTTGCTTATAACCCTCCCTCGAAAGGAAAGCGACAACACAACAAGCGGTGAAGGTGCACCACGCACCCTAGAGAGTCTTTTCACAGATGCTAATAATCTTTTCACAGATGCGAAAAGACATAAAAGCTATCCCTTACCTAGTGATGGAAGTGCAGGCAAAGGAAAGTCAGAACGCTTTGGCTCAATCATCAACTTCCCCAACTTCTTGTTGCAAGTGCTCAAGGTGTGCTATCACGGTCGTTTCTTCAATCAGAAATATCCGGAAGCGGTGGATGCTCAAATCAGACTCGATGACAAAGCCTTAATTCCCACCTTCCAAGCGGTGCTTAGTTCCCTAGGCACCGAAGAGGAAAAGACACGCTTTGTGAAATACTTCATCATGCAACTCCTCTTGTTGCGAACGCTCTATGATCGCTATGTCATCAAGCGCGAATATGTCAACGGCACAGAAAGCTGGAGTCTGAAAACGCTGAAGTATGAGCATAAGACCGTGAGTTATGTCAACACCTTCTCTTCGAGCGATAAAGCGGAAGACGCAGAGTGTGAAAGCGACAAAGGCAAAGAAATCCGACTGCTGGAGGCGATGTTTCACGTTTCAGCTCCAACACAGATTTATAAGCATTGGCTCAATGCTGTGCTCTATCATGTGCTCAAAGCTGTGCATACGACTAATCCCATAAAAATAAAAGCTGATTCTCTGCGCGATTGGTTGTATAATTTGGCACGCTGTTATATGCTCGATGTTTACCTCGCAAAGGACGGTAAGAAGCATAGCTTTGAAGAGATTGTATATCACGAAGGGGGAATGCCCCAAAATCATATTGACGATATAGATTGGGGAGCCATCAACCAAGGTTGCAATGTCCAGAATTTCATCTTCAACTTCTATGATTTCATTCTCTGGAGAGAGAAGTTAGGGCAACACCTCCAGAGAAAGAAGTCTGGGCAACACGAGACGTTAGAGCAAGACGAGAAGTCTAGGCAACACGAAAAGTTCGATTTCACTTACCGCACTTCGGTGGAGCACTTCTATCCCCAAAAACCGATGCCTGGCTATGAGCCCCTCCCTCCTGAGTACTTGAATAGTTTTGGCAATCTCTGTTTGATCAGTAGCGGTATGAATTCGAAGTTCAGCAACAATATGCCCAAAGCGAAGTACGATAACTTCGGGAGTAGCGAAGAAATGCGCAGTGCCCTTAGCCTGAAGCTGCAAGAAATGATGGAGCGTGTAAAGGATGGAGAGTGGGAAAAAGATCAAATTAAAGCCCACTATGAGGAAGCCCGCGAGAGGATAACGAATGCCTTGCAGGGAGAATAGACGTTAGAGGGTCACGGACCCTTTCTGCTCGGCTTCGTCTTCACTGCGTTGCGCTCGCCTCGGGCTCTGCTTAGACGTTAGCCATAATTTATCCTAGGTCCCTTCCCCCTCCCATGATATGAGCTAGGGGCTATCGTTTAAGAGCGAGAGGTTGGCAAGGGGCTGCACACCGCTGTGAGCATCTTCATGGTTTGACCATCATAGTTTTGGCGACCTTCCAGCAACGTGCCGATGGGTGTGGATTTATAGCTGTCGCTGAGCAGCATCGAGGTAGGTGCTGCTACACAAGAAAGAGTAGTCAGCCCCTTCTCCATAGTGCTTTAGGCGGCGATGCGCTATTTGCGGCGAACGATGAGATTCTCAAGATAAGTTCTCACCTCGGGTGGCATATTTTGGTTGAGGATGTCTTTGTTTGCCACAATGAAGGTGCAGCTGCTAGCGCGCGAGGTGGCAACATTGAAGAGAGAACGATCGAGCGAACTGCGATATGCCACATGAGGAATCAAGAAAATCGTGTAGTCCACCGAGAGACCTTGCACTTTCTCTACCGTGGAAACTTTGATTCGGTTGAGAAGCGTTTGAGGGAAATAGTTGAATTTCCGCTGGAGATTGTTTACAGTCTCCTTAAATTTGGCAAGCACAGCAATGCTCACTTTCTTATCGCTCTTAATGAGTTGGGACACCAAATTGTAGATCATCGTGCAGGCACTCTCGCAGCGTTTGTCGCCATCATTTAGCGGGAAGGGCAAAAACACAGGACCTCCAGCGGGGTGGTTTTCTTTCACCGCACCATTGGTGCTTTGCACAGCTGCGGCAGAAATCAATTTATTGCCATAGAAGATGCCCGTATATTCCGCACCGCGCCGTGTGAGTCTGTAGGTGCTCGTGAGGATAAATCCTGGGATGTCCAAATGGTTGCACAGAGTGTCGAAGCCTTGCACCAGAGGAGTGTAGTCTTTGAAATCCCTCCAAGTCTCTTTGCTGAGCACGATGGGCGACAACTGTTGCTGATCGCCTATCCAAATCACCTTTTTCCCTAGAGTGCGCGAGGCAGCCAGCATGGGCAGAAAGGCTTGACTCGCTTCGTCTACGATGACATAGTCGTAAGGCTGGTGAGGATGAGCATGTGCCCATCCGCTCGTCCAAAAGAAGGTGCCAAGCGTCAGAAAGCCTGGACGCGGCGAACATTCGTTGTTGGGGAGGGATTGCAGTGTAGGAAGTTCCTTATATTCTTCGTGGAGGAGGCTCGTTTTAGAGATTTTTCCTTCTTCCAAGCATTTCTCCAGCGCTTGTTTTCGTGCCACCTCCATTAGCGTTTGGTTGGTGAGCGTGGTCACGAGCACACTTTTTCCCTGTCGCAACAGATGAACTATGAATTCCGTAATTTTAGTTGTTTTGCCAGTGCCTGGAGGACCTTGTATCGCCACAACATCGTGCGTGGAGAGCGCCTCTTCGATGATGGTGGTCATGTCGTCTTGGTCCGTGATGGGAGCGGGATGCCAAAGGTTTTGCGGAGCAAAGTCAAAGTTGAGTGTATTTTTGCAGGGTACAGCGTGAGGGACGGAGAGCAACGTTCTCAAGTTGGAGTAGTAATCCAGTGGAGGCATGTTGGGACCTAGTACCACTAAAGTTTTCTGTTTTTCAAGTGCAAGGACGAAATTTTGCGATAGCCCCATAATGCCGATATAGTATTTATCTTTATCGGTCGTCTTGGTCCACACACAACAGCAACCAGGGGATTTGCAAGTCGCCCTATCCATGAGTGCTTTCCACGACAAGTCTTCCCAATGCTCCTCGGGTATTCCGTCCTCTAGGGGGAGAATGACGAGAGTCCACCAGGTTCTTTGGGTGATGAGGTATTCTCCCGTAAGCACTTCAAAGACAAAGGGGTCATTCTGACTTTGGTTGCCGTAGCGTGCTGCAAAGAGTAGTCCTCGCGACTTAAGAAAAGCACAGCTCAGGCTGCTTGTCTGATCATAACCTTCTTCTAGGCTCTCATACTCACAGGTGAGAAAATAGTCGTAATCTTCTTGGGTGTACGTCATGGTTTCATCTTTTGGGGCTATTATCGCTTGGACGGTTCATCATCAATGAAAGCGCGGGCACCTCACTAATCCTTGTCGTGCCCTACCATTGTCCGCATTGATGACTTTCATGGCTAAAGAGTAGCTCAATTACTGTGTTATCATTGATGAGGCAAAAATAAGAATAAAAACCGAGAAAATCTGGGTTTAGACGTTAGACATTAGACGTTAGAGGGTCACGGACCCTTTTCCGCTCGCCACAAGTGGCTCGATTCCTAGGAGAGCTAGTCTTTCTAGTGCTTCTAGTCTTTCTAGTTGTTCTAGTCCATCCGCGCGAGCCTTCTAACGTCTACCCTCTAATGTCTAACGTCTATCCCCCCTTTCTGCTCGCCACAAGTGCCTCGGGCTCTGCTTAGACGTTTGGGGGCAGCGCAAGAAATCTCAAACAATCTTCGTCTTCTTTCTCTGAAATCACTAAATTTCTCTCAATTGCGCAACAGGCTGCTACACAATTGATAGAAGTCCTATGTAGGGAATAGGATGTAGGCATGTGCGGGAGAGGCTTTTTACTGGTTCATCCGACATTTGGAGTGATGGCGTTGCAAAAATCGAAAACAGCCGAACATTTTGTATATCGATTGGGTAAAACAGGCGCAAGAGAACAAAGTCCCGCAGTTGATGAAAATAGCCGCCACGATCATGGCTTAGAGCAACGGAATTCTAGCACGGTATGACTGTCTCATATCGGCAGGAAAAGTAGAGGGGATAAACAACAAGATAAAGGTGATGAAAAGAGTGCCTTATAGTTGAGGTGCTTATGCTTTCTTTGTTGGTTGATTAAGGAGAATATATCCTCCTATTCCACCTAAGATAGAGGCGAGGAAGATACCTACCTTTGCTTGTGTTAGCAATAATTCATCGGTGAAAGCAAGGGTAGAAATGAACATCGACATGGTGAAACCAATGGAAGCAAGCATACCTAAACCTATCAGCGTGCGACGGCTCATGGCACTGGGAAGACTTGCCCAACGTAATTTTACCATTAATACGGTTGTCCCGATAATGCCAATTGGTTTTCCTAACAAAAGCCCCAGCGTGACACCGAGAGCAACATGGGTGGAGAAAACATCAGATATACTTAAATTCGTAAAGCTGATACCTGCATTAGCAATGGCAAAAATAGGCATAATCACAAACGTAACGATAGGAGCCAGTTTGTGTTCAAGCTGTTGCAGCAGAGGAATGGCAATGGATGTGTCGTGCTGTATGTGGGTCAAGACGTCCACCTGTCCCTCTTCCAAGGTTCTCACCTCGTTTGCATCCTCTTGTTCAAAACGTCGTGTCAGTTTCTTTATGCGTTTAAGATAGATAGATTCATTGATCTTGGCATCTGCTGGAATCATAAAGGCTGCAAGTACAGCAGCGATTGTGGCATGGATGCCAGACAGTAAAAAGGTCACCCACACGCCTCCGATACCGAGCACGGAATAGAAGAGTAAACTCTTAATACCTAATCTGTTGCCTATGAACATCACAGCAAGAAAAGCGAAGCCAAAGAGCAAACTCACAAAAGATAGTTCAGAGGTATAAAAGAATGCAATGACCAACACAGCCCCAAGGTCGTCTACTATGGCAAGCGTTGTGAGGAATACCTTTGCTGAAGCTGGTACTTTATCGCCCAGAAGGTATACCACTCCTAAGGCAAAGGCTATATCTGTTGCCATCGGTACGCCCCATCCCGTTGTTTGTGGACTACCGAAGTTTAGACCTAAATAAATCAAAGCTGGCACCACCATACCACCTATTGCAGCCCCAATCGGTAGGAGGGTGTTTCTTATATCTGCCAATTCTCCGCCAATGAACTCCCTTTTCAGCTCTAAGCCTACAACGAAGAAGAATATAGCCATTAGACCATCGTTAATCCAATGGTGCAGACTATAATATAAAAATGGCTGTCCGTTAATGATGAAACCTACTTTTTGTTCAAAAAAATGAAAGTAACTTGTTGCAATATTGGTGTTTGCTAAAACCATAGCCAAGGCAACACTGAG